>Ga0308160_10004291_pt1 | contig 15352 bp, 12 predicted proteins | sample PhyFR1_FD_201036 | JGI IMG/M metagenome (GOLD analysis project Ga0308160, IMG submission 201036) | Phyllosphere microbial communities from UC Gill Tract Community Farm, Albany, California, United States - DLSLF.R1 | ecosystem: Host-associated > Plants > Phyllosphere > Unclassified | place: USA...
GCCAGCTGCGCCTGCGCAACCTGGGCGGGATCATCATCCTCGACTTCATCGACATGGAGAACAACGAGCACCGCAACGCCGTGCTGGCGGAGCTCAAGAAGACGCTGTCGCGCGACCGCACCAAGGTGTCGGTGAGCGGCTTCTCGGCGCTGGGCCTGGTCGAGATGACGAGGAAGCGCACGCGCGAGTCGCTGGCCCACATCCTGTGCGAGCCCTGCCCGGCCTGCAGCGGCAAGGGGCAAGTCAAAACCTCGCGCACGATCTGCTACGAAATCCTGCGCGAACTGCTGCGCGAAGCCAAGCAGTTCAATCCGCGCGAATTCCGCATCCTGGCGTCGCAGGAAGTGGTGGATCTGTTCCTGGAAGAGGAGTCGCAGCACCTGGCGATGCTGGGCGATTTCATCGGCAAGAAAATTTCGCTGCAGGTGGAAAAAGGTTATCACCAGGAACAGTACGACGTCATCCTGATGTAAGCCGCGCTCACTGGACGCGAAGGCCGGGCGACGGCAGCGGCTCGGGTTCCGAGCCATGGGGCCGGCGCTGCGGGATGCGCACCAGGAATTCGCTGCCCCGGTTCACGCCTTCGCTGCGGACCTCGACCGTGCCCTGGTGCAGGGACACGATCTCCTTCACCACCGACAATCCGATGCCCAGTCCGTCGCCGCGCGCGGCATGGCCGTCGTTCGCCTGGGTGAATATGTCGAAAATCCTGGGCAGGAGTTCGGGACTGATGCCCTGGCCGTCATCCTTGACGTAGCAGATGAAATGCGTCTGGTCGACCGTGGCCGTGAGCCAGATGTTGCCGCCCGCAGGGGTGTACTTGATTGCGTTGTTGAGCAGGTTCAGCATGACTTGCAGCAGCCGGCCTGGATCGGCTTCGACCTGGATCGGCACTGGCGGCATGACATGGTGCATGGCGAGTCCCTTGGCCTCCGCCGCGCTGTCGCAGCCGTGCAGCGCCTCGAACAGCAGGTCCTGCAGCACGACGGTTTCATAGCCGATGCTCATCTTGCCGATCCGGACCCGCGTCAGGTCGACCAGGTCTTCGATCAGGCGCTCGAGAAAGCCGATCTGCCGGTCCATGATCTTGAGCGGATGCACGCAGCGCTGGTCGTTGCCGAGCTGGCGCCTGAGGAGTTCCGTTGCCGTCTTCAGCGGCGACAGCGGATTGCGCATCTCGTGTGCGATGGTCCCGATGAACACGTTCTTTTCATGCGCCTGGACATTCGCCTCATGCTGTACATTCTCGAGATATTTCATGCGCGCACGCAAATGCGTGGCATCGCGGAATATCTTGGCAAAGACTGTCGGCTGCCCATCCTTCGTGGTCAGCGCCATGCTCACGCCACTCGACCAGAAACGTGAGCCGTCCTTGCGCATGTGCCAGCGCTCGTCTTCGGAAATGCCGATCACACGTACCATGTTCGCCTCGTGCTCGTGCAGCCGGTTCTCGCGGTCTTCGGGCGCGAACAGGACCGACGTGGATTGTCCCAGCATCTCGCCCGCCGTCCAGCCGGTGATGAAGTGTGCCCCCTCGTTCCAGCCGGTGATCCGGAGTTCGGCGTCGTAGAAAAGCACGCCATACTGTTGCGTTTTACCCAGCAGGAACTGGGTGAATGCGGCAGCCTGATCCGCGTTCCAATAGCTCGCCATTTCATCCAAAATGTTTGCCGCCCTTTCCTGCTTTCCGCAACAAGTTCAACATGTTTTCTGATGATGTAAAGTTAGCGCACATTTGGAAAACTGGGCGCGGCAATGCCACCCGCCAGGCCTGACTTCCGCAGGCAAACCACACCGCTGCGCTGTCCAATCGCGAGTTACAATTGCGCGTTATCCTGGCACGCCAAGCCGCCGACCTGGTCGAATGCACGAAGACGGAGGAAATGCCGCGTTGGCGCGTAGCGTGCCCCGTTCCTGTTACTTCCGAAGGACAATACTTCCTGAAACCTGGACGTCAGCAACCTGGCCAGCCGGTTTGGACTACAATTTGTGGCGTTGGCGGCGACCTACGCCTGCCGACCGAAAGAACCAATGAATCCAGCTCTCATCCCTGCCGATTTGCTGAACAAATCGGACAAGATCCTGTTCATCGCCCACCTGGCGCTGGGCGATTACACGTATCTGCAGAACTGCTTCGAAGCATTCTCACGCGCTTATCCGCATTTGAAATTGCACCTGTGGGTGGACGAGGTCCGGCGCACGGCGGATGCCTCGCAATGGCCGCACCTCAAGAAGAACGTGCTGTACGACTGGCTGGCCGCCTGCGATTTCATCGACAAGGTGTACGACCAGAATTACTCGCCCGAGCTGTTCCAGGCCTCGATCCAGGAAGCCCGGCAAGAGCAGTATCCGATCGTGGTGTCGCTGGCCACGCTGCGTCCGCATTTCTACGCGCACCTGGCGCGCGAGATCAGCCCGGACGGCTTCTTGGCCGGCTTCAGGAAACCGCTCGGCTTCGGCCTGCACCGCTACTTCAGCTACCGCAAGCTGGACGCCAGCCTCGATCCGGATCCGGCCGACCGCAGCACCGCACCGCACATCAGCGACGTCTATGCCGGCTGGTTCCGCCAGCTGGCCAATGTCGATGTGCCCCCTGACGAACGCCTTCCGTTCGTGCACATCCCGGAGCGCTACATCGACGGTGCGCGCGCCAGGCTGGCCGAATGGGGCTTTGCCGGGCGCCAGGGCAAGCTGGTGTTCATCAACCCCTTCGCCAAGACCCGCAAGCGCTGCTGGCCCGTCGAGCGCGTGGCCGAACTGATCACCACCATGCGCGCCCAGCCGGAATGGCGCGACGCCTGCTTCATCGTCAACGCGGTGCCGCAGGAGATCAACAACGTCAAGGCGATGCTGGCCGAGCGCCAGCTCGACCGCACCGAGCTGTTCAGCGCCAACGAGAATTTCTTCCAGCTGCCGGCGATGCTGGCGCAATGCGACCTGATCGTGTCGGTGGAAACCGCGGTGATGCACCTGGCGAACGCGGTCGGCGTGCCGGTGGTGGCCTTGATGCGCCAGAAGACGCCGGAGTGGGCGCCGGTGGACAAGGCCAACAGCACCGTGATCACGGCCGACCAGCGAAGCGATTGGGTGAAGGCGATTCCGGTGCAGGCGGTGATGCACGCCTTGGCGTGATCGTTTGCCCGCGATTTTGAAAAGGCCGCTTCGTGCGGCCTTTGTCTATTGAATAACGCTTACTTCGCCGACGGGAAGAACAGCTGCTCGCCAGCCGGCTTGAAGGCCGCAATCTTCGCCTGCCCTTCGCTCGAGGTCATCCAGTCGATCAACTGCTTCGCGCCCTTGTAGTTGATCCCCTTGTGCTTCTCCGGATTCACCGCAATGATCCCGTACGGATTGAACATGCGCTTGTCCCCTTCCACCACGATCGCCAGCCCGGTCTTGGCTTTGTAGGCGCCGTAAGTCGCGCGGTCGGTCAGCGTGTAGGCGCCGATTTCCGAAGCCATGTTCAGCACTTCGCCCATGCCCAGGCCGGCCGAGACGTAGTTGGTGCCGGCCGGCTTGCTGCCGGCGGTCTGCCAGTAACCTTTTTCCATCACGTCGGTGCCGGAGTTGTCGCCGCGCGAGATGAACTTGACGTTGCCGGCGGCGATCTTCTTGAAGGCGGCGATCACGTCGCGCTCGCCCTTTACCTTGGCTGGATCGGCGACCGGGCCGACCACGATGAAGTCGTTGTACATCACGTCGCGGCGGTCGATGCCCCAGCCCTCGGCCACGAACTTGTCTTCCAGCGCGCGTGCGTGGACCAGGGTGACGTCGACGTCACCGTTCTTGCCCAGTTCCAGCGCCTTGCCGGTGCCGACCGAGATCACGTTGACCTTGAGGCCGGTCCTGGCTTCGAAGCTGGGCAGCAGGTAGGCCAGCAGGCCCGAGTTCTCGGTGCTGGTGGTGGTCGACAGGCGCAGGACCTTGTCGTTCTGGGCGTGGGCGAAAGGTGCGGCGAAGGTGACACTCAACACGAGTGCAAGCAAGGAACGGCGTTGCATGTAAATCCCCGGTCTGGTTATTGAATTCACCAGATTATAAATCCATCAACGGTATTCGAGGCGACCGTCGCGCAGCTTCATGCGCTGCACGCCCTGCAGGTTGATGAGGTCGCGGTCGTGGCAGGCGATGACGACGCTGCTGCCCGCTTCGACCAGCGTCGGGATCAGTTCGATCACCTGTTCGCGCGCAGCGCCGTCCAGGTTGGACGTCGGCTCGTCCAGCAGCAGCAGTTTCGGCTGCAGCACCTTGGCGCGCGCCAGTGCCACGCGCTGCTTCTCGCCGCCGGACAGCTTGGCCGGATCATGGTCCTGCAGGTGGGTCACGCCGGCCCAGGCCATCGCGTCCGCCACCGTGCGCGCGATCTCGTCCTTCGGCATCTTGCGCAGCTGCAGGCCGTAACCGATGTTGTGGGCCACGCTGGTCGAGAACAGGATCGGGTGCTGGTGCACGTAGACGATGGCTTCGCGCAGCGCGCGCGGGTAGGGGTGCACGCGCAGCACGTCGTCGCAGGCGAAGCGCAGGCTGTCGATTTCCGCACGCTCGAGACCGCCCAGTACGCGCAGCAGCGTGCTCTTGCCGGCGCCGTTGATCCCGGTCAGCACATAGGCGCTGTGGGTGGCGATTTCGATGCGCTCGATGTCGAACAGCAGGCGCTCGCGATTGTGCTCGCGAAAGCGCTTGCGCAGGCCGCGCACGCCCAGTAAAGCCTTGCGGCGTTCGTCGCGCAGGCGCTGGTTCTCGTTTTCGTACACCGCCGCGCTGATGCTGGTGTGGATGCTGATGCTCATCCGCGCTCCCTCGCCGCATGGGCGTCACCCTGCAGCAGCATCAGCGCGCCGTTCATCAGCAGCGCCAGCGCCACCAGCACGATGCCGAGCGCGATGCCCTGGGCGAACTCGCCCTTGCTGGTTTCGAGTGCGATCGCGGTGGTGATGGTGCGGGTCTGGCCTTCGATATTCCCGCCCACCATCAGCGCGCAGCCGACTTCCGAGATCACGCGCCCGAAGCCGGACAGCACCGCCGCCATCACGCCGAAGCGGCCTTCGTACAGTACGCGCAGCATCACCTGGCGGCGTGAGGCGCCCAGCGCCACCGCCGTCTCGGCATAGCGCGGATCGAGGCCCTGCACCGCCGCCAGCGTAAAGGCCAGCAGCACCGGCAGCGCCACCACGCACTGGCCGAACACGATGCCGGGTTGCGAGAACAGCCATTGCAGCTCGCCCAGCGGCCCACGGCGCGACAGCAGCAGGTACAGCAGCAGCCCGATCAGGACGGTGGGCAGCGACAGCGCCGCCTGCGCCAGCCAGATCGCGATGCGGCGCCCGCGGAAGCGGTTCATCGCGATCAGGTAGCCGAGCAGCACAGCCGGCGGCGCCGCCAGCAGCAGGCCGATCACGCTGGTCTTGAGCGACACCCAGATGATGTGCCACAGGCCGGCATCGCCCGTGAACAGCAGCGCAAAGGCATGCAGCGTGGCGTCGACCATGGGCAGCGCCATTCAGGCCACCGGCACGCGCCGCGGCGCATTCAGGGGTTCCAGCAGCCCCGGTTCGAACACCAGCCGCTCGGCCCCGGCCAGCAGCAGGAAGTGGGTGCCGCTGCAGCGCGCCAGCAGCGACATGCCGACCTTTTCGGCCACCATATGCCCCATCTGGGTGGTGCCGGAGCGCGACAGCAGGAAGGGGATGCCCATCTGGGCACCCTTGATCACCATCTCGGAGGTCAGGCGGCCGGTCGTGTAGAACACCTTGTCGCCGCCCGCCACGCCGTCCAGCCACATCAGGCCGGCGATGGCGTCGACCGCATTGTGGCGCCCCACGTCTTCGACGAAGTACAGCAGCTCGCCGGTATTGGAGAACAGCGCGCAGCCGTGTACCGAGCCCGCCTGTTTATAGACCGACTGCTGGGTGCGGATAGTGTCGACGATGCGGTAGACCACCGACTGGGACAGGCGCGCATCGGCGGGCAGGCGGATGGTGTCCACTTCATCCATCAGCCCACCGAACACCGAGCCCTGGCCGCAGCCGGTGGTCACCACTTTCCTGGCGGTGCGCGCCTCGACGTCGGCGATGCCCGCGCGGGTGACGACGGCCACCGCGTCAACCGACCAGTCGACCTGCACGGACACCACGTCATGGATGTCGCGCACCAGGCGCTGGTTGCGCAGGTAGCCCAGGGTCAGCGCTTCGGGCGTGCCGCCCAGCGTCATCAGGGTCACCAGTTCGCGCTTGTCGACGTAGACGGTGAGCGGGCGCTCGGCCGGGATATGCAGGGTGGACTGGCGGCCGCGCTCGTCGATCGACAGCACTTCGTGCGTCAGGCCGGCGCTGGCCGCGGACAGCGAAGGACGATAATGTGGCACTGCAGCAAGGAAATCGGTTCGATTCATCTTGTCAGTGTGCCATGGCTTGCAAAATCGGGACGCCACCCTGGATAGGCGGGCGGCGCCCGTCGCATGATTGCGCCTTTTCGATCACCTGCGCCGCTTCTTCCAGTTGTAATCCGGGCCCGTCACATCCACCCCGGGATGCCCCACCACATCCGGGTGCTCCGAACACATCGTGATGAAGCGCACGCCCTCGCCGTCGCGCTGGCGCTTGCGCAACCCTTCCATGAATTTCATCGCTTCGACCATCTCGCTGGTGTCGAAGACCTGCGCTTCGGGCCGGCTCGCTTCCGGGTCGACCACCGTCCAATACACCATGTACATGCTTCTGTTCCTTTCCACTGTCATCTTGCACCGAATTGGGGCCATCGCCCCAGCCTGTCAAGCCAAACACCCGAAAACATTCCATTAAGAAATAGAACGCGCTTATCGATTGCCGACATTACGTAGGACTTCTCCTAAATCCCGTTTTTATGTTCGCCATCTCACACAAGAAGCAGTGTCAGCCGACTAAGGTAAAGCTTCGATTTAAACAAGCAGGAAGCGCTCATGAATCTCAACAACCCTATCCAGCCAGCAACCTCGCCGCTCCAGCTGTGGGGCGGCCTTGAATGCACCGTCAACCGCGTACGCGACAATTACTTTTCTCAGATGGACCGCAATGGTCACGCCGAACGCCTGCAAGACATCGAACGTTTTGCATCCCTTGGTATTCGTGCCGTCCGTTACCCCGTGCTGTGGGAACGTACCGCGCCCGACGGGATCGACAAGGCTGACTGGTCATGGCCGGACGAACGCCTGCCCGCGCTGCAGCAACTGGGCGTCACGCCCATCGTCGGCCTGATCCACCACGGTAGCGGACCGCGCCACACCAGCCTGGTCTCCGATGACTTCCCCGAAAAACTGGCGGAATATGCCGGCGCCGTGGCCCGCCGCTACCCCTGGGTCGAATATTACACGCCGGTCAATGAAATCTGCACGACAGCCCGTTTCTCCGGCCTGAACGGCGTGTGGTACCCGCACGGCACCAGCGAAGCCACCTTCATCCGCGCCATGATCATCCAGTGCAAGGCGACCGTGCTGTCGATGCGCGAGATCCGCAAGGTCAACCCGAACGCCAAGCTGGTGCAGACCGACGATCTGTCGCGCACCTATGGCACGCCGGAGATGGCCGAGTTCGCCAACTTCTTCAATGAACGCCGCTGGCTCGGCTGGGACATGTTGTGCGGCAAGATCGACCAGGACCACGCGCTGTGGGACTACCTGCTCGAATCCGAAGCGACCGCCGAAGAACTGCTCTGGTTCAAGGACAACGCCTGCCCGCCGGACATCATGGGCGTCAACTACTATGCCACCAGCGAGCGCTGGCTCGACCACCGTGTCGAACGCTATCCGGAAAGCCGCCGCACCACCTACCGCGGCGTCCCGCACGCCGACATCGAATGCCCGCGCGTGCTGGCCACCCCGACCCCGGGCATCGGCCCGCTACTGCAGGAAACCTGGGAGCGCTACGGCCTGCCCATCGCCATCACCGAAGCCCACATCGACGCCAACCGCGAAGACCAGATGCGCTGGCTGCTCGAAATCTGGAACGCCGCCAAGAAGGTGCAGCAGAACGGCGCCGACATCCGTGCCGTCACGGTCTGGGCGCTGCTCGGCTCGTATGACTGGAACTGCCTGGTCACCGAATGCCGCGGCTACTACGAACCGGGCCCGTTCGACGTGCGCGGTCCGCAGCCGCGCCCGACCGCGGTGGCATCGATGATGCGCGAGCTGGCCACCGGCCGTCCGCTGTCGCACCCGGTGCTGCAGGGCCAGGGCTGGTGGCGCCGTCCGGGCCGCTTCCTGGCCAAGCCGGTCGCCACCCGCACCGCGGTGGCCGACATCACCGACCGCGGCGCCTTCCGCTCGACCTTCCCGCAGCCGATCCTGATCTCGGGCGCCACCGGCACGCTGGGCCGCGCCTTTGCCCGCATCTGCGAAAAGCGCAACCTCGCCTACCACGTGCTGACGCGCCAGGAAATGGACATCGCCGATCCGGCGTCGGTCGAGGCCGCAATCGTTCGCTACAAGCCGTGGGCCGTCATCAATGCCGGCGGCTACGTGCGCGTGGATGACGCCGAGCTTGAGGCCGAACGCTGCATGCGCGAGAACACGCACGGCCCGACCGTGCTGGCACTGGCCGCAATCCGCCACGGCGTGCGCCTGATGACCTTCTCCAGCGACCTGGTGTTCGACGGCAGCGCCGGCCGCCCCTACGTCGAGTCCGACAAGGTGTCGCCGCTGGGCGTGTACGGCCGCAGCAAGGCCGAGGCCGAGCGCCGCGTGCTCGACGCCGACCCGCAAGCCCTGGTCATCCGCACCAGCGCCTTCTTCGGCCCCTGGGACGAGCACAACTTCGTGGGCCAGGCGATCGATGCGATCGGCAACGGCCGTCCGTTCGCCGCCAGCGCGGACCAGGTGGTGTCGCCGACCTATGTACCGGACCTGGTCAACGTGGCCCTCGACCTGCTGATCGACAAGGAATGCGGCGTCTGGCACCTGACCAACGGCGCAGCCATGAGCTGGGCCGACCTGGCACGCCGCGCCTGCGCCGCCGCCGGCATCGAACCGGCTACGCTGGAGGAAGTGGGCGGCGATGCCCTCGGCCAGCGCGCCCCGCGTCCGGCCCACAGCGCCCTGTCGAGCGAACGCGGCATGCTGCTGCCCTCCTTCGAGGATGCGCTGGCGCGTTACCTGAACGAACGCGAAGTCGGCGAGCGTGCGGTCGAGAAGGAGGAATCGGCGCACTACGCCAGCTGATCTCGCAAAACTTTCGTCGTAAATACAACAGCCGGCCTGAGGTCTATCAAGACCCAGGCCGGTTTTTCGTACATTACCGTTTTGTAATGACACGATATATTTACTACAAGCATCTCTCTCGTTACAATGAGTTACATAGAGTTACTTTATGAAACTTGCAAGGGAGAGGCTTCATGAAACTGTATCGCGATGAGCCGGGCTGGGCCGAACGCCTGGTCGCCCATGCCCTGCCCTCGGTTACGCTGCGCTCGGCCGTGCCGCCGCAATTGCCGCGCCTTGCCTTCGTGCGCGAGCTGGCCAAGATCCGCCTGCGTGCCCTGCTGCACCCGGGCCAGACGCCGGCCTGGCTGCACCTGCTGAATTCGCATCCGGCCTTTTCCGAATACGTGCGCGGCTGCCCGCGCTTCGTGTACAAGGTTTATCGTCTCTACAACAGCAATGCGCTGGACGCCGGCCAGCGGCTGGCGGCGATCCGCGCCCACTACGAATTCATCTTCCGCCACGGCCTCGGCCAGACCGTGGCGCGCGCCAGCCTGGCGCCGGTGCCGCTGGCCGAAGTCCAGGGGCGCAGCGGCCTGCCCTACCGCATCGAACTGCGCACCGTGAACATGTTCGACCGCGAGGGAGAACTGGTGCTGCAGCTGGTCCAGGACGGCAAGACGCTGTACACGGTCGCCTTCACCATCGCCGCGCGCGACGGCGGCCAGGTACCCGACATCGGCATCGGCTGCATCCAGGGCGGCAAGACCGAGGATGCGCGCGAAGCGATCCGCACCGCCACCCGCGAACTGCACGGCCTGCGCCCCAAGCAGCTGATGATCGCGCTGGTGCGCCAGCTGGGCCACGGCTACGGCTGCGCGCGCCTGCTGCTGGTCTCGAACCGCAACCGCGTGGTCTACAAGGCGATCCGCAACGGCCGCGTGCTGGCCGACTACGACCAGCTGTGGGAAGAACTGGGTGCCCGCAGGCGGGCGGACGGCGATTACGAGCTGGATTGCACGGCGCTGGCAGCACCGGATATGGACGCGATTCCGTCGAAAAAGCGGGCCGAGGCGCGGCGCCGGTTCGAGCTGCTGATGCAGCTGGCGGATGGGGTCTGCAAAAGCTTGCGGGCAAGCTGACGACGGATCAGCGCTGCAGGATCGCCGCCAGTTCGCCCCACACCCGTTCCACGCTCATCTTGTTCATGCAGTCGTGGTGCCCCAGCGGGCACTCGCGCTGGCGGCACGGCGAGCAGGCCAGCCGCAGCGACACCGTGCGCGCCAGGTCGGACATGGGGGGCGCATAGTCCGGATCGGTCGAACCGTACAGCGCCACCACCGGCCGGTTCAGGGCCGAGGCGACGTGCAGCAGGCCGGAGTCGTTGGCGACCACCGCGGTGGCCTGGGCCAGCAGCGTGATCGCGTCGTCGAGCGAGGTCTGGCCGGACAGGTTGAGCATGACCTCGCCCGCATTGCCGGCGCAGTGCGCCACCTGGCGGCACACCTCATGGTCGTTCGGCGATCCCATCAGCGCGATCTGGGCGCCCGGCACCTCGCGCATCACCTGGCGCGCCAGCGCGCCGTAGTAGGCCGGCGGCCAGCGCTTGGCGCTGCCGAATTCGGCGCCGGGCGCAAAGGCGATCAGCGGACGCCCCAGGTCGACGGCAAGACGGTGGGCGACGCGCTCGGTTTCTTCGCCGGCCACCACCAGGCGCGGCCGCATGGCTTCCCAGCGCGGATCGTGCAGCGGCAGGCCGGGTTCGCGCGACAGCGCCGCGTAGAACGGCACCATCGAGCGCGGCGGACGCCCGTCGTGGTGCATCACGTTGACGATGCCGTAGCGCGACTCGCCCCGGTAGCCGATGCGGTGCGGGATCCGCGCCAGCCACGGGATCAGCGCATATTTGAGGGTGTTGGGCAGCACATAGGCATGGCTGTAGCCGCGCCGTTGGAGCAGGCGCGCGTAGCGCCAGCGCTCGCCCAGCTGCAGCGCGCGGTGGCGGAAGGGCGTGGCCAGGATCTCGTCGGCTTCCTGGATGCGGCGCCACACCGGCACTACCTGCGGCGGCGCCAGCACGTCGATGGCGCGTTCCGGCCGCGCGCGCTTGAGCAGGCGCAGCAGCGGCTGGGCCATCACGGCATCGCCGATCCAGTTCGGCGAAATTACCAGGGTGCGCGCATTGTCCATGGCCCGAGTTGGTTCATGACTTCATGACTCTTCCGCCAGGGTGGCGAACTGCAGGCGGTACAGGTTGGCGTACGAGCCGCCCAGCGCCAGCAGCTCGTCGTGGGTGCCCTGCTCGACGATGCGGCCGAGCTCCATCACGACGATGCGGTCGGCGCCTTCGATGGTCGACAGGCGGTGCGCGATGACGAAGGTGGTGCGGCCCGCCATCAGCGTGTCGAGCGCGGCCTGCACCGCGCGTTCGGACTCGTTGTCGAGTGCCGAGGTCGCTTCGTCGAGGATCAGGATCGGCGCATCCTTGTAGATGGCGCGCGCGATCGCCACGCGCTGGCGCTGGCCGCCGGACAGGCGCATGCCGTTCTCGCCGATGCGGGTGTCGACGCCTTCCGGCAGCCGCTCCACCACGTCGCTCAGGTGCGCCGCGCGCACGGCGGCCATCAGGCGCGCCTCGTCGATGCGCTCGGCGCCGTAGGCGATGTTGGCGCGCAGGGTGTCGTCGAACAGCACCACGTTCTGGCTGACCAGCGCCAGCTGGGCGCGCAGCGACTGCATCCTGATGTCCTGGTAGGGCACGCCGTCGAGCAGGATGCGGCCCGATTCCGGTTCATAGAAGCGCGTGACCAGGTTGACGAAGGTGGACTTGCCGCCGCCCGACATGCCGACCAGCGCAATGGTCTGGCCGGCCTTGACGTCGAGCGTGACACCGTCCAGCGCCGGCGCCAGCGCGCCCGGGTAGCGGAACTTGACGTTCTCGAAGCGCACGTGACCCTGCGCGCGTCCGAGGGTGCGCGTACCGGGGTCATGCTCGCCCGGGGCGTCGACCAGCTCGAACACGGTTTCGGCGGCGGCGATGCCGCGCTGCATCGGACCGTTGACTTCAGCCAGCGCCTTCAGCGGGGTCAGCAGCATCAGCATCAGGGTCACGAAGCGGGTGAATTCGCCGGTGGTCATGCCGGCCTGCAAGGCCAGCACCACCACCAGCGACAGCGCCAGCGAGGTGGCGATCTGGGTCACGGGCGTGGTGGCGGCGAAGGCCACCGTCATGCGCTGCCAGAAACCGCGCATGGCTTCGCTGCGTTGCCAGAAGCGGTGGTTTTCGTGGGCCTCGCCGGAGAACACGCGCACCACCTGGTGGCCGCGCACGGCTTCTTCGACGACTTGCGTCATCTCGGCCGTCACCCGCTGGTTTTCACGGTTCAGGTGGCGCAGGCGCTTGCTGGTGGTACGCACGATGACGGCCGTCAGCGGCACCACCACGATCGCGATCAGGGTCAGCCACCAGTTCATCCACAGCAGCGAACCGAGCAAGCCGACCACGACCAGCACGTCGCGCACGAAGGAGAGGAACACCGAGTTGATCATGTCGACCACCTGGCGCACGTCGCCGACCACGGTATTGATGATCTTGCCGGTGGATTCTTCCTGGAAGCGCGCCACCGGCAGCCGCAGCACGCGATCGAAGGCTTGCGCGCGCAGGTCGTTGGTGACGCGGCTCAGCACCCAGCTGTTGTAATAGGCGGTGGCGAAGGTGCCGACGCCGCGCACGACGAACAGCGCGACCAGCACGCCCGGGATCCACCACAGCGAAAACCCGGGATTGCCACGGAAGCCCTCGTCCATCAGCAGCTCCAGCGCCTTGGCGAGCAGCGGATTGGTGACGGCGGTCAGCGCCATTGCCAGCAGCGCCAGGAAGGCGCGTGTGCGGTAGGGTTTGACGAGTGCCCACAGGCGTTTGACGATGATACGGTTATCCAATTTTTCTCTTTCGCATTCAGGCGGACGCCCATCAGGGAGGCCGGTGCCCGCAACCCATCATTATGCATGGAAGCGAGGACACCATGGGAGTACGCCGGGACATCCCCGGCTCGGTTTGAACCAGATCAACACAGTGGCCGGGAACGAATTCCAACAGGGCCGGCAAGGCTAGGCTTGCGCTTGACTCGATACGGCAGTGACCATTTGACACCATGCGCCCCGCCCGGCCCCTCTCGGTCGTGATCACCACCTATAACCGGCCCGACGCGCTGGCCGCCGTGGTGCGTGCCTGCTTCATGCAGGACGACAAGGACTTCGAAATCATTATCGCTGATGACGGTTCGGCTGCCAACACGGCGGCCTGCATCGAACGGCTGGCCCAGGCGGCGCCGGTGCCGCTGGCGCACGTGTGGCAGCCGGACCAGGGTTTCCGCGCGGCGATGGCGCGCAACCGCGGCACCCTGGCGGCGCGCGGCGACTACATCCTCTTCCTGGATGGCGACTGCATCCCGCAGCGCGACTTCATCGCGCGCCACCGGGCGCTGGCGCGGCCGGGGCGGCTGGTCTCGGGCAGCCGCATATTAATGAGCGAAGCGCTGACGCGGCGCGTGCTGGAGGACGGCGTCGACCTTGCGGCGGCGTCCAGCCTCACCCACCTGGGCTGGCGGATTGGCGGACACATCAACAAGATGGCGCAGTTGCTGGTGCGCTGGCCGGACATCGGCCGTGGCTCGCGCCGCTTCAACTGGCGCCGCATCAAGAGCTGCAACCTGGGGGTGTGGCGCAGCGACCTGGAGCGCGTGAACGGCTTCGACGAGAGTTTTACGGGATGGGGCTACGAGGATACCGACCTGGTGCTGCGCTTGTTTCACGCGGGCGTGCTGCGGACCGATGGGGCGTTTGCCACCGAGGTATTTCACCTGTGGCACCGGGAGGCCGGACGGGATCGGGCGGGCAGTAACCGGCAGGAGGTGCTGGCGCGTGCCGGGACGAAGATCACGCAGGCCGTAAAGGGCTTGCGTGAACACGCCCGTTACTAATATTCGACCGCCACTTCCTTGGCCCCCAACTGCATCTCGAGCGCATACTTCAACTCGTCCGATGGCGCCACCCTCCACCCATCCCCCAGCTGGAGGGTGCAAGGAATCCCCTGCGGCGTCACGCGCAGGCTGACCGGCAGGCCATCCTGCTGGCGGTAGGGCTGCAGCACCTCGGCCAGTTTGGCGGGCGCGATGGTGCAGGCCACATCCATCTCCAGCTTGTGGCCGTACTGGATGCGCGCCGCCGCGATGTCGAACACTTTTTCGGCGGTGATGCGCAGGCCGCCGTTGAAACGGTCTTCCGACACTTTACCGACCACCAGCAGGAACTCGTCCTCGCGGAAGATGTTCTTGTTCTGCTCCAGCAGCTCGTTGTAGATCGTCACTTCGACCACGCCGGTCTTGTCGTCCAGCGAGACAATGAGCAGCTTGCCGCGCTGGGTCATCTGGGTGCGCACGCCGGTGATCACGCCGCACAGCATGCGCGGATCGCGCGAGGGTTCCAGGTCCTTCAGCTTGGTCTTGGCAAAGCGGCGCACCTCGGCCGCGTACGAATCGAACATGTGGCCGGACAGGTAGTAGCCGAGCGCGATCTTTTCCTCGGCCAGCTTCTGGCGGTCGGTCCACGGCGTCGCCTTGACGTATTCCGGCGGGGCCACCAGGTCGCTGTCGTCGCCGCCGAACAGGCTGACCTGGTTGGCGGCGGCGGCGGCCTGGCCCGCCGCTTCCATCGCAAAGCCCACCGATGCCAGCAGCACCGCGCGGTCGACGCCGAAGCAATCCATGGCGCCCGCGCGGATCAGGGACTCGATGGTGCGGCGGTTGATCTGCTTGCGGTCGACGCGCAGGCAGAAGTCGAACAGGTCCTTGAACTTGCCGCCATCAAGGCGCGCGGCGATGATCGCCTCGATCGCGCCCTGCCCCGCACCCTTCACGCCGCCCAGGCCGTAACGGATGTTCGACACCGGCTTGCCGGTGACGGATTTCGGCTGGCCTTCCGGCGTAAAGCGGAACTGCGATTCGTTGACGTCCGGCGGCAACAGGGTCAGCTTGCAGACGTCGAGCGCATCCTCCACCAGGATCTTGATCTTGTCCGTGTCTTCCATCGCCAGCGACATGTTGGCGGCCATGAAGGCGGCAGGATGGTGATGCTTGAGGTAGGCCGTGTGGTAGGACAGCAGCGCGTAGGCGGCGGCGTGCG
>Ga0308160_10004292_pt1 | contig 15349 bp, 15 predicted proteins | sample PhyFR1_FD_201036 | JGI IMG/M metagenome (GOLD analysis project Ga0308160, IMG submission 201036) | Phyllosphere microbial communities from UC Gill Tract Community Farm, Albany, California, United States - DLSLF.R1 | ecosystem: Host-associated > Plants > Phyllosphere > Unclassified | place: USA...
CCTCCCGCCGGGCCCTCGTCCTGGCCTCGCGCCGTCGCCGCGCACGCCGCACACCACCCGTGGACCTACACCATCGCCGCACTCGGCCTCTCGACCACAACCGCCTACGCCCTCTACCCGCAACAGACGACCCGCTTCCTCTCGCCCTTCCTCGTCCGCCTCGTCCCGCGCGCCCTCCTCCCCGACCCAAAGCACCGGCCCCTCCGCCTCGTCCCGACCGAGCACGGCGTCGCCCACGAGGTCCGCAAGGAGTGCGTCGTCGTCCTCGGCGCACACTCGCCCCACGGCCGCGACCTCGCCCTCGACCTCGAGCGCCGCGGCTTTGTCGTCGTCGCCACCGTCGCCGACCCGCGCGAGGTCGACGTCCTCGAGAAGCTGAGCCGAGGCTGGCTCAAGGTCCTCGTCCTCGACCCGAACGAGGTGCGTCCTCCTCCCCTTTCCCTCTCTCCTCTTCTCAAGATCCAACACCTGACCCTTCCTCTGTCGCCCGCAGTCGTCCTCGGTCGCGCCCTTCCTCCGCTCCCTCTCGACCGCCCTCTCGCTCCGGTTCCCGCTCCACACCTCGGGCGACCCCTTCGCCCGCCCGGCACACGCCCTCGCCCTCACCGGCGTCGTCAACTGCCTGTCGCTCGCCGCCGCACACGGCGCGCACCCGCCGGCGCCGCTCGAGGCCGCCGAGAACGACCGCGCGCGCAAGATGGTCGGCGAACGCGTCGCCGTCGTCGTCGGCGTCGTCAAGGGGCTCGTGCCGCTCCTCAGGTCGGCCGCGGCGCGCCCGGGAGCGCCGACCGGCGTCCTCGTCTCGCTCGGTGCGTCCCCCTCTCGCTCCCTCCCCTCCTTCCTCCAGCCTGCGGTGCCAACTGACTTTCTCGTGCCACGCTCGCAGTCCCCTCGGCCTCGTCGCACCTCGCCCTCCCGTTCCACGCCCTCTCGTCGGCCGCCGACGCCGCCATCTCGTCCCTCCTGCACTCGCTCCGCCGCGAGCTGACGGCCTCGACGACGCACAACGTACACCTCTCGATCCTCGAGGTCGGCTTCTTCGAGTCGTCCACGTCCCGCGCCGCTACGAGCCCGGCCTCGTCGTCGCCCTCGGCCCAGCTCCCGATCCGCCTCGACGCCATCTACGCCCCGGCCCTCGCGCGCCGCCAGCCCCGGTCGCCCTCGTCCTCGTCGTCGAGCTCGCAGCAGGCCAAGGGCCAGCGCAAGAGCACCGAGCTGCGCCGGCTGAGCAAGCGCGTGTGGACCATCCTCGTCAGGCCGACGCACGCGGGCGCGGTCGAGCGTGTCGGAGCTGGCTGTGCGTCGCCCCCTTTCCTCTCTCTCCTACTCCTCAGCGTCGTCGCTCTCGTCTCGTCCTTGTCGAAGAGCCTGCAGCTGACGCTCCTCTCCTTTCCCCGCTCGCGCCTCTTCTCCTTCCTCCTCCCCCTCATTCTCGACCTTCCTCCCCCCTTTCGCTCGCCTACTTCTTCGTCAACCCACAGCCCGCACCTACGCCCTCGTCTCGCTCGTCCCGCACAGCCTCGTCGACACGTGCCTCGCCGTCCAGGACCGCCTCTTCGCCTTCTACCTCGCGCACGTCCAGCGCGCGCTCGCGCTCCGCAGGCGCCTCGGCGGCGGCGCGCGCACCGGCTCGGGCTCGGGCTCGGCTGCGGCTGCGGCTGCGGCAGGCGCAGGAGCAGCGGCAGCAGCAAGCGCGCGCCCGCCGCTTCCGAGCGTCCCGCCGTCGCTCCGCCCGGCGAACAAGGACGCCCCGGCGCCAAGCCACGTCGGCGCTGGGCACCCGCACCACGCGCACGCGCACGCGCCGTCGCAGGCGGCGAGCACGCGCGCGTCGAGCAGCGCAGGCGGCGACGACGATGCGCAGAGCGAGTCGAGCCTCGAGGACTTTGGGCCGCTCGGCGGTGGTGTGGGTGCGGGTGTGGCGGGCGAGCAGAGCATGGATGGGAGCTTCGTGCATGTCTGAGTGGATCTGCTACTGGTCAGTTTGTACAGTGCGCGCGCGGCCCCTTTTCCCCATGTTCCCTCGTCCCTCCTTCCTTGGCTCCTCTCCCTCGTGCTTTCTTGCTGGACCCCTTTCTCGCCCTCTCGGGTCTCTCTCTCTCTCTGTACCTGTACGTCTGTCGAGCTGTAACGAAGTCGGCTTCCTTCAGCCCTTGCGCTTCGGCTCAGCTCGGCTCGGCTCGAGAGGGACCGTGCACAGCGGCTGCAGCCTCTCGCTCGCTCGGCGCAGCGAAAGACGCGGAGGACGCTCATTGCATAGACGGTACGGCACAGGAGAGAAGGAGAGGGTGTACGGCCAACAAGGGTAGCGACTAGGTGAGACGAGAGGACGAGCGAGGCAAAGGGGAGGAGGATAAAGGAGGAGCGCGTGCTCAGGCCGCCATGTCGATGTCGCCGTCGGCCGTCGAGGGTGCACCTGGGTCGTGCTCGTGCAGGAACGAGTGCAGGTCGAACGCCGGGGCCGTCTGCGCGCGCAAGGAGAGAGCGTCAGTGGAGGCTCGAAGAGAGTGAGCCGAGCGGGCGACGAGGAGCGAGAGCGAGGGACGCACCTTTGCCGGCTTGCCCTTGCCGTTGCTTGCTGCGTCGGCCGAGCCCTTGGACGACGCCGACGGCGGCGGGAACGGCATGTTCATCTCGCGCAGGGTCGACCAGAAGGCGGTGGCTTGTCGGGCCGCGAGCGAAAGGAGCGGCATCGGCGTGCGCGACGTGTGCTCTGCGCGCGCTCGAGAACTCCACCGTCGATCAGTACGACGACGAGAGAGTCGAGGCAGCGAACGAGGTGCGGGACGAGGGACGCACGAAGGACCGCCGCGTTCACCATCTCTGCGAGCGCCTCCTTCCTCGTCTCGTCAAAGTAGCCCCTCACCTCGCACGTCTCGATGTTCTTGTAGGCAAGGAGCGCGCTGACGTCGACGCGCTCGCGGTCCCACCCGTCGCGCTCGCGCCCGGGCGGCAGGTGCGACACCTTCTCGGCGAGCGCTTGCGCCTGCGCGATGGCGACGTTGAGGATCGAGAAGGTGCCGAGCGACGACGTCGAGGCCGACATGTCGGCGTCGTCGCCCGCTCCTGCTCCTGCGGCGGCGGACGACGCTCCTGCGCCTGCGCCGCCGTTGAGCGAGGGCGTCGGCGTCGACGGCGTCGAGTGCGCCGACGTCGCGTACGCCGAGCGCATGAGCTCGACAAAGACCTGCGTCTGGAGGTTGAGACTGAGGATGGCCGGCGCGAGCGACTGGGCGTGCGGGCCAAAGTGGGCGCCGAGGAATGGCCTGGTCGACGAGTGGTCCGGGTCGGCGAGCGAGGACGAGGACGAGGGTAGAGATGGGGCGACGAAGAAGGTTTGGGGAGTGCAGCGCGAGTGCTTGGACGAGAGGGGATGGGACGGCGCGAGCTTGGAGGGCGGCGAGAGGCCAGACGAGGTCGGCGGAGTGGTGGAGGGGGTGGTCGTCGAGGCGAGGACCGACGGGTAGTGCTCGTTGAGCAGGTCGACGGCGTGCGAGATGCGGCCGCTCAGGATCGAGTCGCGGATCTCTGCAAGCGCAGGGGAGAAAATGAGCAGGCCGTCCCAGCGAGAGAAGCGTGAAGCTGAGGAAAGGGGACGCACTGCGACGCAACCGCGCATCCTGGATGTCGGCCTTGGACAGCAGGCCGCCATCGACGATGTCGCCGTCCTCGTCCTCGTCCTCGCCGCCTGCGCCATCGAGGAACGCGACGCTCTTGCCGTTCGAAGCCGCCGGCGGACCGCCCGCACCACTCGACTCGCCGTCCGCGCTCGGCTCGGGCGTCGCCTCGATGCCCTCCATCGCCTCGCCCAACGGTCCACCACGCTCGACCGGTGCCGCACGCTCGCCCGCACTCGGATCCGCGGCGGCCTCGTCGGCGAGGGCGAGGTCGCTCGCGAACGCCTTGGCCGTGTCGACGTAGCACCGGCTGCACAGGTACTCGAGGACGAGCTGCTTGAGCTCGCGCGGCGTGAAGGGCCGCAGCGTAGGCAACGGTGCGCCCGGGATCGGCTTGGACCTCGAGGAGCCCGAGGGTGCGGTGCTCGCCGGCGACGACGAGGGCGGGTTGGCGGCGGGCGAGGCGAACGAGGTCGAGACGGTCGGCGCGGGCTGGACGGCGTAGGATGGGGCAGCGTAGAGGTGTGCTGCTGGGCTCACGAGCTGCTGGCTGGGCCCTGGTGCGCTCGAGGCCATGTCGGTGAGGGCGCGAGGACGAGTGGGGCGGTGCGGCGAGGAGGAGCGAGAGTCGAGATGGCGCGGCTGAGAGGGCCGTCCGGGTGCTTGTCGGAGGTCGTGAGCTCGACTGCGAGCTTAACAGGGTCGCGCGTGCGGTGTAGCAGGAGCGAGGCGAGCCTCCGTCTCGAACCCGGCGCCGCGAGCCGACGAGGCGAACCGGCTCCTCGCGTCTCGCTGCGGACTGTACGCTGCTAGGGTACTCTCACAAAGGTAAGGAAGCCAGCTCACTCAGCCCGCAGCCCCTCACCGAGAGCCGAAAAGGTGCGTCAGGCGCACCTCGCTCGGCTCGAGCGGACCAAGTCGAGCGCGACACGGAGGCTTCTGAGCTTCGAAAGCGCGCAAGGAACTCTCGCTCGGGACGGAGAGCTGGCAAGAAAGAGACGAGGCTCGCTTTCCTGCGGCGAGAGAGCGACGTCGGGGAAGCTGCAAAAGAAACTCCTTTCGACTGCACGGTGCTTCTCTACAGCGCACGACTGCCTCGATGGCGCTCCTCTCCACGCCCAGCGAGAGCTCCTCCTCGAGACGAGAGCGCGCGGCCTGCTCAGACGCGGCGGACCGGTGCGGCGGCCCTTGGAGCGCGTCGAGGTCGTCGGCAGGAGGACGAGGCTGGAGGGCGAGGCGCTCGTCGTGGAAGAAAGGTCCGCGCCGGAGTTGTATGGACCTGCGGGCGAGCGACGTATGTCAGCGAAAGTGGCGGGCAGGGAAGCAAGGGTTCGAGAAGGGGCGCACCTGAGCATGAGCGAGGAAGCGGGTCGCCGCGCTCGATGACAGCCCTCGCGCCGGCCAAGTAGCACTTGAACGGCCGAACACGAGGCTCGATACTCGCCCGCGGTGCTCAGGGAGCGCGCTCGCCCTCGTGGCCGGCCTCGTGCCCGTCGAGAGCCCGCTCGCTGCGCTCTTGAGCGACGCCGGCGAGCTTCTCCATGAGCTTGCGCATGCGCGCGGCCTCGAAGGCGGGCGAGATGGCGAGGAGGAGGTCGTCGAGCGTGTCGAACGAGCGACCGGGCTGTTTCGGGCGGAAGGAGCGAGTCGGGGAGAGGGAGAGGTGGGGGCAGGAGGGTATGAGGGTCAGCGACGGGGCAACGCGAGGCTGAGCGGATGAGGACGCACCTTGATGCACCTGCCTGTGCTGCCCACGATGGCCCAGCCGGACTCTGAGCACGCGACGGTGACGGCGGCGTGGTCGTCGTCGAGGAGGCCGACCTCTGCGCGGGCGGCACCCGGGGTCGAGGGGTCGTCGGGAAGGAGGTGGTGGGTGCGCTTGCCCCAGGGGATCTCGGAGAGTGCCTGCTCGAGCTCTGCAGCAGCAAAGGCCGAGGGCATGGCGAGGGGTTGCCGCGAGACGAGCCTCATCGCACCTTGACTCTCCTCATCCTCGCCGTGCTCCGACCACAGCTCAGAGCCGCTCTGCTTGTCCTCGACGAGATTCTCAGCAAGTGCTGCTACATCCGCGAACCAGCAGTGACCCGCCCGGCGCCAGTGCCGTCATCCCCACCTCGCCCTCTCCTCCTCACCCCGACTTCATCTCTCGCGGCTCGCACAACATGGTTCAGCCGCTGACCGTCGTCATCAAGCTCGGTACGTCCAGCTGCATACTCTCGCTTGCGCCTGCGCTGACTCCCTCCCTCCCACAGGGTCGTCGTCCATCCTCCACCCCGAGCCGCCCTACCTCCCCCAAATCGCGACCCTCTCCGCCCTCGCCGAGACGTGCGTCTCGCTGCGCGCCCTCGGCCACCGCGTCGTCATCGTCTCGTCCGGCGCCATCGGTATGGGCCTCCACCGCATGGAGATGCCCGCGCTCGCCGCCGGCAAGAAGCGCGCCATCGGCGAGAAGCAGGCCCTCGCCGCCATCGGCCAAGGCAGGCTCATCGCTTTGTGGGACCAGATCTTTGGCGCCCTCAAGCAGCCCATCGCCCAGATCCTCATGACCCGCAACGACATCGCCGACGTGCGTCGCTTCCCTTCCCTTCTCTCCCTCGCTCTCCTCGTTCTCATTTCCTGAGCTCACTCGTGCCTCTCGCCCGCAGCGCTCGCGCTACCTCAACGCGACGACGACCCTCTCGACCCTCCTCGGCATGGGCGTCATCCCCATTATCAACGAGAACGACACGATCTCGGTTTCCGAGATCCTCCACGTCAACAAGTTCGGCGACAACGACACGCTGTCGGCCATCGCCGCCGGCATGTGCGGCGCCGACTACCTGTTCCTCATGACCGACGTCGACGGCCTGTACGAGGACAACCCGCGGCGGGTCCCGGGCGCACGGCGCGTCGCCGTCGTGCGCGACATCGAGGAGGTGCGCCGCCTCGTGAGCACGTCGACGCTCGGCTCGTCGCTCGGCACGGGCGGCATGGAGACCAAGCTCATCGCGGCCGAGCTCGCGACCGCTGCAGGGTGCGCGACCGTCATCACGATGGGCTCGTTCCCCGGCCGGGTCGTCAGCATCGTCCAGGCGCACCAGTCGCGCACGGCGCCGCCCTCGCCTCAAGGTCCCTCTCACGCCACCCTCCCCTCCACCTCGGCTTCCTCCTCGTCCTCGTCAGCGGCAGCAGCAGCAGCAGTCGACCCGGGCACCGCAACGCCCATCGAGCGCGACCCGCCCTCGGTCACGCACAAGGCCGGCGTCGAGTTCGCCCTCCCGACCTCGACCGTTCCACCGCACACCCTCTTCACCGCCAAGCCCTCGCCGCTCTCGTCGCGGCGGTTCTGGATCCTGCACGGCCTGACGCCGCGCGGCACCGTCTACGTCGACGAGGGCGCGTTCCGCGCCATCGCGCACGGCGAGCGCGACGCCGGCTCGGGCGGCAACGGCGGGCGCCTTCTCGCTGCGGGCGTCCTGCGCGTCGAGGGCACGTTTGCGGCGGGGCAGGCCGTCCGGGTGTGCGTCATCCGGGGCAGGACGGGCAACTCGGAGCGGAGGAAGGCCCGAGCGGCAAGCCCGAGGCAGGAACGCGACGGCGACGAGCTCGTCGAGGCTATCGACGGGCTCGAAATGGCGACGTCAGCTGCGGCGAGCGAGGCGGTGCAGGAGGGCGAGGAGGTCGTCGAATTTGGGCGCGGCTTGACCAACTACAACTCGATCGAGATCGACCGGGTCAAGGGCTTGCGCAGGTGCGTCTCTCTTTCTCTCCCTCTCGCACTCGCTTGTTCTGCTCGGGTTTAGTGCGTGCACTGACCCTCGCACTCGCACGCAGCTCTGATATCGAGCGGGTCCTGTCGCACTACGATGCCGAGCACGTCGTCGAGAGCATCGTCGAGCTGCGGCTAGCCGGCGGCAAAGGGCTGTAGAGCGTGCAATAGATAGACCCTCGTTGCACAGATACCAAATAACTATTCCAGAGAGCGGCGCGATGTCGAAGCGAGGAGCAGCTCGCACGGGCCTCGAGACGGATCAGGCGCGCTCTCGGCTCCATTCCGTACGGCCGCCCGCGCGCTTCGGCCAGCAGCCGATCGCGATCTGTCCGCCTGGCTCTCCTGTCCTCTTCAGGAGCTCGGCGTCCGTACCGGAGCGGCGCCGGCGACGCCGCGCCCGCCGAGCTCTCCTTCCTGCTCAGCTAAAGCTCTCTCGCTCGTCGGCTCGCTGTCATGAAGCTCGCCAAGCTAGTTCGAGGAGTCGCCGAGGTGAACCGCTTGCTCGACGATTACAAGTGCTATTATCTCTTCGCCGGTGCGCGCTCTTGTCCTCCTCGCCTCCTTGCTCGGATGAGCTGACGACTCGACCTGCAGGGCAAGCCGCTCTTGCCGCGCACCTCGCCCAGCTCGTCACCAAGCTCGCCACCATCGGCGTCGCACCTCCGCCCGCCGTCAAAGCCTGTCTGTACGGCGATCGACCTGGCCCGCTGGTGCGCTCTCTGCTCCCTCTCGCGCTCTCTGCGGAGCAGCATCCGCTGATAAGTTCCCTCATGCACGCAGTACATCCAGGTCAGCATCGAGAGCGTCGTCCTGCGTGACTCGGTCTTCGCTCGTCAGGCGCGAGCGGCCGGCTGGGAGCTCGCGCTCAGGCCTTCTCAGTCGCGCTACGGCGGTCTCGTGCGTCCTCTTCGCCTTGCTCGCCGAGTTGTGTCGCATCTCATAATACGCTTCCTTGACAGGTCTACCACGTGCCGGTTGAGGCGGCGACGGAAGAGTGAGCATGGCTCCCTCGGTCCGACCTTCGCAATGCGCCCGCTGATCCACTCCATCCGTTCGTGCGCAGGCGCAAGTACATCGTAGAGCTCGTCCCAGACGACCTCCTGAGCAACGCAACGTCTCGGACGCACGTCGCCATCGCTGTGCCCAAGTCGAACGAGGTCGTCGATGTCCCGACCGGCCTCGTCGTCGACCGGGTCATGCATCTCGTGCGCGCATGGCTCGCCTCGCTCGCTCCTGGCCATCGGGCACCGATGCACGTCGAGGATCTCGAGGAGCTGCGGATACTCGCCGGCATCCAGTCGTACGTCGAGTCGTCGCTCGGACAGCCGCACCTGTTCGACCTCAGCCTCGTCGAATGGACGCGGCACGTCGCCTACATCATCCCTGAGCAAGCCTACAAAGCGACGGCCAAGCTCCTCTTCGACCTTACGGCGCTGCAAGGGGCGCCTCGGCTCGCCTGGGACAACACGAGCGCCGAGCACTTTGTCTCGACCTCGCCCGAGTTCCGTCTCATCGAGCTGCAGTGGGCGGCGGCTCTCGGCCTTCTCATGGCGCGTTTCCAGGTGCGCACCCTCTCGCTCTCTCTCTCTCCTCGACGCACACCTGCGGACCTCATAGTGATCCTTCTTCGAGCAGATCCCCTACCAGCCTCGGCGCGCCGGCACGACCACTTGGTAGCGAGCCCTCTCTGTTCTTCATGCCCTCTCTAGACTGCATCGGCAATGTTCTGCATGTTCCTGCCGATTTGCGAGAGTGAGAGAGGCTTGCTCGGGCTCAGCTTCGAGCGAGAGCTCGACGGTAGCTGGCTGGACTCAACTTGAGAAGGTCGCGCACGGACCTCTTCTCGTCGCTCGCACTCGCGCTCTCGCTCTTGCTCTTCAGCTCTCGATGCGCGAAGAAGGCGCTGAACACGATGCTGGCATTGCTCGCAGACTACTCAAGAAAAGACCGTCCTCGTCTCGCCCTGCTCGCGACCCGTCGGCTCGAACGCCGAGGCCGACGACTTTGCGAGCGACGGCATGGCCAGCGCACGCTGGAGGGCGTCGTGAGCACCATGAGTGCTATGTGGGGAGGCGACGAGCTGTAGCGTGAAGAAGGGGTAGGCGTCAGGCAAGGCAAGGAGCGCGTTTAACGAGATGGGGAAGTCGAGCTCACGAGCTCCTGCGAGAGGGTCGAGCGGCGTCAGGAACAGGATGAAGGATGGGGAGAGAGGAGGAAGTCGCACGCACGAGTAGGACGCTGACAAGGTCGTCTCGAAGTCGGCTGTACTCGTCGCCGAGCGTCGGCCACCGCTGCTCGTCGTTGCCGACCGGCGAAGCGTGCTCCCAAGTCACGACCCGGTGCACGATGTCGTCGGCGCCTCGGGGCCGCAGCTTCTCGAGCCACCAGTCGGCGAGCGACTGGTGCCCGGCTGGAACGACGGGCGGCGCGCTGTGCGGGAGAGGCCGGTCGTCGTCGTCGATGTTCGGAAAGAGCATGTCGATGAGCGCGTGGAACATCTCCTTCTTGGCGTAGTTCTGCTGGAGGTGCGGCCCGCCTGGCACGCTCGTCATGTGCCGCGCAGTCGTCGCGCTGACGTGCAGGACGTTCCAGGCGTAGCGGATGGCGCGCAGTGAGGCGCAGATGGCGTGCGCCTCCTGGTCCGGGTGCGACGCCGCGCCCGACGCTGCGAGCATGAGCTGCTCGACGACGACAGCCGCGGGACGCAGGTAGAGGTACTTGCGAACAGGCGTGCGCACGGTGCCGACGAGGGCCGAGTCCTCCACGTCGGGTGCGCCGAGCCGGCTCGAGAACTTGATCTGGGCGAGGTACTCGACGCCGGCGTGCACGTGGAGGAAGTCCGTCGTCTGCGAACGACGAGACCGGGTATCAGCTACGCACCGCGGCAGGGGAGCTCGAAGACCGCGCACCTGGAAAGGGGACGAGCGAGTCGGGTTCGTCGAGAACGAGCTCGGGACCCGGTCGACCGTACCGGGCACAGGCTGCATGTGCACGATGATGGGCTGCGGGATGACGAGGAGTCAGTTTGACCGCTGCCTCGGCGGGAGAAGCAAGGCAGGGCATGAGCGAGACGCACGAGCTCATTCGTCGGCAGAGCCCGCTGGGGGAGCGCAGCCGAGATGTCGTGTCGCCTGCGCTCGTTGAGAGCTTGCGCGTAGAAGGCGATAGCTTGTAGCCCTGCATGGCGGGAGGTGGTCGATGAGCGCTGCACAGGCTCAAGAGAGAAGAAGAGGAGCGTGCACGCACCGCCGAGGATGAACTCTTGGCCGGGCAAATCGCGCTCGAGCAACGGAATGACGTGCAGGGTCGCGATGGCAGCGCCGACTTAAGCAGTCCAGTTCGTCGAGCCGGCAGGCGCCATCGAGTCGAGGGAGCAGGACGGGCGAGAGAAGCTCAGCAAGTACTCAGGCTCGAAGACGGTGAGCGGACGTCGGCAGTGGGACGAAGCCCGCGGACCTTCCGGTCCGAGCAGACAGAAGCGCAGAAAAGCTGGTGCCCGAGCCCGAAGCAAGGGCGGCCGAGAGCGACAGAGAACTCGTCGAGCGCGCGCACGGACCTCCTCTCTCGCCTTCGACGCTCGACCTCGTCGTGTCGAGCTGCGCGTTCTCCTCGCACCCGGCCATCCTCGCTGTACGCTCCAACCCTGAGCCTCACGCCCGCACGCCTTCGTCCCAGCCGAGTGCGCCGCCCCACCGCTCCAACCTCCTCACGAGCGCCCTCCTCTCCCTCCCTCCGCCCGCCGCGCCGCCGCTCTCGAGCGCGCGCACGTCGTCGAGGAACGCCGCACGGAGCTGCGAGTCGCGCTTGGGGAAGAGCGGGCCGTGCGCGTAGGTGCGCAGGGTCGACAGCGAGAGGACGAGGTTGCCCTGGGTGAGGGCGGCGAGGGGCGAGGCGTGCGAGGGTGGCTTGGTCGACGACGAGGCGGGGCCGAGGGCGAGAGAGGCGGTCGTCGAGGTGCGCCGAGACGAGCGGGGAGGGGACAGGAGGAGGTCGAGTTGCCTGCGAGCGCGAGGTGCGAGAGGGCGGTGTCAGTCGACGTCGCCCAAGGCCCGAAACGCCCGCCGACATGTAGATCTCGTCGCTGAGAGCGAGAGCATGAGTGAGAGCGAGAGCACGCCGACGCACCTGAGCGTCATCCAGCACCTCCTCTTTACCTCGGTCCTCTTCTTCCTCCCGCCGTCGCTCCTCGTCAACCCGCGCATCCACCTGCCGAGGACGGCGAGCACGAGCATGCTCGGCGCGACGCCGACGAACCCGAACGTGAGCTCCTGGCTGCGGAGCATCTTCTCGATGCCGTCCATGGCGAGCGCGACGTCGACCTTGACCTTCTGGACCTGGATCAGGAGCGTGCGGATGAGCGAGCCGCTGACGGCCGAGCGAATCGGGGCCTGCGAGCAAAGGAGAGAGACGCGGTGTCAGTACGAGAGCGCCGAGAAGAGGGAGGGGGAGAAGGAGAGCACGACCGAGCGCACCTTGATGTCCTTCTCCCACGCCTTGAGGACGGCCGTCAGGTCGCCGGCCCGGACCCGGTCGCGCAGCGTCTCGAGCTCTGCGCCGGCGAGGCCGTACTCGTCGCGCGCAAAGTCGACGACCATGCGCTCGAGGCTGTCGCGGTCGCTCTGGAGGCTCTCGCGCCCGAGGAGCGCGACGACGCCGTCCTCGCCGCCGCGCAGCGTCTCGAGAATGTGCCGCACGGGCTCGACGACCCAGTCGACGACAAAGCCGCGCACCGTGTCGGCCGCGTCGCGCGCGTACTGGGCGAGCTGGGCGCGGCGCGCGTACACGAAGCGCGACACGACGACGGTGCCGAGCGGGAGGGCGACGAGCGCGGGCCACGCGCGCGCGAGGGCGCCGGGCGGGGCGAGCGCGCGCGCGACGCGGCCGTGCTGCGCGACGTGCGCCGGGAGGGTGCGCGACACGAGGAACGACAGGGCGTGCGCGAGGTCGGCCGGCGTCGAGGGCGGGCCCGACGAGCCCGACAGCGACGGGACGTCCGACGACGGCGTCAGGACGAGGTCGAGGTGGACGAGCGTCTGCCAGGTTGCGGCGCGCACGTCGTCGAGCGAGAGCTGCGCCGAGCTCTCGCTCGCGCTCTTGGCGCCCTGTGCGCTGGCACCTGCCGTCGCTGCCGCGGCGCGCGACGTCGAGAAGAGCTGCGCGAGCCCGGGAGGCTGCCGCAGCTCGGCTTTGCCCTCGTCGGCGTCCTGCTCGTCCTCGTCGCCGTCCTCGTCGCCCGGTCCCGACGGCCCGCCGTCGCCGAGGAGCTTGTCGCCGACGTCGCTCTGGGACGCGGCGAGGGTGAGCTCGCCGATGCGGAGGGCGAGCTCGTCGCGGGCGTTGCGGATGCCGGCGCGGCGGTGGGCGATCTCTTGGCGGGTGAGGGCGAGGGGCGAGAGGGTGAGGAAGACGAGCGAGCGCGCGGCGTGGCGCGTGAGGCGGGTCGCGCTCGAGAGCGACAGGGACGCGCTCGCGCTCGTGTCGAGGGAGCGTGCGGGCGCCGTCGAGGACGAGGCCGGGTCGAGGTCCGAGTGGTCGAGGTCGGCGAGCGAGGGGAGGCCCGACGTCTGGGCGAGGTGGGGGAAGACGGAGGCGAGGAAGAGGGAGGGAGGGAGGGCGCGCCGCCACGTGTTGAGGTCGAGGAGGGACGGGCGCAGGTCGGGGCCGTCGGTGTCGTGCGTCGGGGCGACGCTCGCCGTCGTGAGCTTGCGGAGGCGGGTGGCCGTGACGGACGAGAGGGCGACGGCGCGGGCCGGGGAGGTCTGGACGAGGTACAGGGCGGCGTTGCAGGGGTCGGACTCGAGGCGGGCCCAGTAGTCGTCGTCGTGGTCGAGGCTGGAGGCGAGGTCGATCAGGGTGCGCAGGACGAGCCCCCAGGCGTGGATGGTGAGCTGGGCGAGGGTGACGAGCTCGACCGTCTCGGTCTGGGGCGAGAGCGGGGTGGCTGCGGCCCCCTGGAAGGGCGGGAAGGCCTCGTCGACGAGGTGGGCGAGGTCGGCGGACGAGAGGATGGGCGCCGAGGGAGCCCCACCGGGCGACGACGACGATGTCGAGGAGGACGAGTGCGAGGTGCGCAGGCGGCCGAGGACGTGGCGGAGGGTGTGCTCGCGGTCGAGGATGGCGTCCTGCTCCTGCTGTGCGCGTTGCCGGGTGTCGTGTTGAGCGAGGTCGAGGTGATGAGGCGGGGACGAGGGGGGCGAGGGCTCGACGAGCGAGGGGGCGACGGCCGTGAGGGCCTGGGCGAGGTGAGCCGTGAGCTCTCCTGCGTAGCTCGCCATGCTCTGCTGGTGCACTCGGCGAGGAGGGAGGAGAGAGACCCAAGCTGGGCCCGTCGCCGTCATCCTCGCCCTCGTGTCCTCCTGCTCTCGCTCCTCACCACTCGGCTCAACCGACCAGCTGCCCGGCCAGATGAGCGCGCCCACACTCCAGCTGCACGCCCTCCCAGGCTCGAGCAAGCACGACCTCGCCTCGCTCGACCCGGACTCGCTCGGCACGTCCACCTCTCACCCTCGTCCTTCGTCCTCGTTCGCTGTGCACCAGAGCTGACCACACTCTCCGCACACACAGTCGCAGCGTCGTACCTCCAGCTGCTCCACCCGGGCGAGTGGGCCCTCGTCTCGACCCCGGACCCGGGCTCGTCCTCGTCCGCCTCGGCGCCCGTCCTCCACTCGCACAACGACACCTGGACCGGGTCCGCCATCCTCCACCACCTCGTACAGACGTCGACCAACCGGCCCCAGCTCGACCCGCGGCACGAGGCCGACGCCCGCGCCTTCCACGCCTTGCTCGACCACAACCTCCTCCCGCTCGTCCTCCACTCGCTCTACTCGGTCCGCTCACTCTCTTCTTCCTCTGAGCCCAGACTCGATCAGTCACTGACCCTGACCTGGGCCTCCCCTCGCAGCTCCCGCAAAACTGGGTCTTCGTCCGCTCCCTCCTCCTCCCCTCGCTCCCCTTCCCGTCCGCCTTCACCCGCCCGACCGCCCTGCGCCACGCCGCGCACGCCATCGTCGACGCGACCCACCCGACGTGGTGGGGGCTCGGCGGCGAGGCCGACAAGGAGGCCGAGGACGAGCGCAGGCGCAAAAAAGCCCTCCTCGAGACGGGCATCGACGGCATCAAGGAGCGCAACGACCTCACCCGCCGCGACGGCAAGGAGCGCGTCAAGAAGACGTTCGGCGAGGGCAAGGTGCGTCTCACTGCTCTCGAGCCTGTCCTGATCTCGCCCGTGCGCCGGGCACTGACTCTTGCTCCCGGTCCTGCAGATCGTCGCCGCCGCGCGCGAGCTCTTCGCCGCGCTCGAATCGACCCTCGCCTCGTCGTCGACGCCGTTCTTCTTCTCGTCGTCGTCGTGCGTCCCTCCACTTGTCCGCACTCGCTCGCACCAGACTGACGACCCGTCCTCGCCCGCAGCCCGACCCCTCTCGACGCCCACCTCTCGGCCCTCCTCTCGCTCGTCCTCTTCCTCCCGCTTCCGACCCCGCTCCTCGCCGACCTCATCAACGCCTCGTTCCCGCGCCTGTGGGCCCACGCCGCCCTCCTGCGCCGCGCCCTGTGGTCGCCCGAGAGCGTCCCGCCGCCCGTCGCCCTCGGCCCTGCCGCCTCGAGCGCGAGCGCGCGCAGCACGCGCTCGTCGTGGCTCGCGACCCTGCGCGCCCTCGTGCCCGACCTGCCGTTCGGCCTCTCGGGCTCGAGCGGCGTCACGCGCGCGGGCAAGGCCGTCCCGCGCTCGGCGCCGCCGACGGCCGCGCAGCGCGCCCTGCAGCGCAACCGGCGCGCGTTCGTCGCCGTGTGCGTCGTCGGCGTCGTCGGCTGGCTCGCCGGGACGGGGCAGCTGCCCGTGCCGGGAGGGAGGTGGGGGAGGCTGCTGCTCGGCGGCAAGGCGCCGAGGGGAGGGTGGGTCCGGTTCAGGGCGGGGACGAGCGAGGGAGACGACGACGAGGAGGAGGGAGAGTGGGAGGAAGAGGACGATGACGAGGAGGAA
>Ga0308160_10004294_pt1 | contig 15342 bp, 11 predicted proteins | sample PhyFR1_FD_201036 | JGI IMG/M metagenome (GOLD analysis project Ga0308160, IMG submission 201036) | Phyllosphere microbial communities from UC Gill Tract Community Farm, Albany, California, United States - DLSLF.R1 | ecosystem: Host-associated > Plants > Phyllosphere > Unclassified | place: USA...
CCTTCGACCCGTCGCTCGAGCTGCTCGACCCGTACGCACGCGGCCTCGGTCGCACCGGACGCGGCACGTGGCAGTCGACCGTCGTCGACGAGTCGTTCGACTGGGGCGGGGTGGCGAAGCCCCGCACACCGCTGGACCGGGTGGTCGTCTACGAGGCGCACGTCCGCGGCCTGACCCGGCTGGCCCCCTTCGTGCCCGAAGAGCTGCGCGGCAGCTACGCCGGCCTCGCCGCCGAGTCGACCATCGCCCACCTGACGGGCCTCGGCGTCACGGCCGTGCAGCTGCTGCCGGTGCACCAACACGTCGACGAGCAGCGCCTCGTCGCACAGGGCATCGAGAACTACTGGGGCTACAACACCCTCGGCTATTACGCCCCGCACGCCGCCTACGCCAGCCGCGACGCGCAGCTGGCCGGCGCCTCGGCGGTCCTGCGCGAGTTCAAGGGCATGGTGCGCCTGCTGCACGAGGCCGGCATCGAGGTCTACCTCGACGTGGTCTACAACCACACGGCCGAAGAGGGCGAGGTCGGCGGCCCGGTCACGAGCCTGCGCGGTCTCGACGGTTCGGCCTACTACCGGCACGACGCCGAGGGTCGGCCGGTCGACGTGACCGGCTGCGGCAACTCGCTCGACACGAGCACGCCGGCCGCCTCGCGGCTCGTGCTCGACTCCCTGCGGTACTGGGCCGACGAGGTGCAGATCGACGGGTTCCGCTTCGACCTCGCCGCCACCCTCGGTCGCGATGCGGACCACGTCTTCGACCCCGAGCACCCGCTGCTGCGCGCGATCGTCGACGACCCGGCGCTCCAGGGCGTCAAGATGATCGCCGAGCCGTGGGACGTCGGCCTGGGCGGCTGGCAGACCGGCGCCTTCCCCGAGGGCTGGATCGAGTGGAACGACCGGTTCCGCAACCGGGCCCGCGACTTCTGGCTGACCGACATCGCGGCCGCCCGCTCGCAAGGCGCTCCCCCGTCCGGGCTCGGCAGCCTGGCCTCCAAGCTCAGCGGGTCGAGCAACATCTACGCCCACGAGCGCGGCCCGCTGTCGGGCGTGAACTTCGTCACGGCACACGACGGCTTCACCCTGCTCGACCTCGTCTCGTACGACGGCAAGCACAACCTCAGCAACGGCGAGGGCAACCGCGACGGCACCGACGACAACCGGTCGTTCAACCACGGGGTCGAGGGCGACAGCGTCAACCCCTGGATCTCGGACGCCCGCCGCCGATCGATGCGCAACCTGCTCGCCACGCTCTTCGTCTCGGCCGGCATCCCGATGCTGACCGCCGGCGACGAACGCGGTCGCACCCAGCACGGCAACAACAACGCGTACTGCACCGACAGCGAGCTCACCTGGGTCGACTGGTCCGACGAACCCTGGCACCGGGCCCTGCACGACGACGTCGCCACGCTGACCCGGCTGCGGGCCGAGAATCCCGCCCTGCGCCCGTCGCGGTTCGGCGTCGACGGCGCCTGCACGATCGGTGCCGACGAGATGTCGTGGCACTCGGCCTCGGGCGACGAGATGCGTCCCGACGAGTGGAACGACCCCGGCGTCCGCACCCTGCAGTACCTCGCCACCTCGACACCCGAGCACGAGGCGCCCAACACGGTGCTCGTCGTGGTGCACGGGGCCGAGACCGCCGTCCCGGTGACGCTCCCCCGGCACGACGGGGTGACGGCCTACGAGGCGCTGTGGTCGAGCGACGACCGCAGCCTGCCGCAGGCGTCGGCTCCCGGCGACGACCTGCTCGTCTCGGGGCCGACCGTGGTGGTGTTCCGCGCCACGACGGTCGAGGCCGCCCCGTGAGAACGAAGCACGCAGGAGGCGCGCGCGGCCCCGCCACGCCGGCCACCGTCGCGCTCACCGCGGCCGGCATCCCGTTCACGGCCCACACGTACGAGCACCACGACACGGCCACGAACTTCGGCGAGGAGGCCGCCGCCGAGCTCGGTCTCTCCGCGGAGCGCGTCTTCAAGACCCTCGTGGTCGACGCCGACGGCACCCTCGTGGTGGGCGTCGTCCCCGTCTCGGGTCGCCTCGACCTCAAGGCGCTCGCCGCCGCCGTCGGGGCGAAGAAGGCCTCGCTGGCCGACCCCGCCCTGGTCGAACGCCGCACCGGCTACGTCGTCGGAGGCATCAGCCCGCTCGGCCAGAGGACCGCCGCGACGACCGTGGTCGACGCGAGCGCCGCCTCCTTCGCCTCGGTCTTCATCAGCGGCGGGAGGCGCGGGTTCGACATCGAGATCGCCCCCGACGACCTCGTGCGCGCCACCGGCGGCACCTACGCGGCGATCCGTCGCGACTGACCCGCGCCGCGCCTCCTGCGCCGAGCCCGCAGCACCCCGCGGAGCCCGCGGCACCCACGACGCCACGCCGCCACGCCGCCACGCCGCCACGCCGCCACGAAGTAAACAATCCGCCATGCGAAAACGTGGCGGGATGTCGACCTCGTGGCGGGATGGCCGAGTGCGGCACGGGCGGCACGGGCTAGGGTCGGGCGCATGACCGGCAGCCCGGCCCGCGTCGAGGGCACGCTCACCTCGTGGGACGACGACCGCGGCTTCGGGTTCCTCACCCCGGTCTCGGGGCGGGGCCGTGCGTTCGTCCACATCACGGCGTTCGGCCGCGGCACGGCCCGGCCCCGGGTGGGCGACGCGTTCTCGTACGAGGTCGACCGCCACGGCGACCGGGGGCCGGCCGCCGTGCGGGTGGCCGCCGTGGGCACGCTCTGGTCCGCACCGCGGGCCCGGGCACCCCGACCCACGCGGGCCGGCAGGGTCGCCCTCGTCGTCGGGCTGGTCGTCGTGCTCGGCGTCGCCGCCGCCGTCCGGACCCTGACCCGCGCCCCGACGTCGCCGCAGCTCGACGGCCTCGCGCCCTGGCTGGTCGGCGGACTCGTCGGCGTCAACGTGCTGACGGCCCTCGTCTACGCACTCGACAAATCCGCGGCCCGGCGAGGACGACGCCGCGTGCCGGAGCGGACCCTGCTGTCGCTCGGCCTGCTCGGCGGCTGGCCCGGGGCGCTCGTCGCGCAACAGCTGCTGCGGCACAAGACGAGCAAACGCTCGTTCCAGCTCGCCTTCTGGGCCACGGTCGCCGTGAACGTGCTGGTGGTCACCCTCTCGCTCGCGCTGCTGCGCTGACCCGCGGCGGGCTCAGACCCCAGGAACTCGCCGAGACCCCGGCGCGCGCACGAGGGTCTCGGCGAGATCCTGGGGTCTCACGGCAGCGCAGCCTCAGACGAGCTGCTTCTCGCGGGCGAAGTGGCACGCGGCGGTGTGGTCGGCGCCGTCGCGGCCGTGCGGCAGCATCGTGGGCACCTCGTCCTCGCAGCGCGACCGCTGCGCCTCGGGCAGCATCGCGTAGAGCGGGCAGCGGCTGAGGAACCGGCAGCCGGTCTGCTTGACGGTCGGCGTCGGCGGGTCGCCCGGCAGCACGATGTGCTCGCGTGCCCGCTCCTTGGCCGGGTCGGGCACCGGCACGGCCGACAGCAGCGCCTGCGTGTACGGGTGCAGCGGGTGCTCGAACACCTCGTCGACCGGGCCCGTCTCGACGGTCCGGCCGAGGTACATCACCGTGACCCGGTCGGCCACGTGCCGGATCACCGAGAGGTCGTGCGACACGAACAGGTACGACAGGTCGAGCGTCGCCTTGAGCTCGGCAAGCAGGTTCAGCACGCCGGCCTGGATCGACACGTCGAGCGCCGACACCGGCTCGTCGAGCACGATCAGCTTCGGATCGGCGGCCAGCGCCCGCGCGATCGAGATGCGTTGCCGCTGTCCACCCGAGAACTCGTGCGGGTAGCGCGTCGCTGCGGCGGGCTCGAGCCCCACGAGGCGCATCAGCTCGGGCACCCGACGCGACACCTCGTCGCGGGGTCGACCGATCGCGAGCAGCGGCTCGGCGATGATGTCGCTGACCGGCTGCCGGGGGTCGAGGCTCGCCATCGGGTCCTGGAAGACCATCGACACCGCACCGCGCAGCCGCTTCACCGTGGACCCGTCGAGCTTGCGGTCGAGGGCCGTACCCAGCAGTTCGATGGTGCCGGCCTCGGGCACCCGGAGGTCCATGATCTCGTGCAGCGTCGTGCTCTTCCCCGAGCCGGATTCGCCCACGAGCCCGAGCGTCTCGCCCTCGCGCACGTCGAGGTCGACCCCGTCGACCGCCCACACGCTGCCGACCCGGCGCTTGAACACGGACCCCTTCGTCAGCGGGAACGTCTTGACCAGTCCGTCGACGTGCAGCACGCGATCCCGCGACTCCCGGGGCACGGCCGCCAGCTCCGAGGTGGGGGCGGGCGGCAGGTCGTAGACGTCCTCGGGGTCGGTGCCCTCACCCACGAGCTGGTCGGCGTGCAGGCAGGCGGCCCGGTGGCCGGCCTCGACCGCCGGAGCCTGCTCGAGCGCGGGCTCGTCGACGCGGCACTCGGCCGTCACGAGCGGGCAGCGCGCCGCGAACGGGCAGCCCGGGGCCAGTGACAGCAGCGACGGCGGCGTCCCGGGGATCGGCACGAGCGGCTGGTCCGACCGCTGGTCGAGCCGCGGTAGCGCCCCGATCAGTCCGACCGTGTACGGCATGCGCGGGTGGGCGAACAGGTCGTCGGCCGTCGCCGTCTCGACGACGCGGCCGGCGTACATCACGGCGATCCGGTCGGCGAAGCCGGCGATGACGCCCAGGTCGTGGCTGACGAACAGCAGCGCGGCCCCGGTCTCGCGCTGCGCCGTGCGCAGCACCGAGATGACCTGCGCCTGGATCGTCACGTCGAGGGCCGTGGTCGGCTCGTCGGCGAGGATCACGTCGGGGTCGTTGGCGATCGCCATGGCGATCATCGCGCGCTGCCGCATGCCGCCCGAGAACTCGTGCGGGAACGAGTCGACCCGACGCTCGGGCTCGGGGATGCCCACGAGCCCCAGCAGCTCGATCGCCCGTTCGCGCGCCTGCTTCTTCGTGCCGCCGCGGTGGATCAACACGGTCTCGGCGATCTGCTGACCCACCGTGTAGACCGGCGTGAAGGCCGACAGCGGGTCCTGGAAGACCATGGCGATCCGTTTGCCGCGGATCGCCGACATCGCCTTGTCGCCGCGACCGATCAGCTCTTCGCCGTCGAGGGTGATCGAGCCCGTCACCTTGGCTGTCGCGGGCAGCAGACCGAGCACGGCGAGGCTCGTGACCGACTTGCCCGAGCCCGACTCGCCGACGATGCCGAGCACCTCGCCGCGGCGGAGCGTCAGGTCGACGCCCCGCACGGCACGCACGTCGCCGTCCGGGGTCGGGAAGGTCACGGTGAGGTCGTGCACCTCGAGCACGGGAGCCGAGGAGGCGCGGGTGCGGTCGACCGGTTCGGTGAGCGTCATGCGCGCTCCCCCTTCTCGTCGTTCGTGCGGGTCGGGGCAGACGTCGGCTGCTGGTCGGACGCCGGGGACGTGCGGGTCGGTGCCTGCGAGCCGACGTCGGCCCCGGGGGCGGGGCTCGCCGCCTCGGAGACGCCGCCGGTGCGGCCGAGGGGCGCCGCGCCTCCTGCGCTCTCGGCCGTCCGGCCGCGGGTGCGACGGCGACGGCCGGTGCGCCCGGCGGTCGAGGTCGGGTCGAGTGCGTCGCGCAGCCCGTCACCGAGCAGGTTGCTCGCGAGGGCGAACACGATCAGCGCGCCGGCCGCGAAGAAGAACAACCACGGCTTGGTGGTCGCCGCGCTCTGGTTCTGGGCGATCAGCGTGCCGAGCGACACGTCGGGCGGTTGCACGCCGAAGCCGAAGTACGACAGCCCCGACTCGGTGAGCACCGCCGCGCCGATCGCGATGGTGGCGTCGATCACGAGGAACGACGCGACGTTCGGCAGGATGTGCCGCACGATGATGGTGAAGTGGCCGATGCCCATGTAGCGGGCGGCCCGGATGAACTCCCGCTCCTTGATGCTGAGGGTCAGCGAGCGCACCACACGGGCCGTGATCATCCAGCCGAAGAGGGCGAGCAGGGCCACCAGGATCAACCAGCCGTACTGCTTGAGGCGCGGCGAGAGGATGGCGATGATGAGGAACGACGGCAGCACGAGCAGCAGGTCGACGAAGACCATCACGGCCCGGTCGATCCAGCCGCCGAAGTAGCCCGCCATCGCGCCGAGCATCCCGGCGATCACCGTCGAGAACAGGGCGACGAGCAGACCGATCAGCAGCGACTTCTGCAGGCCTCGGGCGGTCTGGGCGAAGACGTCCTGACCGATGTTGTTCGTGCCGAACCAGTGCGCGCCGCTCGGTGGCGACGACAGGGCCGTGTAGTCGATGTAGTTGTAGGCGTACGGCGAGACCACCGGGCCGACGAACGCGAAGACGAAGAGCAGCACGATCGTCACGAGGCCGACGGTGGCGCCGCGGTTCGCGAAGAGGCGCCGGAAGGTCAGCGCGAAGCGGTTGGGCGACGTCGCCGCGATCTCTTCTCGCGACTCAGGCGCGACCGCGTCGGACGGGCCCTCGAGCAGGTCGGGTGTGAACCGGGTCATGGGGCGGCCCTACTTCTGCGCGCGGACGCGCGGGTCGAGCACCGCGTTGAGCACGTCCGACACGAAGCCGGCGAGCAGCACGACGACGGCGCTGTAGAGGGTGTACGTGACGACCACGTTGATGTCGTTGGCCTGCACGGCGTCGATGAACCAGGCGCCGAGGCCGTTCCACGCGAAGATCTTCTCGGTGAAGGTCGCCCCGGTCAGGACGCCGAGGAACGCGAAGGCGAACAACGTCGTCATCGGGATCAACGCCGTGCGCAGCCCGTGCTTGAAGATCGCGGGGCGGCGACGGAGCCCTTTGGCGCGAGCGGTGCGGATGTAGTCGGCCTGCAGCACGTCGAGCATCGTCGCCCGCTGGTACCGGCTGTAGACGGCGATGAGGCCGATGCCGATCGAGATGGTCGGCAGCAGCAGGTGGGCGATGCGGTCCCACGCGATCGTGCCGAGCCCGCCGGTCAGGTTGGGGGTCGCCTCGCCGGTGAAGGTGATCAGCTGGTAGCCCAGGACGTCGTTGAGCTTCGTCGCCCCGATCTTGAGCAGCACCGCGGTGAGGAACACCGGCGTGCTGATCAGGATGAACGACAACACCGACGAGACGCGGTCCGAGAACCGGTACTGCCGGATGGCGTTCCACGTGCCGACCACGACCGCGAGCACGATGCCGAGGATCGATCCCACCAGCAGGAGGCGCAGGCTGACTCCCAGCCTCGGCCCGAATTCCGCCGCGACCGGCTTGTCCTGGATGGTCTGGCCGAGATCGCCGGTGACCGCGCCGCCGAGCCAGTGGACGTACCGCTCGCCGAGGGGGTCCTTGTCGTTGACCCCGATCGAGCTCAGCTTCGCGTCGACGATCTCGGAGGACGGACGCGGGTTGCGGTCGGCGTAGACGGAGCGCGGATTGAGGGTCGCCGAGGCGAGGAAGTAGGTGAGCGACGTCGCGATGAAGACGAGGGCGACGTAGTACACCAGCCGGCGGGCGAGGAATCGGGCCATGGAGATCGACACTAGACGTACCCCAGGCCGCGACCAGCTGGCCAAGTTTCGAGCGTGTAACAAATTCACATGAAAGTTTGCGTGGATTCAAGGCGTCCGTACATTTGGGCTCACGCTGTCAGCTCCCAGAAGGCGTCGCCATCCGTGCCCTCATGGGTCGACAGCGACGCAACTTCGAAGCTGATCAGCATTTTTCACCACCCTTCAGTTCGGAGTGCCATGAAGATCACGAAGAAGCTCGGCCTCGCGGCCGGCCTCGTCAGCGTCGCCCTCGTCGTCACGGCGTGCAGCGGCGGCGGCGGCAACGACGGGGACGGAGCCGCGAAGAACGGCCAGTTGTCCCCCGACGGCGACATCAACGCCACCGCGGCGGCCGACGTCGAGCAGGGCGGCACGCTGACCCTGCCCCTCAGTCAGCTGCCCTCGCAGTGGAACTACGGCCAGCTCGACGGCGCCCTGGCCGACGCCTCCCTGATCGAGAGCGCCGTGCTGCCCCAGCCGTTCCGCATCGACGAGAAGGGCGTTGCGCAGATCGACGAGAACCTCGTCACGAGTGCCGAGGCCACGAGCGAGGATCCGCTGGTCGTGACCTACGACATCAACCCCGACGCGGTGTGGAGCGACGGCACCCCGATCACGGTCGCCGACTTCCAGGCCTGGAAGACCGCCCTCGACGGATCCAACCCCGAGTACCTGGTCGGCAGCACGCTCGGCCCCGACCGCATGGCCTCCGTCGAGGCGGGCTCGAGCGACAAGCAGGTCGTCGTGACCTACGCCGAGCCCTTCTCGGACTGGAAGAGCATGTTCGCCCCGCTCTACCCGGCGAGCCTCTACAACGACCCGAACGCCTTCAACACGGCCTACGTCGACACCCTCCCGGTCTCGGGTGGTCCGTACAAGGTCGAGAAGATCGACACGACGGCTCAGACCGTGACGATCGTCCCCAACGAGACCTGGTGGGGTGACGCCCCGAAGCTGGACTCCGTGGTCTTCCGCGCTCTCGACAGCGACGCCGACGTCGACGCCTACTTGAACGGCGAGATCGACTTCGTCACGGGCAACTCGTCGGAGCGCTACGACCGCCTGAAGGACGCGAAGGACACCGACATCCGGGCGGCACCGTCGGCTCGGTACACGCACGTCGACTTCAGCACCAAGGGCGTCCTCGCCGACGAGAAGATCCGTCAGGCGATCCAGCACGCGGTCGACCGCGAGGCGCTCGGCAAGGTCATCACGGGCACCCTGCCCTACGAGCTGACCACGCTGAACAACCACCTCTTCCTCAGCACCGACGGCGCCTACCAGGACAACGCGAAAGAGACGGGGAACTACGACGTCGACGAGGCGAAGAAGATCCTGGCCGACGACGGGTGGGAGCTGAACGGCGACGTGCTCGAAAAGGACGGGAAGCAGCTCGAGATCGCCGTGACGATCCCGTCGGGCACGCCCATCTCGCAGCAGCTGTCCGAGGTCATGCAGAGCCAGCTCGCCGCGGTCGGCATCAAGCTGACCATCAACGCCGTCAGCGTCGACTCGTTCTTCGAGGACAACGTGACGCCGGGCAACTACGACATGACGATCTTCGTCTGGGCCGGCACCGGCTACCAGGCGTCCGGCGTCAGCATCTACAACTCGGACGAGCAGGGTCAGAACTACGGTCGTGTCTCGAGCCCCGAGATCGACGACCTGCTCAGCCAGGCCGTGGCCGAGGGCGACCCCGAGAAGGCCGCCGACCTGTACAACCAGGCCGACGAGAAGATCTGGGAGATCGGGCACTCGATGCCGATCATCCAGGCGCCGTACATCTCGTTCCAGAGCCCGAAGCTCGCGAACTTCGGCGCCCGCGCCGGTGCGAGCGACGTGGACTGGACGGTCGTCGGTTTCACGAAGTAGAAGTACCGTCCGAGGCCCGTCCGGCCCCTCGCTCAGCGCGGGGCCGGGCGGGCCTTCCGCGTCCGCGCCCGCCGACGCTGCGCCTCCACCAGGCCGGTGGCCAGGGAGTAGCCCGCGTAGCCGAGCAGCGCGATCGCCAGCAGCGGCACGATCCACGACCGGGCGTCGCCGTTCACGACCTGGTTGACGAATCCGAGCCACGGCACCGAGTACCACAGCGTGCCGCGCACCTGCTCGGGCAGCACGGCGGCCTCGTCGGGCTCGGAGTTGTTGTCGCCCTTGGTCACGAACGCGGTGCCGCCGTCCGACGACGACACGATCTCGATCACCCGGTGACTGATCACCTCGGGCCGGCCGCTCTCGATCTGGTAGGTCACGACGTCGCCGATCCGGATCTCGTCGGCCGGGGTCGGCTTCACCACGATGAGGGTGCCCGGGGGCAGCCGCGGCTCCATCGAGCTGGTCAGCACCGTCAGCGGCGTGGCCCCCGCGACCTTCGGCACGACGATCAGCACCGTCGCGAGCCCGAGCACGAGGACGAACAGCCCCGCACTGAGGCCGAGGCCGAGCGCGTGCAGCAGGCCCTTCTCCCGCACGGCGGCGCGGCGGCCGCTCACGGCTGCGCGACGGCCGCTCACGGCTGCTCCCCCGCGGTCTCGTCGTCGCCCGGGCGGCGGCGGCCGACCGCCACGAACGCGCCCGCCAGCACGGCGATCGCCGCGATCAGCAGCGGCAGCCAGCTGCCGCGCAACGGCACGGGCACGAAGTCGTCGAGCACGTCGAGGGCGTGGACGGGCAGCTCGGTGTCCGTGCCCGACGCGTCGGTGGTTCCGTCCGATCCGCCGTCGCCGACGGAGGACGCCGCCCCGCCGGCCTCACCAGCCGAGGAGGCGCGGGTCGTCACCGCCTCGATCGTCGCGCTCGAGACGCGGTCGCCCCCCGCGCCTCCTGCGCTCGTGTCGGTGTCCGTGTCCGCGCCCACGTCCTCCGCCGCACCGGCGGTCCCGGCCGACGCGCACCCCGCCGGCACGGCCGCCCCGGCCAGGCCGGTGAGCGTGACGAGCACGCCGAAGTCGAGGGTCTGGTCGCCGGTGCCGTCGGCGGCGGAACCGTCCAGGGCGACCGAGACGGTGACCGGCACCTCCTGCCCCGCGGCGAGCCGGACGGGCGCGAGCACGGGGGTGCAGCCGTCACCGGCCAGGGTGACGGGCGGCAGGTCGCCGACGTCGAGGTCGGAGTGCGAGCTGACCGTGACCGCCTCGGCGAAGGCGGGCGACGAGGTCGTGACGTCGACGAGGCGGGCGCTGAGCGCGGCCGGCTCGCTCGAGAGGTTCTTCACCCAGAAGGTGCCCGTCGTGCTCGCCCCGGGGACGAGCCGCAGGTCGTCGCCGAACAGCGCCGAGTCGAGGCGGCCCTGCCAGTGCTCGCCGTCACCGCTGACCATCAGGCGGGGCGCGGCGGCGGCCGTGGCGGGAGCCGCGGCCGACAGGACGCCGCCGGTGGCGACGAGCACCGCGACGACGACCGCGATCGCCCGGCCGCCGGTCACCCGCACTGGATGTTCCTCGTCCCGTACTGGTCGTAGACCACCTTGAGCGTGCCGACGGCCATGAGGTCGGTCGGCTGGCCGTCGACCATCACGCGGATGTCGACGCTGATCAGGCCGTCGCCGAAGGGGTCCTTCGGCACGTTGTCGCGGGTGAAGGCGAAGTGCGGGTAGTCGCCGGTCTGCTCGTTGTTCGAGACCCGGGTGCTGCCGACGTAGGTCGCGTAGCGGGTCGCGGTCGCGCGGGTCGACGGGTCGAAGTCGAGCCACGCGTAGGCCTCGCCGTCGGTGCGGCAGACCGCGGTCTGCGCGGGGACGATGGTGTTGTTCTGCACGATGCGGCGGTCCTGCGGGGTGGCGGTCCACGACCCTGCGGCCAGCGACACGGTGAGGACGGGGTTGACGCGTCCGGTGGGCGACGAGGTCGCGATCGAGGTGCGGAGACACCAGGTCGCGCTGGCCTTGGCGGCGAGGCTGCCCGACAGGTTCGGCGCGGCCGACCAGGTGCCGCTGACGCTCCCCGAGCCGACGGCCGCCGTCGAGGTGCAGGCGGACGCCGCGGACACGGGCCAGCCGACGACGGCGATCGACGCGGCGAGGTCGGCGGAGCTGCCCGAACTCAGGCTGCCGCGCGTCGAGTACGTGGCCGCGACCGTGCCCGAGTTCGTGAAGGTCCAGGGCGCCGTGAGCGACCGGGTCGATCCGGAGTAGTCGGCCTGCAGGCCGTCGACGGTTCCGGCCGTGAGCCCGACGGCGCCGGTCGCGACCTTCTCGGTGAAGGTGGCGGACGCCGTCCAGAGCGCCGAGGCCGCCCCTCCGGAGGCCAGCGCGACGCCGACGATCACGCCGACGACGACGGCGGCCAAGGCCGATCGCACACCGGACCGGGGCCGTGCGCCGGTCACGACGCGGCGCCCGGTCACGGGGCCACCTGCGTCCCGGTCAGGACGAGCCCGATCGACGAGGTCTGGTTCTGCAGGGTCGCCGGGACGTCCGAGTCGAGGGTGACGACGATGCACCCGGTCGCGGTGGCGCCGGCGGGCAGGGTGAAGTAGCCGCTGCCGGTGTCGAAGGCCGAGGGCCGCGCCGAGTACCCACCGACGCCCGCGACGCAGTCCGCGGACTTCGCGACGGCCGCGAGCTTCACGGTCAGCTCACCGGGCAGGGCGGATGCCGACGCCGTGGTGGTCCCGACCGTCACCCTCATGGCCAGGGCGACCGACCCCGTGTTCGTCGCGCTGAAGGTGCCCGCGGAGGCGCCGCCGGGGCCGAGGACGGACGTGTCGAGGGCCTTGACGTTGCCGACCGAGAGTCCCGCCGTGCCCGACGCGACCGTGACGGCCGTGGGGGCCACCGCGGAGTTCCACAGCGCGTACGTCCCGCCGGTCGCCACGAGCCCGACGGCGACCGCCCCGGCCACGACGGCCGTCCCCGCCCAGAGCGAGCGCAGCGGACGACGGGACGAGGAGGCGCGCTCGGGAGAGCGATGACGCGCGCGTCCGCCGGGCTGTCCGGTCAACGTCTCACCCCCTGGTGGTGGGTCGTGCGATGCGGTGGCCCGTGAGCCCCTGGTCGGGCGGGCGGGACGGGAGGTGGCGACCGGACCGCGTCGGGTGCGGTCCGGTCACCGGTCGGTGAGGCGGGGTGCGGCGGCCGTCGGGCCACCGGCACCCGCTACGCGATGGCGCGCTGCTTGAGCGTGAAGGTCAGCTTGCTCAGGTCGAGCGTGCCGCCCTGGCTGGCGGCGTCGGACACCGTCGAGGGCAGCTCGACGACGAAGGTCACGACGGCCGAGGTGCTGCCGGCGGACACGGGGGCGACGACGTAGCTGCCGGCCGTGCTGCCCGCGGTGACGCCGGACGGCAGGGTCGTGGCGCCGGCGGCGGTCGAGAGGGTCAGCGTGTTCGTCACGTAGGGCTTCAGGCTGCCGGTGACCGAGGCCGCGTCGTAGGTGAGGTCGGCCCGCAGGTCGTTGCCCGAGGCGGCGATGGTGATCGGCTGCGTGAACTGCAGCTTGCTGCCGGGGACGATCTTGTAGGCGGCGACCTGGGCGGTCGTCAGGGCCGTGCTCCGGCCGTTCGTGACGTCGGTCCAGCTGCCCGCCGACGACTGGGCGAGCGAGAGGGTGCCCGAGGCGACGCTGGCGGCGTTGACCTCGGTGCTGGCGTTCCAGAGGGCGAAGGTCCCGGCGCCACCGAGGAGGAGGGCGATGCCGGCGGCACCGGCGACGGCACCCTTGACGAGCTTGTTCATGTGGGTCCTGTTCCGCGCGCCGAGGCGCGCTCGAGCACCGCCGTGCACCGTCGGTCGGGTCGACGTCGGGGTGGCACACGGCGCTGCAGGGGCTGTCGGCTCCGGGTCGGGCGGCCGATCGGTGTCGTCGGGCGCCGGGCTCTCGAGGAGTTCGGGTTCTTCGGGCGGGCAGGCCGCGACGACAGATCCGACCTTACGCGGTCCCCCAAAGTGCCGACAGGCCATCCATGCCGATGCATGCACCCAGTTGGGGGGACAAAACGGACCGCGACGTCTGTCGGTGACAGGGTGGACACGGGTTTGTACCCCGAAAGACGCCATCTGCACCCCGATCCGCCCCCGACGCCCCGACCAGGGCCCGGGTCGCGCCCGGGTCGGGACCGGGCGGGCCAGACCGGGTACGGTCGACAACGTGGCGACAGCATACGAACCCAGAGTCGGGCGGATCCCCATCACGGGCCTCACCCCGACGACACCCGACCGAGTGTTCCCGACGAAGGCCTTCTCCGGCGAGGTGGTCACCTTCGGGGCGACCGTCTTCCGCGAGGGCCACGACCTGATCGGGGCCGACCTCGTCACGATCGACCCCGAGGGCGCCGAGACCCGGCACCGCATGGTCGCCGGCATCCCCGGCACCGACCGGTGGACGGCCCAGGTGCAGCTCGAGACCGAGGGCGACTGGGCCTGGCAGGTCGAGGCCTACACCGACGACTGGGCCACGTGGCTGCACGCGGCCGAGATCAAGGTGCCGGCCGGGCTCGACGTCGAGGTCACCTTCGCCCTCGGCAGTCGGTTGCTGACCGACGCCGTCGACGAGTACCCCGACACGACCCTCATCCGCGACGCGGCCAAGGCACTCGCGAACCCCGCCCTCTCCCCTGCCTCGCGCCTCCGCGTCGCCACCGACCCGCGCCTCGCCGCGGTCCTCCTGGTGAAGCCGCTCGCGAGCCTCGTCACCCGCAGCGAGCCCGAGGCACTCCGGGTCGAGCGGAGCCGCGCCGGCCTCGGCAGCTGGTACGAGTTCTTCCCCCGCAGCGAGGGCGCCCGCAAGCAGGCCGACGGCACGTGGAAGAGCGGCACCTTCCGCACCGCGGCCCGCCGCCTGCCGTCGATCGCCCGCATGGGCTTCGACGTCGTGTACATCCCGCCCGTGCACCCGATCGGCACGACGTTCCGCAAGGGCCCCAACAACTCGCTGACCGCCGGTCCGGCCGACCCGGGCTCGCCCTACGCCATCGGCTCGGCCGACGGCGGCCACGACGCGGTGCATCCCGACCTCGGTACCGTCGCGGACTTCCGCTGGTTCGTCGACGCCGCGAAGAACGCCGGCCTCGAGCTCGCCCTCGACCTGGCGCTGCAGTGCTCGCCCGACCACCCCTGGGTCACCGAACACCCCGAGTGGTTCACGACCCTGCCCGACGGCACCATCGCCTACGCCGAGAACCCGCCCAAGAAGTACCAGGACATCTACCCCCTGAACTTCGACAACGACTACGAGGGCGTGAGCCGCGAGGTGCTGCGCATCGTGCGCCACTGGATCGAGCTCGGCGTCACGATCTTCCGCGTCGACAACCCGCACACGAAGCCGGTGCGCTTCTGGGAGTGGCTGCTGCACGAGATCCGGCAGACGAACCCCGAGGTGGTCTTCCTCTCGGAGGCGTTCACGAAGCCGGCCATGATGCAGGCGCTGGCGCAGGTGGGGTTCCACCAGTCGTACACGTACTTCACCTGGCGCAACGAGAAGTGGGAGCTCGAGGAGTACCTCGACGAGCTGTCCAAGGAGACGAGCGCCTGGCTGCGCCCGAACCTCTTCGTCAACACGCACGACATCCTCACGCCCTACCTGCAGTTCGGCGGACCCGCGGCCTACAAGATCCGGGCCGCGATCGCCGCGACCGCTTCTCCGACCTGGGGCGTGTACTCGGGTTACGAGCTCTTCGAGGACGTGGCGCGACCGGGCAGCGAAGAGAACATCGACAACGAGAAGTACGAGTACAAGCCCCGCGACTGGGCCGCCGCCGAAGAGGCCGGGGCCTCGCTCGCGCCGTACCTGACGCAGCTCAACCGCATCCGCGCCTCCCACCCGGCCCTGCGTCAGCTGCGCAACCTCGAGATCCACTCGAGCGACGACGAGTCGATCCTCGTCTTCTCGAAGTACC
>Ga0308160_10004295_pt1 | contig 15341 bp, 8 predicted proteins | sample PhyFR1_FD_201036 | JGI IMG/M metagenome (GOLD analysis project Ga0308160, IMG submission 201036) | Phyllosphere microbial communities from UC Gill Tract Community Farm, Albany, California, United States - DLSLF.R1 | ecosystem: Host-associated > Plants > Phyllosphere > Unclassified | place: USA...
TCGCCAGGCGAGGTTGCCGCCCGTCGCCACAGGTGTCTCAGGCCCGCGCTTGAACATTGATTGTCTCCAGATATTTTTATGGTGATGCGAGCGTTGACTGATAACGCTAACATCGGGCAAGTATGGCGCTGCCTTGATGGCGTGTCAACACACCGCGGCGTGCCAACGAGCCGTACTGAAATATGGTGGTTTTGATCATTGCTCTACACTGCCGGGGCAGCCTGCGACGACACGCTTTGACTAGAGGAGTTGACTGACCACCATGATCCTGCCGGCCCGAATGCAATTTCTGATGAACCGCCTGCGCGAGCGCCTGTGGGTCAAGCCCATGATCGCCTGCGTTTTATCCGTTGCCGGCGTGGCGCTGGCGCACCTGGTCGACAGCATCCCGATCGACTGGAAGGTGCCGGAAATCGCGCAAGGCTCGATCGTCGACCTGCTCAAGGTGATCGCCGCCAGCATGCTGGGCGTCGCGACGTTTGCCGTCGCGTCGATGGTGGCCGCGTATGCGTCGACGGGGCAGTCGGCCACCGAGCGCGCGTTTCCGCTCGTGATTGCCGACGACGTCTCGCAGAACGCGCTGTCGATCTTTGTTGGCGCCTTCATTTTCGCCATCATCGGTTTGAGCGCAACGACCAACGACTATTTCGGCAAGCCGGGCCGCTTCACGCTGTTCGTGCTGACCCTGCTCACGCTGGTGATCGTCGTGCTCGTGTTCGTGCGCTGGGTCGACAGCATCGCACGCCTGGGGCGCCTGGGCGCCGTGATTGCCAGGGTCGAACGGGCGGCCGCCGAAGCGATGGCGCGCCGCACCCGGGTGCCCTGCATGGGCGGCATGGTGGCCTACGGGCCACCGGCCGGCCTGGCCTTTCACAGCCAGGCGAGTGGCTATCTGCAGCGGGTGGACATGGATGCCCTGCAGCGCATCGCCGCCGAGCGCAAGCTGCGCATCACGCTGGCCGTTGCGCCCGGCGCGCTGATCGTCTGCTCGCGCCCCATCGGCTACGTGCTGCCCGATGGGCAAGACGCCGGCACGATCGAACCGGACCTGATCGCCAAAGCATTTACCATTGGACCACTGCGTCAGTTCGACGAAGACCCGGGCTTCGGCATGGTCGTGCTGACCGAAATCGGTAGCCGCGCGCTATCCCCCGGCATCAACGATCCGGGCACTGCCATCGTCGTGCTCAATGCGGTCTACCGGATCTTCGATGCGTGGACCCATCCCGATTTCGGCGTCGAGCCCGACCATGACCGCGTCGAGGTGCCGCCGCTGTCGTTGGACGACATGTTCAACGATATCTTCCCGCCGCTAGCCCGCGATGGCGCCGGGGTGCTGGAAATTGCGTTGCACCTGCAGTGGGTGTGCGGTGAACTGGGCCGCTGTGGCGATCCGCACCTGCGCGCCGTGGCGCAGCGTCAGGCCGACGAGGCTCTGGCACGGTCGGCGGCCGCCCTCGACTTCGCGCCGGACCTGGCACAACTGCGCCGCCGGCATGCTGATTATTGGGGGGCGGCATGAATGCTGGGACAGGCGGAATTGGCATGAGCGTCTGTGCCATTGCGCCGGATGAGAAGCCCTGTCGCTCGGGAAAGTTAATTGATTCCAATTCATGGCATGGATGATGAAAAAAACCGATGTTGTTCTCATTGTTGCTTTACTTGCACTGCAGGCAGGCGTTCAAGCCGATACCAAGCCTCAGGAAAATTCCGGTATTGAAGTTCTGGAGGACGGTAACGTCCGTGATCCTGCACCCACTTCAGAGCAGATCGCAAGCCTCGTGGCCCAGACGAAAAAGAACATGATCAAAATGCGGGCAGGAACGTTTGACATGGGGGATTGGGGGCCCGAGGTCAATCCGGAAGGTTTGCCATTCGATGGCTATCCGCAGTCGAAGCCGCTGCACAAGGTGAAGCTCAATGGTTTTGCCATGAGCAAGTATCCTGTGACCTATGGAGAATTCGATGTTTTTTCTGCAGTGCTTAGGCTTCCACGCGCGAGACAGCACAAGCTCTTCCTTAGTATAAGGACGCCTGATCACCCTGCATTAGTGAGTTGGCACGGAGCAAAAGAATATTGTCAGTGGGTAGGAAAACAAGCTGGGTTGGCTATGGATTTGCCGACCGAGGCGCAGTGGGAATATGCCGCGCGTAGCGGAGGCAAACGTAATTTGTTCCCTACTGATAACGGGAAGGAGGAGCAGGGAAGGAACTTCCCATCATACGACCAGGAGAAAGAAGATGGCGGCCGTATTCGAGTTGGAAAATTTCCGCCCAATCCAGCTGGGCTGCACGATTTCGGTGTCAATGGCGAATGGGTGAATGACTGGTATGCGGTTGACTATTATCCGAATTCCCCTCTTAGTAATCCAAAAGGGCCGGCTTCGGGAGAGAAGCGGGTAGTGCGAGGTAACTTTGGCCAGTTCGTTATGAACATGGAGCGAATTGGGATGGATCCTGCCGACAAACCCGGAAGCTGGTCCTTGCTTCTCGATGAACCGCGAGGTGCCGAAAAAGAAATTCCTTACACAAAGTTTTCGGGGCAGGGGTATGTCGGCTTTCGTTGCGTCGTCAACTAGCCGAACTGAACATGTCTCTCGCGTTCGGTGCCCTTGCGCAGCCAGCTCAAGCGATTCCCTTGAACGGACCACGCAGAATCAATTGATGTCAGTGCAGATCAACGGTATCTGGCAAGCACTGGGCGAGATTTCGACGCCGTCGAGTTGTGTACGAGGTTTGCACTGATTGCCGGTATGATAAACCCGATTATCGTGGTCACCCGTGTCTGGCGGCACCATCGAGTTGCCAAGAAGGACGTTCTCAAGGTCCATGAGAAGCCCTGACGCTTGGCATAGTTATGCATTCCAATTCACTGTGTAGATTATGAAAAAAATACATCTCGTTCTCGCTGTTTCCTTAGTTGTCCTGCAGGCCGGCGTTCAAGCTGACACCAAACTTCAAGAAGATTCCGGCGTTGAAGTTCTGGAGGACGGTAACGTCCGTGATCCTGTACCTACTTCACAGCAGATCTCAAGCCTCGTGGCTCGGACGAAAAAAAACATGATCAAGATGCGGGCAGGCACGTTTGACATGGGAGATTGGGGTCACGAAGTCAATCCAGAGGGCTTGCCATTCGATGGCTATCCGCAATCGAAACCTCTTCATAAGGTGAAGCTCAATAGCTTCTCTATGAGTAAGTATCCTGTGACTTATGGAGAATTCGATATCTTTTCTGCAGCGCTTAAGCTTCCACGCGCGAACCAACACAAGCTCTTCCTAAGTACAAGGACGGCTGATCACCCTGCACTGGTGAGTTGGTATGGAGCAAAAGAATATTGTCAGTGGCTAGGGAAACAAGCTGGGTTGGCCATGGATTTGCCGACCGAAGCGCAGTGGGAATACGCCGCGCGTAGTGGCGGCAAGCGGAATCTATTTCCTACTGATAACGGGAAGGAGGAAAAAGGCAGGAACTTCCCTTCATACGACCAGAAGAAAGAAGACGGCGGTCGCATTCGAGTTGGACAATTTCCCCCCAATCCCGCTGGATTTCACGATTTCGGCGTTAATGGAGAATGGGCGAATGACTGGTATGCCGTCGACTATTATGCCACTTCGCCACGCGAGAATCCAAAGGGCCCTCCATCGGGGGAAGAGCGGGTTGCGCGCGGTAACTTAGGTCATCTCTACATGAATATGCAGCGAAATGGTATGAATCCTGCGGACAAAGCCGGAAGCTGGCCCTTGCTCCTCGATGAACCGCCAGGTGCCGAAAAAGAGATTCCTTACACGAAGTTTTCGGGGCAGGGCTATGTCGGATTTCGTTGCGTTGCCAACTAGTCGAATAGAACATGTCTTTCGTATTTGGTACATTTACGCAAACGACTGGAGGGATTCTCTGAACGCGGGTCATGTGGCATAAAGCGGCGCCCGTGTGCCGCTCATTGAGGTGACCATCACGAGTACATTGCGTCGTCAATGCCCATACGTGCTGCAACGAACTCCGGTTCCGTGTTCCAGATATAAGGTTTGCTCACCAGCGTCTGGGCACCTGCCAGTCGCTCTTCCGTTTGTAAACGGGCATTTGCGTACCGGGTTCCCCGCAAGCAGTTATCAATCATTGCAAAGCCCAGTGCCTGATTCTGCTTGTCGCCCATGGCCGGGGTCATACGCTCGGCAATCGTCGCGAGCTGATTCATGGTCTGAGGTGATCCGAGAGATAACGCCATCAGTCGTGATGCCTCTTGGCTGAGAGATGGATATACGCTAATGCCGATCGACGCTAAGTGGCGATTGATCTGACCCATAGCTTCCGGAGGGGCGTAGCTGAACCAACTGCCCGTCTTTTTGCTTAGCTCCTCCTGGATATTCTCCATGAACTGTTTAGCACCCGCAGCGCCGTTCTTGATTGCATCGTCGAGTTTATTCTTGTATTGTTCATACTCGAAGTCGATTGCATCGCCAATCTTGTTTGCGTAGTCAGCAAGATTGGCCCTCTTTGCAATCACAAGATAGTAAACTTTGCAGTAGTAATCATAGACCTCCTGATCCATGAAGTCCGCAATCTTTTTGTAATCGGCCCGCTTCAGCTGGTACGATACGAACTTATAGAATTCCATGATCGTTTCATATCCGACTTCGCCGCTCAAGGCCCCTTCGCCGCCCATTCCAAAACAGGCACCGGCCCGAGCGGTGATTACAAAACGGCCCTTGTCGACCTGGATCTTGAAAGCGCCAGTAAATCCAACGCCCAAGCTAGCTCCCCCACCAAGCCCCACCTTTGCCACCGTCTTGAATTCGCCGATCGCGTCACCTGGCTTGACTGTCACCGGCTTACCGTCACTGACATCACCTTCAGGGTTGAGCCATTGTAGCTCTCCCTTGATATCCGCCAATACACGCCCCCCGGCGAAGACGTCCAGGCCCGCATTTGCCCCGGCACGCATCTTGACGCCTGGCTTGTTGCGGTTTGCAGGTGGAACGCCCCGAATCTGCTGCTTGCCGGCGGTATAACTGATCCCGATATCGGTCTCCACCGCCAGGCTCGCACCGACGGCGCCGGACAGTACCAGATCGGCATACAGACGGATATATCCCATCTCGAAGATCTGGTCGCCGATCTTCGGCTGCACGTGAAAGCCGGCAAAATGCGGATAATAGATCTCGGTGCGAACTTTGCCCTCCCCAATCGCAAATGACGCATGGGCATTTCCCTTGATACCGAACTCGCCGGATTTCAGGCCGCGCAGGGCGCGCTTTGTCCACGTCTTGTCGCGCCCGTCGCGCAGATTGCCGGTGAAAGGATTGAAGTGCACTTCCAGACCGGCACCGGCGCAATAACGGAACAACTGCGCTTCCGCCGATAAATCAACTTTGCGCTCGGGATTGTCCGGGTCGAGCCCCTGGTGTTTCTCTAATTCGCCCTTTTTGCGGTCAAAGAAGGTGGCAGTATCGGCATTCATCGTGCGCGCCCATTCCGTCAGCACGCCGGTATATGTTTCCGCATCTTCGGGTTTAAGTTTCCACTCTTTCGAAAATTTGGTTTTATCATGGACTAGCTCGTTGAGGCGATGCTTGATCTCCCTTACGTTCGGTCTGTAGTTCTTCATGAGCTTTCCTTCCTTGCGCTTGGCTTCTTCCCCGTCGATGAGATAGATCCGCTTGTCAGCCAGGATCCTCTTGAGCGAGGTGCTTTTCACGTAGATCGGGGTCGCCTTCTTGTCGTAGTTCCTGGTCTTATTGAACGTCACCATTTCGACCATCTTGACGCCTTCCTTGGTGTCCAGGCTCTGCAACGGCTCTAGCTTTTTCTTGACCGCGTCGCTCGCGGCCGCCATTTCGCTGAGCGCTTTCTTCAGCGCCGCTTCAGCCGCGTCGATGTCGGGCTTGACGTTCGATTTATGCGCTTCGCGCAACTTCATCGATGCGGCCGTAACGGCGCGGTTCGCTTCCTGCAAGGCCGCGATCTTGACACTGTGGTCGTCCGCTTCCACCAGCAGGGCGCGGTGTTCGTCCGGATAGCAGGCCAGGAAGGCATGCTTTTCCGGCCAGTAAATCAACATGCCGCCTCCCTCCGTGAGCTTGGCTTCGGTAAAGGTGTCGGCGACCGGCGTGGTAGTGGCGACGGCGTGTGGCTTCGGTGGCGTTGCGGTGGCGGAATCGGTCATCGTATCTGCTTCTACTGAAAATTCAATCCTGGTCTTTCAGGAATAACTGGATGTCTTCGGGTTTCGGCGTGAACAGGCGCTGGGTGCGGCCCATTGAGTCGGTGATCCCTTCGAGGACGACGCCGCTGGCGGATTCCATGCGGTAGGGAACATGCGCCATGATCTCGCCGGTCTTTTCGTTCCGGACCACGAAGGCTTCGTTGAAAATCTCGGTGGGTTTGGACAGGGCCGGCAGACCGGTGCTGGCGTCATGCGGTCCGGTGAGTTCCTTCATGCTGGCCTTGAATTCGACCTTTTTCGGGCTGAACAATTCGATGTTGCCGCCCTCGAGTTTCAGCTGCGCACCCTGCGCATTGAGCAGCACATGCTGCTTGGCCTTGATGTTGACCGATGCCGTGACACTGGCGACTGTGATGGCCTTGTCTGCGGTCAGCCGGGTTTCCGCTGTCACGCTTGTGCTGCTGACCTTGCCGCTTGCTGCATGAAGCCGGATGCCTGTTTCCTGGTTTGGCTTGTCGCCTGCAGTCGTTTTGCCGTATGTGAACAGCGTGATCCCGTTCTTGACGGCGGCGAACGTATTGCCTTGCGCGGCCAGATTGATGTCGTGTCCCGCGTTCAGTGCGCTCGTCATGCCAGCAGTAAAGATGGCATGCATCGGCGTGGTAGCAGCAATGCCTGCCGGCGAACTCAATTGCATTTGCGGCTGCGTGTAGCCTGGCTCCGCCCCTGCCTCAGTCACCTCTGTGGACCGGGGCAGCGGCGCAGCGCCACCGCTGATTTTGCCCTGCAGGGCATCCCGGCTACGCGCCATCGCATCGCTGACGCGCAGCGTACTTGCACCTGCTGCCGTACCCGTTCCTGCGCCTGCAGCCGCACCCGATCCCGTGCCGTTGTGCTTGCTTGCCAGTTCGGCCAGATCGGTCTGGAGTTGCAGGCTTTCCTCAATCTGCGTGACCGCCTCGTGCGAATCGAGCTGTGTTCCTGCGGCGCTGCCGCGCGCATCGGTCGACAGTAACAATCCCTTGCCAGCGCGCATGGCGACGCTGTGCTCGGTCTTGAGTTCTGCGCCGAAGCCTGCCGCCGCCAGGCGCTGGTTGTCGGTTTGGTGCACCAGGTGGCCCAGATTGAGTTCGGCCGTACCCTGGTGAGCGTTGGCATGGTGCTGCAGGCTGACGCGCGCCTGTCCCGGACTATCGTCGAGCACCAGCTGGCTGTAGGCGCCGCTGCCGCTCTGGCTGGCGCCAAGGGCCTGCGTCTTGAAGCCTGACAGGACGGCCGGATGCGCATGCCCGCCAGCTTGCCCGGCAAACCAGGCCGGCGCGTTACCGGTCGCGGCGCCTGCGCCCGACGCCACCTGATTGTGCTGGGCGTCAACCTGGCCGCGGCCATTGTAGAGCGCACCGATCACCACCGGCCGGTCGATATTCCCATCCAGGAAATCCACGAGTACTTCCTGCCCGACCCGGGGCAGCGCGCTGCTGCCCCAGTTGGCTCCTGCCGCGGGCGCCATCGGCGTTGCTACGCGGACCCAGGTGCTGGCGCCGTCGTCGCCCGGCGCGCCGGCATGGCCGTCCGGTTGCGGGTGCGCCAGCCGGTTGTGACTGCGCACGCCTCGCTGCCAATGGAACTGCACCTTCACCCGGTGATCGCGGTCGGTGTGAATCGCCGTCCCTGGCGGGCCTACGACGATGGCAGTCTGCTGGCCCATGACGGTCGGGCGCGGATGCAGCACGCACCCGTGCGCGTCACGCCCGCTGCTGCGGTACGGTACCTTGCTGCGGATGGCGTCGATCCGGTTGCGGTAGGTGGGCCGCTGCCCGATCGTCTTGCCGGTCGCGTGCAGGCTGGTGCGTTGCTCCTGGTCGATTGCAGCAGTTAGCGGGCCCACGCCGAGGCGTGCGTCGATATCGGTGCGCATCTCCGCGCTCAGGTTGTTGTGCATCAGGTGGACCACTCGCACGACGACAAAGCTGCGCTCGTCGTCGCTGGCCGCCGTATCAAGCGTGGCTTGCCCGGTGAGGGTAAACAGCGTGCCTGGCCGCAGCGTGCGCACGGTGCCCGCGCCAACGTGGATTTCCTTGTTCGCCTCGAAGGCCTGCAACTGGCGCTCGGCGATGCGCTGCCCTTGCGCGCGCGATGCATACGCATACGCGCCCGGAACGTCGCGGGTGGTAAGTTCGGCCTGGCCGGCACCGGGCGTGCTGGCAGCGTTCACCGGGCGGGTGTCGAGCGACCGGTAGTCCCAGCTAACGAGCTCGACAGCGTTGGGCTGCAGGCGCAGTTCGGTGCGCCAGCGGTCGAAGGTATCCTGGCGCATTGTGGCGCCGGGTTGTGAAAAGGCGATACTGCCCTGGGGGTCGCCTTTGAACGCGCCATTGTGGTCGGCGATTACCATGGTATGCGTTCCCAGCGCCGGGGTGTCGGCCTGGCCCGCATGCTCGAAATAGTAGAACAGTCCTTCCTCGTGCATCAGCCGCTGGGCAAAGGCCAGGTCACTTTCGAGGTATTGCGTGGTGACGCTGCGCTTCGGATAAACGTCGCGGTCCTGCAGATCGAAACGCCAGGCCGGGACCAGTTTCCCCTTGCCGCTGTATCCCGCAAATACCGCATCAAGGATATCGGGCGTCGTCATGTCCTGGAATATCCGGCTGTCGCGTCCGTGCGAGAGGAAGGCCGACCAGGGTTCGATCGTCAACTGGTAGCGCGCCAGGCCACCGTTCGCGCCCGTCAATTCGACGGTGGTAACGTGGCCGTGGAACGGACGTAACGCGTCGCGCCCGGCGGTCGTCAGAAGTTCCAACAGCACCGGTTGCCCGATCAGCGACTTCAGCGAAATCGCAGCATCTGTCGACAGCGCAGCAATCCTGAACTGAAAGCCCTGGCTGAGGCCTTCTTCCCCGCGCACGCATTCGGCAACCAGGACGTCGGCGCCCAGCGGCGTGGTAAGCCTCAGCAGACGCGTGTCCTGATTCAATCCGGACATGAGAGACAGCGCGGACGCAGCGTCCGGAAATGACGTTAGTACTGACATGTAACCACTGCTCCAGTCGAGTTTGCATGACCTTATTCAATGCAACGGATATTCGGTCGCATTTCTCCAACACGGTATTACAGCGTAGATGATACCTATTATCAAGAAATCTCATGAATCTTGGTCGTGTGCCGTGCACGACCCGTGGTGTGGATAATATGGGGTAGCGCCCTATGAGGACGGGCTTGCCGTGCAGGTTGCCGCGACAACTTGTTACCAAGTCATGCAGGGCGCATGCCGCGCCAGACGCTTTCCGGCGTAAGCTTCGGGTCTGTCCATTGGAGGGATGAAGATGACGATGACCCGGATCATGGCGCTGGCCGTTGGCACGCTCGCCGCGTGCGCGGTGCAGGCGCAGGAACTGCTGCCAATCCAGACGCCGGCCGGGCCGGCAGTGCTCAAGGCCGATGAGCTGCACGAACCCGACCCGTTTGCCGGAACGCGCACGAGCGCGTCGCGCGCGTACAGCGCGAACGTTGCCGCACAACCCAATGACCACATCTTCAAGGGCTTCCGGCGCGATCCGCGGCTGATTGCCGGGGTCAAGGTCGCCCCGTATGTCGCGCTCGAGGCCGGTTACGTCAACCTGCCCGACCGCGGCCTGTATCGGGAAGAGCAGGGCAGGGCCGAGGGTGCATCGCAGGGACTTGGCGAGAAAGGCTCGAGCAACCATCTGGCCGTCAAGCTATCGACGCCCGAGGATGCGCGCCTGTCGGCGTATGCCAAGGCGGGGATCGCCTACAGCGAAATCAAGCGCAGCATCAATGCCGGGTCCGATACGTGGGTGCACAACGGCGCTGGTCCAGAAATCGATTCCGGGTCCGATACAGGGCTGTATACGGGCGCTGGTGCCAAACTCAAGCTCGACAAATCAACATCGGTCAACGCCGAGTTCTCGCGGCATGGCGACACGGCCAATAAACTTGGCCGTGTCATCAGGGACGGCATCAAGGGCAATATGCAGCTGGGATTCTGATCCCGTCAGTGCGCGGCGGCGGGTGCCGCCGCGACCGGCGCCGAAGCACGCTTTGCCACCTTGTCGTCACGCAGTTCTTCCGGATCGCGTAGCGGGATCATCAGGAACGCACTGAGCGCATACAGGCCGGCAAAGATCCAGATGATGCCCGCCACGCCCAGCGACGCGCTGAAGATGGCGACAATGGCCGGCCCGACCCAGGTCGATGCACCGGCGCCCAGACTCAGCACTGACAGCGCAGCAGCGCGGTTTTTTGGCACCAGCAGCGGCATCAGCGCCGACAGGGGCACGAAGCCGCCCAGCGTCATGCCGTACATCGCACCGAACAGCGCGGCGATGTAGAAGTTACCGATGAACAGCTGCGGCATGTAGAAGAACAGCGGCGTCGTGATGGCGCTGCCGACGGCGCCCATCCAGATCACGGTATTGCGCAGGCCAAAGCGGGTGGCCAGGCGGCTCGAGATGATGTTGCCGGCAATATTGGCCACGAAAATGACGGTCACGAGGCGCAGCCACTGCTCCAGCGTGAAGCCGATCACCTCCATAAAGAAGCCCGGCAACACGATGAAGAAGCCGAACATCGATGCGGTATTGATGGTGCGCACCACGCCGCTGAGCGAGGTCTTCGGTTCTTCCCACATGATCGAGACGCTGCCCATCAGTGACGTCAACGGCTTTTCACCGACTGGCGCCAGGCGCTTCGTGCCGGCAGCATCCTTCACGCACAGCAGGGCCAGTGCAGCACCGGCAATCACCAGAACCAACGACAGCCAGAACGTGGCCAGTGCGCCGATCAGCGGCACCGAAAAACTGGCGACCAGCGCGCCAAGGGTTGGCAGGCCGGCCGCATAGGCAACCCAGAACCAGCCCATCGCCAGGCCCAGCTTCTTGGCCGGCGTGGCAGCCACGATCCAGACCAGGAAGCCATAGGCGAACAGCGGATAGCCGAAGCCGCGCAGAGCGTAACCGGCCAGCATCATCGGGTAACTCATCTGGCCCACGCCGAAGGTCAGGAATACCACCTGGAACACGACCCAGATACCGGCACCGATCAGCATGACTTTCTTCGGCCCCCAGATATTCGACAGCGCACCGGCACACCAGGAGCCGATCGCCACGGTCACGCCATACACGGTAAACAGGACCGCGATATCGGCTTCGACCATGTTTTTCTTGGCCAGGTAGGGCGCCAGATAGCCGAGCTCGACGCCATCGCCGATCATGAAGATCAGCAGGCCGACGAAGCCCCACAGCAGTGAACGTGGAATCCCGAGTTTGTCGCACAGCCGGTCGAGGATGCCCGGTTGGGAAGAAGGAAGATGTGGCGATGCCGTTGGCATGCGGTTTGTTATTGGAGACAAATTAGCACCTGCAAAATCGTGGCGTTCGTGAACGCGATGGGCGACCCGGAAGGGGCGAAGTGCGCGCAGCGGGGGCGCGTTGTAGGGCAGTTCCGGAGAGGAACTCAGGGCAAGGATGCCCGTGACATGCCGTGGGAACGGCAAGCAATGACACGTGACCGCGCCATTGCGTGAGACCGGAGTTGATCTTTCCAAATAGTATCACATTTGCACAAATGTGTTAACTTGTTAGTGAATTTCGTGCGGATGTGCGACGTTGTTGAAAGATACGATCAGGAAGTAAAAAACCGCCGTGCCCGAAGCGGGGACGGCGGTTTTGCGGGCAACAGTTGGAAGCTTAGAACTCTTCCCACTCCGCCTCATTCATCTTGGTCGTGGCGACCGGCTTGCTGGCTGATTTGGCGATCGGTTTGCTGACTGGCTTCGCTGCCGGCTTTTCTGCGGACTTGCTGACTGGCTCTTCGGCAGGCGTTGCAGCAGGCACCACAGCAGGCTTGGCCTGTGCACGCGGCGCCGGCTTGCTCAGTGCCGGCCGTGCCGGTGGCGGACGCTTGACGGGTGCGCTGACGACGACCGGCGTCGTGTGCGCGGCGTCGAGCTTGAACACGTCGACGACCTGCGCCAGGCGCTTGGCCTGATCCTGCAGCGATGCGGTGGCGGCGGTGGCTTCTTCGACCAGTGCGGCGTTCTGCTGGGTGGCGTTGTCCATCTGGCCCATGGCCTGGTTGACCTGGTCGATGCCGGTGATCTGTTCCTGGCTGGCCGACGAGATCTCGCCCATGATGTCGGTCACGCGCCGGATCGAATCCACCACTTCGCGCATCGTCGCGCCGGTCTGGTCGACCAGCTTGGTGCCGGTATCGACTTTGTCGACCGAGTCGCCGATGAGGCCCTTGATTTCCTTGGCGGCCGCCGCCGAGCGCTGCGCCAGCGTGCGCACTTCGGATGCGACGACGGCAAAGCCGCGGCCCTGCTCGCCGGCGCGTGCTGCTTCCACGGCAGCATTCAGGGCCAGGATGTTGGTCTGGAACGCGATGCCGTCGATGACGCTGATGATGTCGACGATCTTGCGCGACGATTCGTTGATCGAACCCATCGTGGCGACGACCTGGTCGACCGAGGCGCCGGCCTGCGTTGCAACGCTCGAGGCGGCAATGGCCAGCTGGTTGGCCTGGCGCGCATTGTCGGCGTTCTGGCGCACGGTGCCCGTCAGTTCTTCCATCGAGGCGGCGGTTTCTTCCAGCGCGGCGGCCTGCTGTTCGGTACGGCTCGACAGATCAAAACTGCCGGCGGCGATTTCGCCCGAGGCGCCGCTGATGGTCTGGGTGCCGGTGCGCACTTCGTCGACGATCCTGGCCAGGCTGGCATTCATATTGCCCAGCGCGCGCAGCAGGGCGCCGGTCTCGTCGCTGGCGCTGCTGTCGATGCGCACGGTCAGGTCGCCCGCGGCAACTTGTTCGGCAGCCTGCACGGCGCGGCGCAGCGGCCGGGTGATCGAGCGGGTCAGCAGCCAGGCGAAAACGCCGCCCAGCAGCAGGGCACCGGCTGCCAGCGAGCCGATGACGACGTTACCGCGTGAGGCGGTGCCGGCAATCATTGCCGCACTGTCGCTGATATGTTTCTGTTGCAGGTTGACCAGATCGTGGACGCGCCCTTCATAGGCCTTGGCGGCCGGCGTGAATTGTTGGGTCAGGATCTGTTCCGCCAGTTCGGTGTTGCCATCGGCCTTGGCCTTGATGGCGCCGTCGCGCGCCTTGCTGTAGGTGGCGCGGTGTTCCATCACCGACTTGAACAGGGCCGTTTCCTCGTCACCGCTGATCAACGGTTCGATCTTCTTGACCAGATCGGCCGACAGCTTGCCGGTGGCGGCCGCGTCTTCCTTGAAGTAGGCGGTCAGCGAGCCATCGCTGCTCTTGACGATGGCGGCGGTGCGGCGCACGGCAGCGAAAATCTGCGTGTACCACTCGGCGATCATGCGTTCTTTCGCCAGCGGCTCGGCCAGGATGATCTGGGTTTCCTGTGCAACCTGATTCAGGCGCCAGACGCCGACGGTCGCGATAATGACCGTCATCATGAGGGTCAGCGCGAATCCTGCTGCCAGTCGCGTTCCGATATTGAGTTTGATGAAGTTGCCCATGTTTTGATCTGTATGTAGTAGGTGAATACGGCGCGGTCCAGCACCGGGAATGGGTGACCCGCCGACTGACTCGACCGGTGTTGTAATTTGCTTAAAGTCTAAACTTGCCGCTTACAATTATTGCCCAACTGAAACGAAAATGCACTCGGAATGGGTGGTAATTGGTGGTTTTGTGATCGGCCAGCGACAGTGTTGCCAGAGAAGTTAACGCCTTGATATGAGGCGATATTTGCCGCTTTAAGGTATAATTTCTATTTCCCGCGTGTGCCGTTCGGCACCATCAGCACAATGACCAAATTCGTATTCGTCACTGGCGGCGTCGTCTCTTCCCTGGGCAAAGGGATTGCAGCCGCCTCCCTCGCCGCAATCCTCGAGAGCCGCGGTCTCAAAGTCACCATGCTCAAGCTCGATCCGTACATCAACGTCGATCCGGGCACCATGAGTCCAACCCAGCACGGCGAAGTGTTCGTCACCGACGACGGCGCCGAGACTGACCTCGACCTTGGCCACTACGAGCGTTTCATCAGCACCCGCATGAAAAAGGTGAATAATTTCACCACGGGTCAGATCTATGAATCGGTGATCCGCAAGGAACGTCGTGGCGAATACCTCGGCAAGACCGTGCAGGTGATCCCGCACATCACCAACGAGATCCAGGATTACATCCGTCGTGGCGCCGAAGGCGTCGACGTGGCGCTGGTCGAAATCGGCGGCACCGTCGGCGACATCGAGTCGCTGCCGTTCCTCGAAGCGGCGCGCCAGCTGTCGCTGCGTTCGGGCCGCAAGGGCGCCGCATTCGTGCACCTGACGCTCGTGCCGTTCATCGCCTCGGCCGGCGAACTCAAGACCAAGCCGACCCAGCACAGCGTGCAGAAGCTGCGCGAAATCGGCATCTCGCCCAACGCGCTGCTGTGCCGCGCCGACCGCCCGATCCCGGACGACGAACGCGCCAAGATTTCGCTGTTCGCCAACGTCGAAGAGCAGGCCGTCATTTCGGTGTGGGACGTCGACACCATCTACAAGGTGCCGCAAGTGCTGTGCGACCAGGGCCTGGATGACATCATCCTCGAGGCGCTCGGCCTGGACGCACCGAAAGCCGACCTGTCGATGTGGACCAAGCTGATCCATACGCTCGAGAATCCGAAGCACGAAGTCACGATCGGCATGGTCGGCAAGTACGTCGACCTGATCGAGTCGTACAAGTCGCTGACCGAAGCGCTGCGCCACGCCGGCATCCATACCGAAAGCCGCGTCAACATCGAGTACCTCGATTCCGAAGAAATCGAGACCCGTGGCTGCGACCACCTGGCCAAGTACGATGCGATCCTGGTGCCGGGCGGCTTCGGCAAGCGCGGCGTCGAAGGCAAGATCGCCGCTGCCCGCTACGCCCGTGAAAACAAGATCCCGTACCTGGGCATTTGCCTGGGCATGCAGGTCGCGCTGATCGAGTACGCACGCAATATGGCGGGCCTGGCCAACGCCAACTCGACCGAGTTCGATCCTGAGACCGACCAGCCGGTCGTCGCCCTGATCACCGAGTGGCAAAACCACGACGGCAAGGTCGAAAAGCGCGACACCAACTCGAACCTGGGCGGCACGATGCGCCTGGGCGCGCAGACCTGCGCCGTCAACCCGGGCACGCTGGCCGCTGAAATCTACGGCAACGTCGTCA
>Ga0308160_10004296_pt1 | contig 15340 bp, 9 predicted proteins | sample PhyFR1_FD_201036 | JGI IMG/M metagenome (GOLD analysis project Ga0308160, IMG submission 201036) | Phyllosphere microbial communities from UC Gill Tract Community Farm, Albany, California, United States - DLSLF.R1 | ecosystem: Host-associated > Plants > Phyllosphere > Unclassified | place: USA...
CGCTGATCACGCTGGTGCCGCTGCCTTTCATTGCCTGGATGATCCATGTGGTGCGCGACAAGCTGCGCACCGGCTTCGAAAAGATCGACCGCGTCTGGGGCGAGGTCACCAACGTGCTTGCCGACACCATTCCCGGCATTCGCGTGGTGAAAGCGTTTGCCCAGGAAAAGCGCGAAGCCGGCCGCTTCCGCGATGCGAACAAGCACAACCTGGCCGTCAACGACAAATTGAACAAGGTCTGGTCGCTGTTCTCGCCGACGGTGTCCTTCCTGACCGAACTAGGCCTGCTGATCATCTGGTGTTTCGGCATCTGGCAGGTCAGCAAGGGCGAGATCACGGTCGGCGTGCTGTCGGCCTTCATCGCCTACAGCGGCCGTTTCTATGTGCGCCTCGACTCCATGAGCCGCATCGTGTCGGTGACGCAAAAGTCGGCCTCGGCCGCCAAGCGCATCTTCGACATCCTCGACCACGTGTCGAGCGTGCCGGACCCGGTCAACCCGGTGAAGGTGGACAAGGTGGACGGCAATATCGAACTGCGCGAAGTCGGCTTCCGTTACGGCAACCGCGCGGTCAACCGCGGGATTTCGCTGAATATCAAAGCCGGCGAGATGGTCGGCCTGGTCGGCCACTCGGGTTCGGGTAAGTCGACCCTGGTCAACCTGATCTGCCGCTTCTACGACGTGGCCGAAGGCGCGATCCTGCTCGACGGCAAGGACATCCGCTCGTTCGCGGTGGCCGATTACCGCCGCCACATCGGCCTGGTGCTGCAGGAACCTTTCCTGTTCTTCGGCACGATTGCCGAGAACATCGCCTACGGCAAGCCGGACGCGACGCGCGAAGAAATCATCGCCTCGGCCCGCGCCGCCCACGCCCACGAATTCATCCTGCGCCTGCCGCAGGGCTACGATTCGATGGTCGGCGAGCGCGGCCAGGGCCTGTCCGGCGGCGAGCGCCAGCGCATCTCGATCGCGCGCGCGCTGCTGATCGATCCGCCGATCCTGATCCTGGACGAAGCGACCTCGTCGGTCGACTCGGAAACCGAGAAGGAAATCCAGAAAGCGCTGGACAACCTGGTGCAGGGCCGCACGACCATCGCGATCGCGCACCGGCTCTCCACGCTGCACCGCGCCGACCGCCTGGTGGTGCTGGACCGCGGCGTGGTGGTGGAAGAGGGCAGCCACGACGTGCTGATGGCGAAAGAGGGCGCCTATTACCGCCTGTACGAAGCGCAGGCGCGCAACGTCGACCAGGACCCGGACAGCAATGGGGAAGACGATTAAATGACGACTTTAACGCAATCAAACTTTCAACTCCGGCGCGACGCCTTCGGCAAGCTGGTGCTGACCAATGCCGACGGCGAAGAATTCGTCGGCGTCACCCCGGTGCGTGCCTTCCCGGTACAGGCACCCATGCGCGGCATCTCGCTGGTGCGCGAAGGCGGCAAGGAAGTCGGCTGGATCGACGACCTGGCCGACGTGCCGGCGGAGATCGCAGCGCTGGTGACCGAGGAGCTGGACGGGCGCGAGTTCATGCCCGAGATTTTGTCGATCAAGAGCGTGTCGAGTTTTGCCACGCCCTGTACCTGGACCGTGCAGACCGACCGCGGCGATACCGAGTTCGTGCTGAAGGGCGAGGAAGACATCCGCCGCCTGGGCGCGTATTCGCTGCTGATTGCGGACAGCCACGGGATTCACTTCCTGATCCGCGACATGTTCGGGATCGACAAGGGCAGCCGCAAGATTCTCGACCGTTTCCTCTAACCGGATCAGTCCTGTCGTTCCGCAGGCGCAAATCAAGGGCCGCGCGGACAGGACTCGAACTTCGCCAGCGCCATCCCGCTCGGCAGCGCTGCCGGCACGTGGCTGCACGACTTCTCCGGCAGCGTACTCTCGTCGAGCAGGCCGGTGCGGACGAACTGGACCAGGTCGGCGAATTCCTGCGAACTGAGCCGCAGCGGACGGCGCAGCAGCGGATCGATGCTGGCGGCCACCTTGCCGATCGGCGCCATGCGCGTGGCCAGGTCGGGTGCAACGCCGGCACGCCGGGCATCGTAGCCGCGCAGCGAGGCCAGTACGTCGAGGTGGTGGCGCACCGCATCGTCCAGCCGCGTGAAGGCGCCGTTGTGGAAGAAGGCCGGCTGCAGCGCCAGGTTACGCAGCGGCGACGTGCGGAAGCGGTAGCGGTCGCTCGCCAGGCCGGTGACCTGCGCCAGTCCATAATCCTCATCTTCTCCGGGGCCGTCGAACACCACGTTGCCGCTGCCGGCGCCGAAGGTCGGGGCGATCTGCGGCACGCCGATGTTGTGCATGTTGAAGTCGCTGAACATTTCGTTGGCGCCACCCTTCACCGCATGGCAGGCCACGCAGTTGGCCTTGCCGAAGAACAGCAGCGCGCCGTGTTTCTCAGCCGCCGTCATCGCGGCGGTATCGCCGCGCGCATAACGGTCGATCGGGGCGTTGGCGCCTTTTAATATGAATTCGTATTCGGCGACCGCGCGCGCGAACATGCCGATGTCGATCGGCGCGCCGGCGCGCACCTCATCGAACACTTCGCCGAATTTTTCCACGTAGGCCGGGATGGCATTCAGGCGCTGTGCGATGCGTGCCCGGATCGGCGCGTTGCGATAGCCGCCGGCGTCGAGTGCCGGGCAGGTCTCGCCCTGGCCGTCGTCGAAGACGGCGTAGCGCGGGTCGAGGCTGTCGCGCAGGCCGGTGAAGCCGGCTTCCTCGACCAGTTCCGTCAGCGGCATGAAGGCCTGGGCCGCCAGCAGGGTGCGGATCACCGGGTCGCCGGGGCGGAACTGGGCCGTGCCCTCGGGTTGCGGGAAGCTGTAGCCGAGGGCGTTGTCGAACGGGTCGCCCGAGGGCGCGGAGAAGCGGCCGTTCCACATCAGGCGCGGATAGAAACCGGCATTCAGGATGATCGGCGAGCGCCGCAGGTTGCGCGGTCCCAGGCGGTTGGGGCCGACCACGCCGTTGCTCTGGATGCCGATGGCGATCGATTGGGTGTCGCCGTAGCCGTGGCTGGGCGAATGGCAGGCGGCGCAGGAATTGTCGTTGTGCAGGCTGGTGACCGGGTCGAAGAACAGCAGCAGGCCCAGGCCGGCCAGCTTGAAGTTCAACGGCCGCCCGAGGCGGCTTTCGAGCTTTTGTTCGACGGTGCCGGTGAAGCCCTGCTGCGCCAGGGTGGTGGTCAGTTGCTCGTCGAGCGATGCCGCGGGCGGTGGCGGCGGTGGCGGCGGTGGCGGCGGGGCTGTGTCGCTGGAACCGCTGCAGCCGCCGAGCAGCGCTGCAAGGAAGGGAAGGCAAGCCAGCAGCCGGAAGAACGGCCAGCGGCGAACGGTGTGCTCGAATGCCAATGCTCGGTCCATGTGCGCTCTCGTGGTAGTCATGTGAAGTGAATACCCTGCAAGCGTAGCGCCGTCTTCGGGGCCATCCTTTGCGGATGCTCAGCCGGTGACTCGAGCGTCCGGTGCTGCCGGATGATCCCGTTTTGCAGATGGCCGTCCGAGAATAAATCGTTGCCCTTGCAGGTCTCCTTGATGTAGCTTCTGAGCTCATTATTTTGTGAAGGAGTCCCTTTTGGCGGCTGCCCATACGCTTGAAAGCCGGGTCGCGGTACTTGTCGATTGCGACAATACCTCGCCTGCGATCCTGGAGCATGCACTGCGCGTCGTGGCGCAGTTCGGCAGGGTGGTACTGCGACGTGGCTACGGCAATCACGCGACGCTGGCCAACAAGTGGCAGGAAGCGCTCGTGCGCCTGGCCTTCACGCCGCATCTCCAGTACCAATACGCGGCAGGAAAGAATACGGCCGATATCGCACTGGCGCTGGATGCGCTGGAGGCCATGTTCGACAACCGTGCCGAGACCTATTGCCTGGTCACGAGCGACTCGGATTTCGCTTACCTGTGCCGTAAATTGCGCGAGTGCGGGGCCGTCGTGTGTATCGTGGGCGAAGCGAAAACGCCCGACTCGCTGCGCAATGCCAGCGACCATTTCTTCGAATGGTCACCGGCGGAGGGTAGCCTGTCCCCAGGCGCAGGGTCGGGCAGGCCGGGGCCGCCGGCAGGCAAGGAAGAGCAACGCAAGCAGGAAATCGTGCAGGCGGGGTTGAAGCGGCGGCCGAGATTCATCATCGAGGCGGTCACGCTGCTTGCCGGTGCCGCGCCGGAAGGGAAGGTGGGGCTGGGCATGCTCGGCCAGTACCTGAAGCGTACCGATCCCGGTTTTTCCCCAGGTGCCTATGGCCATTCAGGACTGCTCGGGATGCTCAAGACTTATGATCTCCTGATGCTCAAGAAAGAAGAGGGCGGCCATTACACGGTCAGGCTGCGTCCGGCGCAAGAGGACGAGGGCGCCCAGCCATCATGATCCGCGCGATAGGCGGCGCCGCGCGGCCGGCCTTTCGCGTACAGTCGCGCCGTGTTCCTGTCACGGAGGCCGGCATCGTTCCCATCCATTTCGTCGTCGTCACCATCGGCTCGGCCGGCGACCTGTTCCCCTTCCTGGCGATGGCGCTGGCCCTGCGCGCGGCCGGCCACCGCGTGAGCTTCCTGGCACCTAGCCAGCACGCGCCGTACGTGGCGGAGTCCGGCCTGGATTTCACCGGCCTGCCCGCCGACGAAGCCGTGCTGCACGATCCCGACCTGTGGCATCCGACGCGCGGCTTCGGCGTGGTCTGGCGCGCGACGCGGCCGGGCATGGCGCGCATCGTTTCTTTGGTCGATGCCTTGCCCGCAGATGAAAGGATCGTGCTGCTGGTGCATCCGCTGGCACTGCCCGAGGCCGACCTGTGCCGGGCAACCCGGCCAACTCTGAAGGTGGCCGCCGCCTACCTGGCGCCGCAGAACCTGCCGACCGTGCACGACCCGCTGCTGGTGGGGTCGTGGCGCGTACCGGCCTGGGTGCCGTTCGCGGCGCGGCGCGCGCTGTGGCGCTGGGGCGCGCGCACCTTCATCGATCCGGTGGCGCTGCCGGAAGTGAGCGCGGCGCGGGCGGCGCGCGGCCTGCGTCCGATGGCCAGCCTGCTGACCGATCTGTTCGGCCTGGCCGATCTGTCGCTGACCCTGTTCCCCGAGTGGTTCGCGCCGACCCAGCCCGACTGGCCGCAACCATTGGTCCGCGCCGGCTTTCCGCTGTTCGATCCGAAGCCGGATGCGGCGCTGTCGCCCGAACTGAGCCGCTTCCTCGACGGCGGTGCGGCCCCGGTCGCCTTTACCCACGGCACCGGCAACTTCCAGGCGGGCGCGTATTTTCGCGATGCCTGCGCCGCGGTTGCTCAGCTCGGGATGCGCGCGGTCCTGCTCACGCCGCATCGCGACCAGGTGCCGGCCGGACTGCCCCCTTCGGTCCTGTGGCAGGACTACGTGCCGCTGCGGCGCCTGCTGCCGTACGTCGCCGCGCTGGCCCACCACGGCGGCATCGGCACCACCGCCGAGGCGCTGCGCGCCGGCACGCCGCAGCTGGTGGTGCCGCTGGCGCACGACCAGTTCGACAATGCGGCGCGCGTGACGGCGCTGGGCGTGGGCACCAGCCTGCATGCCGACCGCGTGAACGCGGCGCGGCTGGCGCAGCGGATAACGCAACTAACCGACAACGCTGCGCTCATCAAGCAGTGCCGCGCGGTCAGCGCCCGCTTCGAAGGCGTCGATCCGATGCAGGTCTTGTGTATGCGCCTGGAAGCGCTGGCAGGCGAGGACGGCCATGTTGTCGAGCAAGCTCGCGCCACTGCACCAGGAAACGCGCCAGAATAAATTATTCGACAATACAAGACAAGAAGGAAAGCATCATGCAACGAAGCGCACTGGTGGTCGGCGCCAGCGGCATCGGCGGCCGCTATACCGCCCGCGAACTGCTGGCCCACGGCTGGACCGTCTACGGCCTGGCGCGCAAGCCGCCGCGCGACCTGCCGGGACTGATCCCGGTGGCGGCCGACCTGCTCGATACCGCCGTGCTGGCCGAAGCGCTGTCCGACGTCGCCCCGACCCACGTCTTCATCACCACCTGGATGCGCCAGGACAGCGAAGCCGAGAACATCCGCGTCAACGCCGCCATGGTGCGCAACCTGCTGGATGCGCTGGCGCCGAAAAAGTCGCTGCGCCACGTGGCGCTGGTGACCGGCCTCAAACACTACCTCGGCCCGTTCGAAGCCTACGCCAGCTCGGGCACGCTGCCGGACACGCCGCTGCGTGAAGCGCAGCCGCGCCTGCCGCTCGAGAATTTCTATTACGCCCAGGAGGACGAAGTCTATGCCGCGGCCGAGCGCGACCGCTTCACCTGGACCGTGCACCGCCCGCATACGGTGATCGGCCTGGCGGTCGGCAATGCGATGAACCTGGGCACCACGCTGGCCGTGTACGCGTCGATCTGCAAGGAAACCGGGCGCCCGTTCCAGTTCCCGGGTTCGGAAGCGCAGTGGAACGGCCTGTCGGACGTGACCGATGCGCGCATGCTGGCCAGGCAATTGCGTTGGGCCGCCGACACCGATGCCGCGAAAAACGAAGCCTTCAACATCACCAACGGCGATTATTTCCGCTGGAGCTGGCTGTGGCGCCGGCTGGCGGCCTGGTTCGGCGTGCAGGCGGCCGGCTTCGACGGCCGGGTGCGGCCGCTGGAAGAAGCCATGGCCGACGACGGCGAGGTGTGGCGCAAGATCGCGCAAAAGCACAACCTGGTCGAGGCCGACCTGGGACGGCTGGCGTCGGCCTGGCATACGGATCTGGACCTGGGCCGGCCGATCGAGGTGATGACGGATATGGCGAACAGCCGGCGGCTGGGGTTTGCGGCGTGGCAGGCGACGGAGGATTCGTTCTTCGATCTGTTTTCGGCCCTGCGGGCGGAGCGCCTGATCCCCTGAGTGAGCGTTCGGTGCGTCACCGCACCGCGCCAAGCCTGCCGGGTGCGCTGTAATAGGGCCATCCAAGCCACCACCCGGAACGCCGATGCGCCGCAAGCCCGAACACCCGCAGGAGTCCACCTCGATCCCGTCCACCGCCGGCATCCCCGGCCACGTGCGCGTGCGCGGCGCGCGCGAGCACAACCTCAAGAACGTCGACCTCGACATTCCGCGCGATGCGCTGGTGGTGTTCACCGGCGTCTCCGGTTCCGGCAAGTCCTCGCTCGCCTTCGGCACGCTGTACGCGGAGGCGCAGCGGCGCTACCTGGAATCGGTGTCGCCGTATGCGCGCCGGCTGTTCCACCAGATGCCGGTGCCGGAAGTCGACGACATCGACGGCTTGCCGCCGGCGGTGGCGCTGCAGCAGCAGCGCGGCACGCCGACCACGCGCTCGTCGGTGGGCAGCGTCAGCACGCTGTCGAATTCCCTGCGCATGCTGTACTCGCGCGCCGGCGACTATCCGCCGGGGCAGGGCATCCTGTACGCCGAATCGTTCTCGCCGAATACCGCGGAAGGCGCCTGCCCGCAGTGCTCTGGCCTGGGCCGCGTGTATGAAGTCACCGAGCAGTCGATGGTGCCGGACGATTCCTTGACCATCCGCGAGCGCGCGATCGCCGCCTGGCCGCCGGCCTGGCACGGCCAGAACCTGCGCGACATCCTGGTGACGATGGGCTACGACGTCGACACGCCCTGGCGCGACCTGCCGAAAAAGGACCGCGACTGGATCCTGTACACCGACGAGACGCCCACGGTGCCGGTCTACGCCGGCCTGACGCCGGAGGAAACCAAAAAGGCGCTGAAGCGCAAGGACACGCCCAGCTACCAGGGCACCTTCACGGGCGTGCGCCGCTACGTGATGCAGACCTTCGCCACCACCGAGAGCGCGTCGATGAAGAAGCGGGTGGCGCGCTACATGGTCGGCCTGGAATGCCCGATGTGCCGCGGCAAGCGCCTGCGTCCGGAGGCGCTGGCGATCACCTTTGCCGGCCTCGACATCACGGAGCTGTCGCGCATGCCGCTGGAGCGGCTGGCCAGGCTGCTGCAACCCTACGCCGACGGCAGCGCGCCGAAGGGCAGGACGGATAAACACGCCGAGCAGCTGATCGTCACCCAGCGCATCGCGGCCGACCTGTGCGCGCGCCTGGACGTGATGCTGGCGCTGGGCCTCGGCTACCTTGCGCTGGAGCGCAGCACGCCGACCCTGTCGCCGGGCGAACTGCAGCGCCTGCGCCTGGCGACCCAGGTACGTTCCAACCTGTTCGGTGTGGTCTACGTGCTGGACGAGCCTTCGGCCGGCCTGCACCCGGCCGATACCGAGGCGCTGCTGGATGCGCTGGCGCGCCTGAAGGCGGCCGGCAACTCCCTCTTCGTGGTCGAGCATGCGCTGGACGTGATCCGCCATGCCGACTGGATCGTCGACGTCGGCCCGCAGGCCGGCGAGGGCGGTGGCCGCATCCTGTACAGCGGCCCGCCGGACGGTTTGAAGAAGGTCGCCGAATCGCATACCCGGCGCTATCTGTTTGACGAGAACGGACCGGCGCAGCGCACCCCGCGCGAACCCACCGGCTGGCTGCGGCTGGAAGGCGTCCGCCGCAACAACCTGCACGATCTGTCGGCGCGCTTCCCGCTCGGCGTGCTGGCCGCCGTGACCGGCGTGTCCGGCTCGGGCAAGTCGACGCTGGTCAGCCAGGTGCTGGTCGACCTGGTGATAAAAGCGCTGGGCCAGGCCGCGCCCGAGGAGGAACCGGAAGAGGAGCCCGGCCTGGAGCGCGAGGAAGTCATCGCCACCGAAGGCCGCATCGCCGGCGGCATGGAGAACGTGAAGCGGCTGGTCCGCGTCGACCAGAAGCCGATCGGCCGCACCCCGCGCTCCAACCTGGCCACCTACACCGGCCTGTTCGACCAGGTGCGCAAGCTGTTTGCCGCGACGCCGCAGGCGAAGAAGAAGCGCTACGACGCCGGGCGCTTTTCCTTCAACGTCGCCAAGGGCCGCTGCGAGCATTGCGCCGGCGAGGGCTTCGTGATGGTCGAGCTGCTGTTCCTGCCCAGCGTGTACGCGCCATGCCCGACCTGCGAGGGCGCGCGCTACAACGCCGACACGCTGGCGGTGCATTACAAGGACAGAAACATTGCCGAGGTGCTGGGCATGACGGTCGACGAGGCTTACGCCTTCTTCGAAGACCAGGAACCGGTGGCGCGCCCGCTCAATACCCTGCGCGAGGTCGGCCTCGGCTACCTGCGCCTGGGCCAGAGCGCGACCGAGCTGTCCGGCGGCGAGGCCCAGCGCATCAAGCTGGCGACCGAACTGCAGCGCGCCACCCGCGGCGGCACGCTGTATATATTGGACGAGCCCACCACCGGCCTGCACCCGCTCGACGCCGACCGCCTGATGGCCCAGCTGAACCGACTGGTGGATGCCGGCAACAGCGTGATCATGGTCGAGCACACGATGCGCGTCGTGGCGGGCTGCGATTGGGTGATCGACATCGGCCCGGGCGCCGGCGAGGCCGGCGGCAAGGTCGTGGCCGAAGGTCCGCCACGCACGGTTGCGGATAGCCAAAATGGCCAAACTGCGCGTTACTTGAGGGCAATGTACCGATAATAGGCCGTATTTTCGCGTAAATATACGGCGGGGAACGAGAAAACTGCTCAAAAGAACGCGCTCTGCCGGGCAATTGCGTTACACTTTGGATATTTTTTTCCAAACGCGTCGCGTACAAGCATGCCTGGCACGAGCATCGATAGCAATCAATTTCGCCGTATCCTGACCCGCAACGTCGCCATGCCGCTCGGCATGGGCGTCCTCAGCGCGCTGGTCTTCGTCGGCATCATCGCCTACCTGATCAATGTCCTGAGCTGGGTCGAACACTCCGAGCGCGTGATCGGACACGGGAACGAGGTAAGCCGCCTTTCGTCCGACATGGAGGCCGGCATGCGCGGGTATCTATTGTCGGGAGACGACGAGTTCCTCAGCCCCTATCTGCAGGCGAAGCAGAAGATCGACAATGAACTGAATGTCCTGGCGAGGATGGTGGACGACAATCCACCGCAGCTGGAGCGTGTCAGACTCATCCGTGCCGCCCAGAAGGAATGGGAGATTTTCGCCGAGGACGCGATCAAGCGCCGGACCAAAAACGATGACGTGGTCGAGCTGGTCAAGAGTGGACGGGGCAAGGTGCTCACCGACGAGGTACGGCGCCAGTTTTCCAGGTTCGTCGAATCCGAAGAGAGCTTGCTGCAACAGCGTAACGCGTCCTCGCGTGCGGTGATCGGTTGGTCGGTCGCCGCCTTCCTCGTGTTCAGCCTGGTCGTGGCTGGTTCGCTGGCCATGTTCGGCCGCCGCGAACTGCTGCGCCTGTCCGGTTCCTATAATGACACGCTGGCCCACGAGGCGGAGCACAACGCCCTGCTGCGCCACCAGGACTGGCTGCGCACCGGCCAGGCCGAACTGGCCGGCCAGACCTCGAACATCCACGAACTGGAACCGCTGGCCGCCGCCACGCTCGATTACGTGACCCGTTACCTGGACGGCGTGGTGGCCGCGATGTACGTACGCAGCGACGACGGCGTGCTGCGCCGCATCGGCGCCTACGGTTTCGCCCTCGACAGCACACACGGCCAGGAAATGCAGGCCAACGCCTCGCTGGCCACGCAGGCGGCCAACCAGAACCGCATCCTGACCCTGCGCGACCTGCCGCCGGACTACATCAAGGTCGGCTCCGGCCTGGGCGCCACCGCGCCGCGCGAACTCCTGATCGCGCCGATCTCGAACCACGGCAAGATCAAGGGCGTGATCGAGATCGGTTTCCTGCACCCGGTGTCCGAGGGCGACCAGGAATTCATGGAATTGATCGGGCCGGCGGTCGGCTCGTCGGTGGCCGCGGTGCTGTACCGCCAGCGCCTGCAGGTGGCGCTGGAAGAGCAGCAGGCCATGAACGAGGAATTGCAGGTGCAGCAGGAAGAGCTGCGCACCGCCAACGAAGAGCTGGAAGAACAGTCGCGCGCGCTGGAAGAATCGCAGAGCGCACTGGAAAACCAGCAGGCCGAGCTGGAGCAGACCAACGAACAGCTGGGCGAGCAGGCTGCCCGCCTGGACCTCAAGAACAGCGCTTTGCTGCAAGCCCAGGAACAATTGCGCGAACGTGCGCTGGAGCTGGAGCGCGCCAGCCGCTACAAGTCTGAATTCCTGGCGAACATGTCGCACGAACTGCGCACGCCGCTGAACAGCTCCCTGATCCTGGCCAAGCTGCTGTCCGACAACGCGGCCGGCAACCTGAACGAAGAGCAGGTGCGCTTTGCCCAGACGATTTATTCGGCCGGCAACGACCTGCTGAACCTGATCAACGACATCCTCGACATCTCCAAGGTCGAGGCCGGCAAGCTGGAACTGGTGCCGGAAGAACTGGCGCTGCGCCGCGTGATCGAGGGCATGGCGCGCACCTTCGAACAGCTGGCGCGCCAGAAGTCGCTCGAGTTCCGCGTCGACGTCGCGCCGAACGTGCCTTTGTCTATCCACACCGACCGCCAGCGCATCGAGCAGATCCTGAAGAACCTGCTGTCGAACGCGGTCAAGTTCACCGACAGCGGCGAGGTCAGCCTGACGGTGAGCGCGACCCAGGATGGCTGGGTCCAGTTCGCGGTGCAGGATTCCGGCATCGGCATCGCACCCGACCAGCAGGAACGCATCTTCGACGCCTTCCACCAGGCCGACGGCTCGACCGCACGCAAGTACGGCGGCACTGGCCTCGGCCTGTCGATCTCGCGCGACCTGACCGCGCTGCTGGGCGGCACGCTGACCGTGGCCAGCGCGCCGGGCGAAGGCAGCACCTTCACGCTCAGCCTGCCGCGCAACGGTACCGTGTCGGCCACGCCGCCGGCACCGGCGCCGCAGCCTGCCCGCGCACCGGCCCGCGCCCAGGCGCAGCCGCCGGCCCCGGCCGCGGCGCCGGCGCAGGACGCCGCCCAGGAAACTACGGAAGCCGCGGCGCGCTTCCCCGACGACCGCGACCAGCCGGCGGCAGGGCGCCGCACCGTGCTCACCATCGAGGACGAGCCGGAATTCGCGCGCATCCTGTACGGCCTGGCGCACGACATGGAATTCCGCTGCCTGGTGGGCCTCACCGCCGAGGAAGGCCTGGAACTGGCCACCAAGGAGCAGCCGGACGCGATCCTGCTCGACATGCGCCTGCCGGACCGCTCCGGCCTGTCGGTGCTGCAGCAGCTGAAGGACAATCCGGCCACCCGCCACATCCCGGTGCACGTGGTCTCGAGCATGGAAAACGGCGGCGAAGCACTGCACCTGGGCGCCATCGGCTATGCACTGAAACCGACTTCCCGCGAACAGCTGGAAGAGGTTTTCCACAAGCTCAAGGATAAATCGACCCAGAAGCTGAAGCGCGTGCTGCTGGTCGAGGACGACGAGCGCCAGCGCGACAGCGTGGTCCAGCTGATCGCCGACAATGACGTCGAGATTTCCGCGGTCGGCTCCGGAGAGGAAGCGCTGGCGCTGTTGCGCTCGCAGATTTTCGACTGCATGATCATCGACTTGAAGCTGCCCGACATGCAGGGCAACGAGTTGCTGCAACGCATGTCGCACGAAGAACTGGTCTCGTTCCCGCCGGTTATCGTCTATACCGGCCGCAACCTGACCCGCGACGAGGAAGCCGAGCTGTCGAAGTACTCGCGCTCGATCATCATCAAGGGTGCGCGTTCGCCGGAACGCCTGCTGGACGAAGTCACGCTGTTCCTGCACAAGGTCGAGTCGCAGCTGTCGTCCGAGCGCCAGAGCATGCTCAAGACGGTGCGCGGACGCGACCGCGTGTTCGAAGGCCGGACCATCCTGCTGGTCGACGACGACGTGCGCAACGTGTTCGCCCTGACCAGCGCGCTGGAACAGCGCGGCGCCAACGTGGTGGTCGGCCGCAATGGTTTCGAAGCCATTTCCAAACTGGATGAAGTGGAGAACATCGACCTGGTGCTGATGGACGTCATGATGCCCGGCATGGACGGCCTGGAAGCGACGCGCCGGATCCGCCAGGATGGCCGTTTCACGCGCCTGCCGATCATCGCCATCACCGCCAAGGCGATGAAGGACGACCAGGAACAGTGCCTGGCCGCCGGCGCCAACGATTACCTGGCCAAGCCGATCGACCTGACCCGCCTGTATTCGCTGCTCAGGGTGTGGATGCCGACGCTGGAACGTATTTAAGTTAAAGAAACCATGACCAAACCGCCAAGCGACATCGACATCGAACTGCGGATGCTGGTCGAAGCTGTCTACCTCAAGTACAACTACGACTTCCGCGACTACACCGGCGCTTCCCAGAAGCGCCGCGTGCTGGTCGCCATGCGCGCGATGGAATGCGAGACCGTGTCCAGCCTGCAGGCGCGGGTGATGCACGACCCGGCCGCCTTCGCGCAACTGCTGCAATTCCTGACCATCCCGGTCACCGAGATGTTCCGCGATCCCGATTATTACCTGGCGATCCGGCGCCAGGTGGTGCCTTTCCTGGAAACCTATCCGTCGCTGAAGATCTGGGTGGCCGGCTGCAGCACCGGCGAGGAAGTCTATTCGCTGGCGATCCTGCTCAAGGAAGAGGGCCTGCTGGAGCGCACGCTGATCTATGCGACCGACATCAACCCGGCTTCGCTCGATGCGGCGCGGCGCGGCGTGATGCCGCTCGACCGCATGCGCCTGTTCACCGAGAACTACCAGAAGGCCGGCGGCAAGCGCGCCTTTTCCGACTATTACACGGCGGCCTACGGCGGCGCGCTGTTCGAGCGCAGCCTGGTGGAGAACGTCACCTTCGCCGACCACAGCCTGGCCACCGACAGCGTGTTCGCCGAGACCCATTTCATCAGCTGCCGCAACGTGATGATCTATTTCAACCGGCGCCTGCAGAACCGGGTGCTGGGGCTGTTCCACGAATCGCTGTGCCACCGTGGCTTCCTCGGCCTGGGCAGCAAGGAAAGCATCGACTTTTCCAGCTATGCCCAGCGCTTCGAACCGCTGGCGCGCAAGGAACGGCTGTTCCGCAAGGTGGGGCCATGAGCGACATCGAGGCCAGCCTGCACGGGCGGCGCATCGAGGCGGTCGTGATCGGCGGCTCGGCCGGCGGCGTCGACGCCCTCATTCAGCTGTTGCCGGCGCTGCCGCAAGGGTATGATTTGCCGGTCGTCTGCATCCTGCACCTGCCGCCCGACCGCGAGAGCCGGCTGGCCGAACTGTTCGACGAGCGGCTGCCGCTGCCGGTGCGCGAAGCCGCCGACAAGGGCGACATCCAGGCCGGCACCATCTACTTTGCCGGCGCCGGCTATCATCTGTCGGTGGAGCAGGACCATACGTTTTCGCTGAGCTGCGAACCGCCGGTGCACTATGCGCGGCCCGCGATCGACGTGTTGATGGAATCGAGCGCGGACGCCTGGGGCGCCGGCCTGGTCGGCATCCTGCTGACCGGCGCCAACCACGACGGTGCCGAGGGCATGGCGCAGATCCGTGCCCGCGGCGGCTTCACCGTAGTACAAGACCCGGCCGACGCCCAGGTGGGCGTGATGCCGATGGAGGCGATCCGCCGTTGCAACCCGCACCTGGTCCTGCCGCTGGCGCGGATCCAGACGCTGTTGCCCATGTTGGAGAATTACAAACCATGAGCGCGAAAGACCCAAGCAAACTCCTGATCGTCGACGACCTGCCGGAAAACCTGCGCGCCCTCGACGCCGTGATCCGCGACGAGCACCGTATCGTCTACCAGGCCACGTCCGGCGAGGAAGCGCTGTCGCTGATGCTCGAGCACGAGTTCGCGCTGGCGATCCTGGACGTGCAGATGCCGGGCATGGACGGCTTCGAACTGGCCGAGCTGATGCGCGGTACCGAGCGCACCCGCAACATTCCGATCGTGTTCGTATCCGCCGCCGGGCGCGAGCTGAACTATGCGTTCAAGGGCTACGAGACCGGCGCCGTCGACTTCATGTACAAGCCGCTCGATCCGGATGCGGTGCGCAGCAAGGTCAACGTCTTCGTCACGCTCGACCAGCAGCGGCGCGAGATGCGCCACCAGATGGAGGCACTGGAGCGCAGCCGGCGCGAGCAGGAGGTGCTGCTGCGCGAACTGAACGCGACCCAGGGCGAGCTGCAGCGCTCGCTGCGCATGCGCGACGAATTCATGTCGCTGGTCGCGCACGAGCTGCGCACGCCGCTGAATACCCTGTTCCTGGAAACCCAGATGCGCAGCCTGCAACTCAAGCGCGGCAACATGCCGGCCTTCAATGCCGAGCAGATGGGCAACATGATCAAGCGCGACGAGCGCCAGATCAAGTCGATGATCCGCCTGATCGACGACATGCTGGACGTCTCGCGCATGAAGAGCGGCACGCTGTCGATCCGGCCGGGCAAGGTCGAGCTGATGGCGCTGCTCGAGCGCGTGGTCAACGACCTGTCGCTGGC
>Ga0308160_10004297_pt1 | contig 15337 bp, 16 predicted proteins | sample PhyFR1_FD_201036 | JGI IMG/M metagenome (GOLD analysis project Ga0308160, IMG submission 201036) | Phyllosphere microbial communities from UC Gill Tract Community Farm, Albany, California, United States - DLSLF.R1 | ecosystem: Host-associated > Plants > Phyllosphere > Unclassified | place: USA...
TGGCCCCCACCCTCGCTTCCTGTCGGGAGTCGACCGAGGTGATTGACGGTCTGCTCGGGACGCGAGGTGACGGCAGCTCGACCGGTCCCTCGCCGCTCATGTCGGACGGACCTCTGCCGACCAAGCCGGTCCGGCCGTTCGACTGGACGTACACGACCCTGCACACCGGCCTCGTCGCATCGTCGTCGTCCTCGTCGGCCGCCGCTCCGAGATGGCGGCCGGCCGACCCGGCGCAAGCGGACGAGTGCATCCCGCTCGAGCTCCTCTCGCGGCCGGATCCGATCCTCTTCTACGACGAGGTGCCGCTCTTCGAAAGCGAGCTCGACGACAATGGCTCGTCGATCCTCTCGGTCCGCGTCGTGCGTCCCTTCCCCCCCCCCCCAACTCCCCCTTGGCCCTCCTTCTCGCACACGGCGGTCAGTCGAGGAAAGCTGACCCCCTCGAGAGAGCGTGCGCCGCGTTTGGCGGCGTGGCACGGACGCCCCGAACGACAGCGGGTGATGCCCCACTCGTTCTTTGTCCTCTTCCGGCACTTCCTCCGGGTCGACGGCGTCCTCTTCCGCCTCCACGACGTCCGGCTCTTCCACCGCTTTGGCGCGCCGAGCGTCGTCCGCGAGACGGCCGGCTGGGAGGCCTCGTACGAGGCCGTCCAGGCGTGCACGCTCCCGCCGCCCTACACCGACCTCAGCCTGCTCAGCGACCCGGGCTGGGTCCATCAGCAGCTGAGCGCGCCCGCGGGCCGCAAGCGGCCGGCCGCCGTCCGGCTCGACGCGGGCCAGAAGCCTTGGCCGGGACTCGGCCGACGGCTCGAGGTCCTCGACCTTCAGCCGGCAGCGGCGGAGGCGGCAGCGGCAGCAGCAGCTGTAGCAGGTACGACAACGACGTCGACTGACCACGCCGGTGATTGATGAGGGAGCTTCTGCCAGAACCGCCCGTCACCCCCGCCCAGAGTGTTTTCTGTTCATTACATTTCGTTTGTCCGTTCCAAGGGGGGCCGGTCGACCCTCTTTGCCTCTATGCGTCGGCAAAGACCGAGGCGTCGATGACGTCGGCGACCTTGAGGATCTGGCGGACGAGCTGGGTCGCGAGCAGGTACTGTTGCCGCTTCGAGATGAGGGGGTCAAAGACATGCTGGGCGCGCATGTCGTTCTGACCGCGGCCCATGCAGTCGATGCCGAGGCGCGAGTTGCCCTCCTCGATCTGGCGCGCCTTGACCGAGGCCAGCGTCTCGATCGGCGACAGGCCAGAGTTCTCGGCCAGCGCGAGCGGGATCGCGTCGAGCGCAGAGGCAAACGCCCGCATCGCGTACTGCTCGATCGACGGGATCTGCGCAGGCCAGCGGCGGCGGCGGCGGCGGTGGCGAGTCGAGGCAGGCGGGAAGGTTAGCATCGCAACGGCAACGCGTCCAAACGAGGAGCAACCTCGAGAGGAGCGAAAGGGGGGGGGGTTAACAAGTCGCACCTCATCGGCAGCCTTCGAGACGGCGATCGACGACGAGATCTCGGCGGCGCCGCCGCCATAGACGACGCGGTTGTCGACGACGAGGTTGCGGACGACGCACAGGGCGTCGTGCAGCGCGCGCTTGGCCTCGTCGATGATCTGCACAAGCGAGCGCGGTCAGCTATGCACGGGTCCAACGGAGCGACCGGGGGCCGAGAACAGCGAGCGCGCGCGCACCATCTTGTTCGAGCCGCGGACAAAGATGGTGACGGCCCGCGGGTTGGCGCAGTCCTCGATGACGAGCATCTTGTCGCGCGTCGTGCCGAAGCTGACCTCGCGGACGATGCCGGCGTGGCCGAGCTTGTCGGCCGTCAGGTCCTCGAACCGGGGGACGATGCGGCCCTTGGTCGCGATCGCAATCAGCTGCGGAAGGCCGCGTTTCGAGGAGATAGGCGTCAGAGCCGGACAGAGGAGGGCGAGCGAACGAGCGGCTGCTTCCAAGGGGAGAGGGGGCGACGACCGCGCACGCACCTCAATCTCGGGTCCTCCGACCCAGCGGACGGCAGGCAGCTCGTTCTGCATCAGGAGATGGTTGGCCTCATCGTCAAAGCCCCACTGGCAGATGACGAGGTTCGCGCCCGTGTCCTTGACCCTGTGGTGGAGCACACAAGAAAGGTCAGCGCATCACCGAGACGATTGGCGAGGCGCGCGGCAGGAGTCGCACATCTTGATCATCTCCTCGAACTTCTGCTTCTCGTAGACCTGCAGCTTCTTGAACTCCTCGACGCTCTCAATGTCGAGCTTGTGCTTTGTCTTGGGACGCGGCGGCTCGAACGGGCACGTCAGGATGGCAATCTTGGCGTCCTTGACGGATCGGGGCATGTTGGGGTGCGACATGTCCTTGTCGACGACAACGCCCTTAACGAGCGTCGTCTCCTCGAGCGAGCCACCGACACGGCCGTCAACCTTAATGAGCTCAAAGTCGACGTCCCGACGCTCGAGGTCGGCGACCGAGAGGACGGCGTCGACGGCAATCTGCGCAAACTTGGCGTGGTCCTTGCTCACGCTGGGAGCGGTCGAGAAAACAACTTGTCGTCAGGGGCCGCGCAGCCGGTCGGGGAAGGGGAAGGGCACGAGCTCGCGACGTACATCTTGGAGCCGAGCGAGGTCATGGCCGTCTTGAACAGATTCTCGGTGTTGCCGACGCCAAACTCAATTACATCGGCCGTCTTGTCGAGCTCCTCGACCGCGACCTTGCACGCCTTCTCGAAGCCGTCGGCGATCCGAATCGGGTGGATGCCCCGGTCGAGCAGCGCCTCGGACGCGCTCAGCAGCGCACCGGCCAGGACTGAGCGGGGTTCAAAAGTCGTGCGCAGAGGAGCCGATCAGCTCGACTCCTCCGGAAAGTGGACTGCGAAGATTGAAGACGCACCAACGACACCGGTCGTGCCGTCTCCAATCTCATCGTCCTGCGACTTGCTGACCTGCACGAGCAGCTTGGCAATCTGGTGCTCAACCTCCATCTGCTGCAGAATCGTCGCGCCATCGTTCGTGACGGTGATGTCGCCGTCGGGTGAGATGAGGATTTTGTCGAGGCCTGTGAAAGGAGGTAGGCAATGTTGGGAGTATTAGGCGGGAGGGAACTTGACAACGCGCCGAGCAGCCGTCGAAGGTGGGACCGACCTCGGGGTCCCAGCGACGTCTTGATGATCTGTGGACGTCGAAAGACACAAAATCAGCTCTCCGATCTCCCGCTTTGCCCACACCAGATCATCTACCCGCTAGGCAGCGTTCGAGCGGCAGCAGCACGCGTAGGCCTCGTCGGACCTGCTGACTGGCGCCGCATAGCGCTCCTCCGACGCTTCCGAGCGGAAGTGACGTACGTTCGAGACCTGCTTGGCCGCGAGGATATGCGACTGGCGGACGAAATAGGGGCAAGGCCATCAGAGCCTGACACGGGTTTCTTAGCAGCGCAAGGAGCAGAGGGCAACCGACCTTGATGGCCTCGACACCTTGCAGACGGGTCTTCTTGCCCTGCTCGCGGACGATGATGAACGGCCTGTACGACGACGACCGCGTCAGTACCTCTGCAGATCATGCCTCCAGCCAGCTAGACTGGGATACTCACCGTCCGTACTACAGAGGGAGCCAAAGGCGGAGCGAGCTCGCTCGATCAGCATCCTGGGCGGTCGCGTCGGCTGAGCAGCTGAAAGGGGAGCAGGCGGGAGTGGCCGCGCGCAGGTCGACGCGGCGGCCGACCTCGGCCCGGTCCCCACCCGCATAGGGCGAAGACGCACCTCGTCCGTCGTGTACACAGCCTGTCCGGGATCCATTCCCTGCATCGTGAGGAGGGTCGTGAGGGAGGGGGAGGGGGGAAGGTGAAGGAGGGTAAGGGTGTGGAGGTCGGGAGGCGGCTGCAAGATGAGAGAGCGCGAGCTGACCTCTCGAAAAGAGGCAGCGCGCCGGCAGGGGCACGCGCGCAGGGCGCGAAGCGGCAGCGTCGACTGCACAACGCTCTGATCAAGCTCTGATCGATCGTGATCCGTCATGTCAGGCCTTTCTCAGTCCATCTTAATCCGCCGCGTTCCCCCTGCCTGATCCACCAGAGGCGCCAGTCAAAAGTGCGCGCGCTGGCTCCTCGGCGCAAGCCGCCTGCCTGCCTGCCTGCCTTCGCAGCTGGAGCCTGCACCGACCAGCCGCCGACGTCGACGACAAGCAGCGCCCTTCAAAGCACCACCAATGAACTCGCTCCCGCCTCGGCCATCGTTTCTCCCGGCTCCGCCTCAGGCGTCGACGAGCGGCGGCAGCGGCCCAGCCTCGGGTGGTCATGGTCCTGCAGCCGCTAGCCTCCCACCCCGCCTGACGCACGCGCTCCCTGCGAACCCGGCGCTCGGGTCCGTCGCCGGGCCGTCGGCTGCTTACCCAGGCCAAGCCTACTATGGCGGTGGCCCGGCGTACATGCCGGCGATGCCGACGGGCCCAGTCTACTCTGCCAGCGGCGTCAACCTTGCCGCCTTCGGCGGAGGCTACGGCGCCTGGGCTGCCGGAGGCGTCCCCGCTCAGCAGTGGGCAGCTTACCCTGGAGGTGGCTACCCGGCATACCCGCCGCCCCAAGCTGCCGTACCTGCATCAGCTCCAGTACCGGCACCGATGTCGTCCATATCACAGCCGGAGGCCGGACCATCCTCGATGGCCCCTCGACCGCCTCGGGCCAAGGCTCCCAAGCTCGATATGAACCGCATCACCTCGGCGCCGATGCGCAACTGCGCGCTCTCGTCGTGCAACTTCCTCGGCACCGTCAAGGATGTCGAGATCCACGAGATGGACCGCCACCTCATCTATCCGCCAGGCTACGTCGAGCGCAAGAAGTCGCGGCCGGACGGGTATGTTTCTCGTAGCCCTAACGTCCGAATGGTCCTGGTCGCGCTGCTCAGAGTGACTGACTTTGTCGACACGTCGATTCTACCAGGCCGGTGAGCGCAATTCAGTTCAACCGCAAGCTCGAGACCGACGAGCAGATTGCGGCGTGGATCCAGGAGCGGAAGAAAAAGTGGCCGACGGCCGAGCGCGCAGCCGACAAGGTACGTCCGCCTGTGCACGCCTTCCCCTTCCGCCTCGCGACTGACACCCCACGTGCCGACCTTGCGACCGTTTGCAGGAGAAGCAGCGCGAAGAGGCGCTCGCTCGGGGCGAGATTCCACGCGATGGGTCGAATCGCGGGCGTGGTCGTGGCCGGGGCCAGGATCGCGGTCGCGGCCGAGGTGGCCGGGGCGGCACGCGAGGTGGCGGCGGGCAAGGCTTCCAGCCAAATCGCGACCGACCGGACGGAGGCTACGGGGCGGTCGGCAAGGGCAAAGAGCGCGTCGGCTCGCGGAGCGTCAAGGTCCGCAAGGTCGGCGATGGCGCCGACGACTACGACTCGGATCCGCTCTCGTCGTCCGACTCGTCCTCGTCCGAGACCTCCTCGTCCGGCTCGTCTTCCACGGATACAGACGACGACGACGGCCCTCCCCCTGCTCAATCGGTCAAGCGGCCGCGTGCGCCTTCGAGCGCGGGCTCAGAGGCAGCTCAGTCGGACGCAGACGACGGCCCGCCGGTCGAGCTGTCGACCGCTGCGCTCGCGCCGCAAGCGTCCGATCGTCCGCCGTGTGTCTACTTCTCTCGGCCAAGGGGTTGCAACCTGGGTGCCAAGTGCCGCTTCTCGCATGACGTCGGCCCAGAGCCGGTCCTTCCACCAGGGGCCAACCCGCACGCCCTCGCCCCTTCGCGGCTTTCGAAGCCCGTGGCGCCGCCGGCAGCCAGGACCGGCTCCAGTCGACCCTCGCTCATGGAACGCCTTCTCGAGGGCGAGGTCCGGCACACGACGAGCGCACTCGCCCAGGTCATCCGCTTCCTTTGCGATAACGACCTCCTGCGCGGGGTCGAGGTCCGTGTCGGGCAAGCCGAGGACGAGGCCCGCAAGGGCATCGAGGTTGTCCGTGTCTCCGAGCTTGGCGATGCGCCTGCTACAGAGGCCGGCCCCTCACCCCCCACCGTGGCCGAGTCAGACGGCATGGAGGTCGATGGCTCGACGGTGACAAGTGTCATCCCCGCGGTGTAAGCGATGCTATGAGCTCTGTTCGAGCTCTTTCAGTCTAGCATGGGCCATGGGTGATAGAGTGGAAACCTGGCTCTTTCCTTTCTCATGAAAGCTCGGGAGCAGCAGTGAAGCAGGCCGGGCCCTGGAAGCACGGGCGAGAGGATCAGGTCAGTAATGCTCGTCCGCTCTGAGCGCTCTCGCCAAAGGAACCTACGTGGTGGTTGTAATCGACCTTGGTCGTATAGAAGCGACCGGTGCTTTCGCCGAAGCCGAGCTTGCCGGCGACGCTCGCGCCGAGGAAAGGCGCCGTCCAGCCGCCCTCAGCGATGTACTCTGGGAAGTGCTTGGGGATCCGGAGGAAGCGCGTGTTCTTGGGCTGGGCGTCCGACGTCGACTCGGGGTCGGTCAGGATGAACGGCATCAGGTGCGACAGGAGCGTTTGCGGCAGGGCTGGAGCAGGAGGATCGCGCAGGATGTTGGCGTCAGCAAGGATCGCTCGACGTCAAGCGAGGCGGACAGGACACACTCTTGATGCGAGCAAGCTCGCCGACGACGGCGACGCCCTCCCAGACGGCCAACCGCTCGTGCGGGGGCAACGTGTTGATGCTCGTCCAGACGGCCTCGCCGAGGCCCATGACGCCAGTCTTGCCGACGAGCGTCGGTTCGAAGAGCGGCTCGGCCGCCCGCTGCCGGACGAACGTGATGTCGACGGTCCGGCCCTCAAACTCGATCGAGATGACGTCGGCCTCCTCCTCGCCCTCGGCGAGCGCCTTCTTGCGTGCGTCGTCGGCCGCCCGCTTCTTGGCGTCCTCCTCGCGCCGGGCGGCACTCTTGTGGCTCTTTGCCGCCTTGTCGGCCATCAGCGCCTTCTCCCGGCCGGCTACGAGCGCGGCCGCAATGTCCGTCACGCCCTCCTCCTCCTGCTCCTTCGGCAGCGCCACTCCGCCGAGGAGGAGCGGCCTGAGCTGGTTCGTCCGCCAGAGCAGGCGCGAGAGCCGCAGGAGCTGTGAATCGGTGTCCTGCGGGAGCCCCGCCGGCGGCGGGACCGCATCCTCATCGAGCGGGCCTGCAAGCGTCTCGAGCACGCTCGGCTGGATCCGCAGGATCTCGACGAGGTGGCGCTCAAGGTCCTCGGCTCCGAGCGGGACCTCGATCACGCCTGGCAGGTGGCACGCCGTGTCGATGACGGGCGAGATCGTCGTCCGCTCGAGCCCAATGTCGACGACGATGCCGCTGACGGCGTTCATCGCAAACAAGCTCGCGACCGGCCGCGCAACGAGCTGGACGGCCGGGAAGTTGAGCCGCTCGAAAAGCGTCTGGGCGAGACGCTGCTGCTGAGTCAGTGACAGTGTTGGCGGATGCGTCAGGAGTAGCGGCGAGTCGTTTGACGCCCGGTGGAACGGGCCAGACGCAGCGAGCGTATGCTTCCTGTCGAACAGCAAGGCGAGGCACACAGCCAGTCAGCATCTGGCATCACGAGGAGGCGGTGAAAGAGCACGCACCAGAGGGCCTCGATAGCTCGCCAGTCGGACCACGCGTCGGGTCCACGGAACGGCCACGAAACTTCGACGTCGTCGCCCCGGTCGAGCGCCCTGTCGAGCTCCGGCCCAACCAGAACGACGGCCGCGGGCGGCTTGGCCTTGCCAGCCGGCTTGCTCGAGCCGCTGGCCGCTGTCGAGGTTGACGCTACCGGCTGCTCGGCCGGCTGGCCATTCGGATGGCTCGCGTCGGCGCTGGTCGACGCAGCCGTCGGATCGACGTCCATCGCGTCGTTGTCGCCAGCGGCGGCATCAGCGTTGCTGCTCGCAGGCTCCCTCCGCCGACCAACACGAGCGACGACCTCCTGCGTAAGCGGAGTCAGGTTCGGACCAGTCCGTTAGCAAGCGGCTCGCAACAGAGAGCTCAGCAACGCCGGACGCACGACCGCCGGCGGCCGCAGGAGCTCGTCGAGACCGTTGATGGCGCGAACGACGTCGGCGCACGAGTCGAGCACGACAATCTTGTGGGCGCGGAAGTCCATGGCGCGAGTGACTGTAGCCGTGTGAAACGGGTGCGCTGGAGAGGGAGCAGTCGCGAGCGACGAGCTAGCTGAAGCAGGAAGGGGAGTCGGCGCCGGGCTAGGTTGGAGAACAGTTCGGGTCGACGAGCTGGGTTCGGGGTCGAGGGAGCTCCGGAGCGCGCCGCGCCGCGCGCGTCGTCTTACGAAGGACGCGTAACCGGGCGTAAACGAGCGACGCCCACCGTCGAGCCGCACGCAGCCCGCCCCGCCAGAAGCAGCAAGACCGGCCTGACGACCTGACCTCACCTGAACGCCTCCTCGAAGCGATGCCGCCCGACCGGCCGCCATGCGAGCCGATGACCCGGCGGATGATTCAGGGTCCAGGCGTTCCAACACTCAAGGAGTTTGCCTCGCGCGGTGCGTGCCCAAGCAAGCGGACCAGCCGACGTCGCGGCAAGCCGCAGGTGCTGATGCCCTCGCCCCACTCCCTCCCCGGCCGTGCTGCAGTTATCAGCAGCAACATCTCCAGTAAGTCGATTGACTGGAGCGCACGCCACTCTCATACTAAAGCTCCGATGCTCGGTTTTTGTTGCAGCTCTGACCGACATCGGCGACATGCCGTACGCGCTCGTAGGCCGCTTCCTGGCCGACATGCCGGCCGCGCAGCTCGCCAAGGTCGAGCTCAACAGCCCCGTGCGTTAACTCGCATTCTCCTGCCTTCGCGACCGGCGGCACCCCTGTGCAGTCGTTCGCGATAAGCGCAGATCTCTATGGGCTGCTGCGCTGCTGCTGGAGCTGACATTCTCGATCTCTCGTGTACGCTGTGCTCAGGCGATCCGGCCAGAATCGAAAGGTACGCGGCAACACACCGCATTCTGCTCTTCAGAGTGAAGCTCATCCGGTCGTCCTCCTCGCCAGGCCTGTGGAAGGCGCTCGTCTTGCGCGATTACTTCGAGGTCCGGATCCCTTACGAAAAGGGCGACATGCCCGAGCCCAAGAACTGGCGCAAGGTCTACCTAGTGCGTACGCCCACAGGCCCTCATGCCACTTGTCGCTCGAGCGGCAACCGATGACGCTGGGCACTGCTCTTCGCTGATACTCTGCCGCTCTCGCGAACATATCGTGCTCGTCCTTCTTCGCCCATGGTGCCATCGTCTCACCGGAGATGGCTTCCGACGCTCGGGAGGCAAAGGAAGCGGCCGGGCGCGAGCGCCTGCGCGCGGGCTACGCTGAGCTTGAGAGTCGCAAGGCCGAGCGCGGACTCGTGCGCGACCTCAGCCTTCGCGAACCGGTCAAGAAGGGCCGTTTCGGGGCCGAGCCGAACGTCCGGCGGCCGGCGAGTAGCGTTTTGACTAAGGCGCGGACGCAGACCAAGTCGTCGCTCAATGCCTTCAAGCAGCCCGTCAGCGCCAAGTCGGCGGCTGCCAGCCGGATAAAGAAGCCCCTCTCGACGCCAAAGACGCCCATCTACCGGCCCGCGTCGACCGCGGCGATTGCGGCTCACAGCCAGCCGACAAAGGACCCGGCCAAGCGCTTCACGATCGGCCCATCCGGCTCCTTGACGGCGGCACGCAGTCGGGCGAGCGGCTCGCGTGAGCTTGTCGTCCCCAAGGGGGTCTACTTCGCGCCTCCACTCGAGTCCGGCAGTAAGCCCAAAGATGCGCCCGTCCGGGTCGACTTCTTTACTCGGCCGAGTCCCGGCCATCTTCCTTTGAAGAGCAGGCCCGCGGCGACGACCAGTGCTCAACCATACACGCCGGCCTTCCCGGACGATCTGCCGCTCCCTCTCCCTGCGCGCGAGACGCCTCTGTCGACATCGATTGGTGCCTGTGCTCCCTCTGCGGCTCCGCATCCGCGGCCGACGGCCCGACCACTGCCCACGGCAGCATATCCAACAGCAGGCTCGCCACCGCCGCCCCTGACGACGGGCTCCACAACGGCGGCGAGCTCGCGCCCAAGCACGCCCGGAGCCCTCTCGCCCCGGCTGTCGTCGACTTGGACGGTTGCCGACAGGCTGGCGAGCCGCGCCTTTTCCCCGGAAGTGGCGAGCGTCGCCAGTCCCAGTCGGCCATCATCACCAGCAGCGGCTCGGCGGTCATCGCTGCCACCGCCGCCAGCGCAGTCGAGGTCGGGAGGAGCGCCGTCGATGAGGCCCTCGAAGCGGCCGGGTTCATCCGACGGTGGCGGACTGTGGATACCGACGGCCAACAAGCGCAAGAAGGCTGCGTCCTGAGTCGCGGTCGCTTCGAAAGCCCCGTTTGGCACATTCCAGGGGATCGCGAGCGCGAGCTACCCCTGCATCGCCTCGCTCAGTATCCCTGCAGGTGCTCAACCCATGATGCGACCGGCCACGCAACGCGGCTGCTCGCGCCAGACCTCGACGCCAAAGTCATCGATCCGGCCCTCAACGTCGGACGTTGGACGTCGCGTCGCCTCGACGCTCAGAGCCGCCGGGCCGCACATCGGCGCCGCCTGATCTCGTCGGTCCAGACAATGTTGGACAGCTTCGACGCCAAGCTGGCGTCTCCGACTCATCGCCGCCCGCGCTGGTCCGGCCGCATAGCTCAGTCTGGGTCGCGCACCTTACGCGTCGCCCCCTACTTGCCTTGAGGTTATGTCTGATGCGATGATCGGCGAAGAGCGTCCGATTCGATCAGACGGGAAGGCTTCCAACTGCTAGCTTTCGATCGCATTATACCGGCATGTGCAAGTAGACACGCCGCCCGGCCTGTCGAGTCTGTTCAAGGAGGCCGGCGCTGGGCCTCGAGAAGCAGCGTACATAGGCCAGGTGATCTCCCGTCGCCATTCCTTTCCCCACCCTTGGGTACCCCCCCCCCAAGAAAAATCCCCTGGTGAGGCCTGCGACTGTCTTTGACTGACAGCCATCTTTCTGCTGACATTGTCCTCATGGCCTTTGATCGAGGACAGGCCGCCCACTAGTGGCCTTAGGGCTTTGACGCTCGATCTCGACCTGGTCCGTCACAAACTTCACGAAGCCAGGACTGACATGCGCCCCTTCGGTTGGGTAGCATCTGGTCGGACATCGATACAGTGTCGCTCCTCCTCGTCTCTCTGCCCGCTTCTCAGGCGTTGTTCTTCATCTCGCGCAGCTTCTTCATTGCCTGGACGGCGTCGGTCGTGCCCGTCGCCTTGACGACGGCCGGCTCACCGAGGCGGACAAAAACGTTCCAGCGCTTCTCGTCGCCGATCGTGTAGCCGTTGTGAATTGTGTCGCCCTTCTTGGCAGCGGCGACGAGCGTCTGGACGTCGGCGTTGTCGGGCTCGACCGACGCGCCGAATTTGGCCGAGCCGGCCGTGTACTCGTGCCCGTTGAGGACGACCGTCTCGTCCGGCAGCTTCATCTGCAGGCGTCGTCAAACAAAGGTTAGGGATCAGCTCGTACGCGTCCAGGCGCACAGCATGCAGCGGACGCACGAGCTTCTGAAGTGAGGCGTGCATTTCGGCCGGCGTGCCCTCGAAGAAGCGACCGCAGCCAGCGGTGAAGAGCGTGTCGCCGGTGAGGACGACCTTCTCGTTCGAGCTCCGATCGGTGATGAAGAAGCAGATCGAGTCCTGCGTGTGGCAGGGCGTGTGGATGCACCTGTAGCCAGCGACGTTGTCAGTGCGGTTCAGGGGCGGCACGAGGAGGTCCAGGAGCGAGAGTGATGGCGACGCACTCGACGTCGAGCGCCTCGCCGATGGTGAACCGGTCGCCGTCCTTGACCTCCTTAGTCAGGCCCGGGATCGCCGACGAGCCGCCAACACACTCGATCCCCGGGAATGCCTTGAGCTGGAGACGCGAAGTGGGTCGCAGAGACGGAGAGGTCAGCACGGCGACAGCTGGCGCGTCATCGCCGGCCGGCGCAGCGCGAAAGAACGCACGAAGGCTCGGTTGCCGCCAGAGTGGTCCTGCGCGAGGCGAGCGAGTCGCGCGTCAGCATCAGTTGTCGAAAAGCTAGTCGAAAACGGGGCAGACGTCGTGGTGATGCGTCGTGATGAGGTGCGTGACCTGATGCCGAGAGGGGAGGAGGGCCGTCAGTCGGGTGAGCTGCGGTCGATCTTGCAGAGCTGGCCGAGGCCATGGAGACGTACTTTGACGCCCTGCTTCTCGACCTCCTGCTGCATTCCGGCGGCATTGTACGGGTCAACGACAGCGGCGGACTTGCCGGCCGAGTCCTGGATGAGGTACATCCAGTTGTCGCTGCGGGCTGGAGGCAGTCAGGCGCGATGGGACCGAACGTCGCGAGCAGGGGAGGGCGCGCAAGCCATTGTGGCCGGAGGAGGTTCTGTCAGTCTCAAGCTCGTGCAGCGATCATAATGTGGCCGGCCTCGGAGCTGCCGCACCCTTGACTGGCGTGACCTTCATATTGCTGAGTCTGGCGAGTGGGAGCGAGCGGCGGACGAGGGAGGGGAGCATGGGGGTTCTGGGTGAGAGGTTGGCAGCGGTCGTCGGACGAGGCCGTCGAGCCGGCGTTGCGTTGTCGCGCAGAGAGGCCAGCTGCCGGGACGTCAGACAGAATACGACAGAAGGCTGGCATGGACACTTCACGGTGTCACATGGACCGGCAAGAGGCACTCCTTATTTCCAGTGCAGCTGCTGCTCAAGTGTCAGGAGATCTCTCACCCCGCCCCGACCCATAGAAGATCCTATCCACGCCAGAACGTCGCGTCTTAAGAAACGGCCATGCTGATCCAACGCCGGACGCTGGTATGCCAGCCCTACTCGTCGATACCGCATGACTCGACCTGTCGATCGGAGGTGAGCAAGATTGGCAGCAGATCAGCGACGTCGGCCCGAACGATAGCAGGCGCGGGGACAAGGAGAGCGACGTACGGTGATCTTGGAGCGGGTCGCACCACTGTTCGAGCCGAGCTTCTCGATGGCCTTGACGACCGACATGCCGTCGCCGATGACCTCGCCAAAGACCTGGCAGGGGGAGTGCAGGCAGTCGACGGCGGTCAGTCGGGCAGCTCTGTGGGTCGCGAGCGCAGATTGGGACGGCTACGCACGACGTGCTTGCCGTTGAGGTGAGGGGTGGGGACGGCTGAGTGCACGAGAACGATCCGAAGCGTCAGTTTTTGCTGACCGCATCGGTTGCCAGTCGCGGTCGGTCACGCACTGGTGATGAAGAACTGGGAGCCGTTGGTATTGGGGCCGGCGTTGGCCATCGAGAGCAGTCCGGGCCGGGTGTGCTTGACGTTGAACTGCGCCGGACAAGCAGGCCAGTCGGTGAGTCAGAGTATGAGACGACCCTAGAGGCATCTCTGTGCGACCTCACGTTCTCGTCGGCAAACTTCTCGCCGTAGATCGACTTGCCGCCCGTACCGTTGCCGCGGGTGAAGTCACCTGCAGATAGGCAGAAAGGCCGTCAGGCGCCAGTACAGCAGGAGCGACGGCGGAGAGAGCCCGACTAACCGCCCTGGAGCATGAACTGGGGGATGACGCGGTGGAAGGGCGAGTTCTGGTAGCCTGCCCGAGGGTGAGAGGTGCGCGCAGGTGGCCGAGGTTAGCTCACAGCGAGTCTACCGCTCGCGCGCAGAGCGCGAGCGACCGCTCATGACGAAAGAGACGACTGACCGAAGCCCTTCTCGCCAGTGCAGAGCGCGCGGAAGTTGGCGGCGGTCTTGGGGACGACGTCGTCGTAGCTGCGAGTGGGCGAGTACCGGGGCGGTTGCGATCGGCATTGTCAGCCCAGGACCATCGACGGCTTGGACACACCACAGCAGATCGCAAGCGGCTAATACGCACAGCTTGAAGGGGATTTTGCCGATAGGCTTGCCGTCGACGGCCACGTTGAAGAAGACGTTGCTGTCACAAGGGCAAGGCCAGGTCGGAGCGCCGGTCAGCCGGCCGATCTTTTCGCGCGGCTGGGAGGGCGACGCACGAGGCCATGCGGCGGGCGGAAGGGTTGAAAGCCATGATGTCGAGGTCAGAGCTGCCGGATCGAAGCGTCAGCCGGCTGACTCTTGTCTTGCGGATATGATCATCTCCTGGACTCACCCGATGAAGCGGGGTGATGGAGCTAGGGTGAGTGGTTGAGGAGGGCCAAGGGCAGGCCAGGGAGGTCAAGCCCGGCGCTCCAAGGATGCCTCCGATCTCCGTCAAGCGAGGGTTCCCACGCCTCAGCCGCAGGCCCGGCCCGACCTTGGGTTCCTCACCGCCCTGTCCTCACCTCCTTTCGACCTCCCATCCCCTCTCGGCCAGCCCACCTTTCGCCTAGCATGCTCCGCTCTTCGCTCCTCGCTCTCCGCTCTCCCGCGTTCAAGGCCGCCCAGCAGACGCCCCTCCGGCGGCTCGCCGTTGGCCCGTCCGCCCGTGTCGGAGCACTCGCCGAGGCATTCGCCACGACGCGGCCGGCGCGCCAGGACGAGCTCGACCTCTACTCGTCGCCCTACGATTCCTTTGGCTCGCAGGTCGCCGTTCAGCGGGTGCGTTTGGAAGGGCTGCTACCTCTCTTTATCCCAACGCTCGTCTAGTGATGATGTGCTGCCGACACTCCCTTGCTGATTCGTCACGCGTCCTCGTCCTCCCTCTAGCCGGCTCCGTTCTTCAAGGGCGTCGCCGCCGTCGACGGCGCCTTCCAGGACGTTTCTCTCACCGACTACAAGGGCAAGTGGCTCGTCCTTCTGTTCTACCCGCTCGACTTTACGTTCGTCTGCCCGACCGAGATCCTGGCCTTCGACCGGGCCCTGCCGGCGTTCCGCGAGCTCAACACCGAGGTCCTCGCTGTCTCAACCGACTCGGAGTTCTCGCACCGTGCGTCCCTGGTTCGCTTCCTATCTCGCCTGCGTCACACGTCCTGACGACCTTGATCTGATCATTATCAGTCGCCTGGGCTAACATGCCCCGCGCCGAGGGCGGTCTTGGCCCGGACCTCAAGATCCCGCTCGTGCGTGCCTGGCGCCACGTCGATGTACGGCCGAGGGAGCGCATGCTGACTGGCACCTACCCCTCTCTTCATAACCACCGTGCAGTTCTCGGACAAGAACCACCAGATGTCGACCGACTACGGCGTCCTCCTCCCCAAGGAGGGCATCTCGCTCCGCGGCCTCTTCCTGATCGACCCTCAGGGCGTCACTCGCCAGATTACGATCAACGACCTGCCCGTCGGCCGCTCGGTCGAGGAGACGATCCGGCTCGTCATGGCTTTCCAGGTGCGGTCGCGGACGGAGCCGTTGCCTGGAGACTTGCACTTCGGCTGACTCGCTTCGGTCTCGCTTTCAGTTCGTCGAGAAACATGGAGAGGTGAGTGGGAAGGTTGCTGAGTGAGCCATAGTCCTACGCCAGTGACTGACCGATCTCGTCCCCGTCACTCGCT
>Ga0308160_10004298_pt1 | contig 15337 bp, 24 predicted proteins | sample PhyFR1_FD_201036 | JGI IMG/M metagenome (GOLD analysis project Ga0308160, IMG submission 201036) | Phyllosphere microbial communities from UC Gill Tract Community Farm, Albany, California, United States - DLSLF.R1 | ecosystem: Host-associated > Plants > Phyllosphere > Unclassified | place: USA...
GTCTTCTTCTTCAGGTCTTGGAGGGTTTCTCAGACTGTGGCTGCTCCGCTGCTTCAGGGTGAGAAAGACCGCACTCGTCCCGATACTCCGGACTTTGCGGTCAAGGTGAAAGGACCCTCACCATCTAATCCCCTCAACATCTCGTCTACTCCGCCTCGAGGTATACATAAGAGACGGTGAACTGATCTGGTTTCTCAACACATTCCACCGTCCTACTTCCTGGTACATATTCACGTTAACATGTCACTGATCAACTCTCTTACTAGTTTCTTCAGACCACATTTGTCTATGGGTGATCTCGAAGGCGGGACTGGATCTATCGAAATGAACCCCCTCAAGGACTTTGATCGAGGTGAGTCACCCACTGCCATCTATCGTAGGAGTGGATGCTGATGGCAGAACTGATCGACGATATCTCACATATCCAAGCAAAGATCGCGCCGCACGTTGAACGTTACAATAACTCTCGAAAGGCTGATACTCGCCCAGATGCTATTTCGATTTACGCAGCCCAAACCTCAGTGGCATTGACAGAATTGTACGATATCGTCGAATCGCACCAGCAGACCAAGTCCATCAATCCGGAAATGGACGATGAAACCTTTTCAAAAGCAGAGCAAGCGATCGACACGACTCGACACGTGAATTACAAGCTCCATCAAAGAACCCTATTAATCCCACAGTGTTCATCTGTCGATATGGGTTTGGAGTCTGCTTACCAGAAAGGTCAATCTTGGTTACTCTCCGTTTCTAAGGGGACCGATTACGCCGACGCCTTACTTTGGCAATATACGAACCAGCATACGAACCGAACGGATCCCCGTCTTTCGCGTGCAGATGATGGTTCTAAGCAATTATGGCCCCCAACATTTCGGACTATGAAACAAACTCGGGGATACCTTGATCCACCAGCGAAGTGGTTAAAGCAAAGAAAAGTCGAGTTTGAGGATTGCACACATACACTTGATGAATTGAAGGAGATTCATCGTGAAAGGGCGGTCGAGAGGTTAAAGAGAGGTGGGATGAATGAATGGGAGAGATATCTCATTGGTAGGGCAGTAGAGAGGTCGGGGGGATCTGTACCGGCAATCGATACGGGTGTGGACACTAGGGAAGCTACGGTGGCTGAAGAAGAGGGATTGTTTGCCATTGGATCTGATGATAGTGACGAGGAAGAACGATTCGATCTCGGTCTTCATCCATCCGGATCGAGAGGTCCTATTGCATCCTACATGGTGCCAGTGACAAGAGTCTCAAAGAGTGGTCAAGCCAGGCGAGGGCCCAATTGTGGACACAAAGGGCCTTGTATATTTCCAGGTGACGAGTCCCAGCCATTTTTAGCGAGATAGGTATGCATTTTGTTCTTGCAGAAACATCTTCGGGTTGCTCTGTCGCTCCTTACCAATGGGAAGGCGGCTTGCTTACTGACTTCAGGGTCAGGGGGGACCATGTCTTGTGACCCAGGCCGATCAATGCACAGCGCCCGAGTCCAGAGGCCGTGATGGCTTCGATCCTCTAAAGTTTGCGGTCAAGATGAAAGGACCCTCACCACACTGGTCCTCAAATGCTGCTTCGCCTCCACAAAGGCCTCTTCTAGAGTAGGGCAGTCTTCCAACATAGCTTGTCTCTTTGCAAGAGTATTTCCATACTGGATCTCTACCCTTTTGAACATCTACTTTCACAATTTCAAAGATCATCCTCTTATCATTGTCAAAATGACTCAGAATAATAGTCAGGGGACATTTCCTCCGAGAACGTTTGGGGTATCCTTGTCGATGCCTGAATAGGCATAGCGTCTGCTGACTAGATGACGCCAGGGAAGTGGAATTCCTCCCACCCCTAGGTACAACGGAACAGTGATCGCTACAACTGCTGATCCATCGCTTTGTCAATGATCGCCAGACCAAGCAGTATGAAACATGTTTCATGGACTGATCTGCTGCAGATCACTGATCCACACGGACGATCAGGGATGACATCAATGGATCAGATGTGACTGAGGTCATTTCCCCCTTCCTCCAAGCAAATGATCGCCAGACCGAGCAGTATAAAACATGTTTCATGGAGTGATTTGCTGCAGATCACTGATCCACACGGACAATTAGAGATGACATGAATGGATTGGATGTGACTAAGGTGATTTCCTCCTTCCCCCAAGCAATATCCCCTTGTTTGGGACAGGCAATCTCCCCTTGATTGCCAAAGGGGTTCGTATGAAAGGGTTCGGGCTGATTCAGGTATATCGATACTGCTATAAAGCCATCAAAACTTCATTGCCATTCGCTCCATCAACAGTTCAAGAAATATATTGATTCAAAGACCGCTAAACAACAAACAAACCCGACACTACATACCTTTACAGCATGAAGTTCAACTTATCCACCCTCCTTGCCATCGCAATTGCAGCCCCCGTTGCTGTTCAAGCGTTCCCGTTCAGTATTGCCATCAAAAGCGAAGTGAACGGTGGTTTGATGAAAGTCTTTCCAGATGGTGACTATGTCAAACTCAAGTATGACGACGGCCAAGATGCCCAAGATATTGGCGACCTAATCTTTGACGAGCCGTCCATGCAGAGGTTTGACATTGTCGACGACCGACATCAAGGGCAGGAGCACGAAAACGAATATCTTTTAGTAAGTTTGACAAATGACTGAAGAGGGAAGGCATGCTGATGAGATCAGTGTTATGCCTCGGTGGCTAAGGACCCGGAATTGAAGGAGGATGAGCAGGTGGTGATAACAGTTGAAGGAAAGCTAGATGACCCCAAAGCTGTCGTCGGTGAGGGCTATGAGGATAAGGTCAAAGTCAACTGTATATGGAACCTCAATGGCTCGGAATTGAAGTATCAACCAATCTAGCAATAGCCAAGGCACTCCTTGCATGTTTGATAGTTATAGCACAATTCCGACAGATGTAGCATATCCTAAAAAAATATCCAGAGCGGGTTATACTGTGCACTGCCTCTTGCGAACCAGGGACATCAACTACATACAGCCATGGGCCCCTCTTGGGCCGCTTCTTTCTGACTGTGGTTCCAGTTGCAGCAACAGAGGCTTGGGTGGCAAAGACTTGAGCAGTGTCAGTTGTAGTTACAGCCATCTCTGTGTCCACTGCACCACCAACAGCCTGGCTCAACACTGCTTGGCTCCCTTGCTCTTGCTTTTTCTTCTGTGGACGCCCTCCTCCTGTCTGCTTGATTGCTGGTGGTATGATTGACTTGTCATGAAACACACTTGAGCCAAGAAGCGGTGGGAGTTCCTGCTGATATGTTGCCGCCCAACCAGCTATGAAGTAGAAGGGCGCAATGAATCAGAGTGGAGCCAGTCAAAGTTGATGGATGAGCGCAAGGGCATGAGGGGAAGGCATTTTATTGTTCTGGAACACGCTGCAGCTACAGCAGCCTGACCAATCAACCTGCTGATTGTACAGGCTGTGGACCCAAGATAGAAGCCGCGTGAAGAACCTGATATTAATACATGTTGATGTAAAGTATGAACGACAATGTCCCAGCTACTAATGGTCGCCTCCTTGTAGACTCATAGACCATGCCATCCAAGGACCTGATACGCCATACCACTGAGGACGAGAGGGTGATAGCTGAACCCGAAGGGATTTACGCCTTGACAACGGAGTCCGATGATGATGATGGAGACAAGATCGAGTCTAGTTGTCGGTGAAGATGTTTCCGGATCAGTTGCAGAGCGGCAATCAGAGATCATCCGGTACAAAGATCGTGATGACCGTATCCCAGTGTACATTCTTCCCTATCAAATCTGTCCTGATTTCTACGCCTCCTGCCCATCTAAAAATGCCTTCAAGTCCCTCTGTCTCCCCCTTACTCCCTTGACTGTATCCCCGGCAATCTCGACCATCTTCTTCAATAAACCCCTTATACGTGGGTTGACTTTCCGCATCTCCCCCTCATTCTCCTGTATTGCTTCTCGCAACATCTGACACGTCCTCAAATCTCTTGCGAATGTAAACGTCTAAGGATTAGCGAGTTACGATCTGGAAGTGGAAACTTACAGGTAGATTATCCACCCCTAGCTGTGTAGCAGCTATACTCCAAGTACTCATCAGTACTAAATCCACAACGGCATTAGCGACATAATCCTCCACACCCTCTACACCACCTTCGACCCCTCTCAGTTCTTTCGTACAGAACCTCCTGATTAGGTCTTCGGCACCTTGAACAGGTGATGCAGTGGGATCACGGATAAGGAGGGAGATGTCGTATATTGCTTTGTGGAGGAATGTATCGCCTTCGGACATTATTAGGATTTGGAGGTAGGATGATAGGAGAGATGATGAGGATGAGGCGGGGAGTAGGGATTGGTCGATTGCGATTTTGAGCTAAACGTCAGCGTATGTCAATCTGTAGTGTACACGACATACATTAGATCCTGACAATTAGCTTTGTAACCATGTCCAAGATGAGGAGAGCTTACTGAGAGCCTTCAATGTAGCCTTGGTCTCCTTCTTCTCGAAATCCTCGTCATCCAGGTAATTCACATACCGACTCAACGCCCCTATCAGGAGAATGACAATATCCCTATGTGTCTTTCCAATCCGTCCAGCATAAACTATCGGAAATTCTCCCGCATTCTTCTGAAGTAACAGATGAAAAGCGTGATCCCGTACTCGCATGATAAACTCGATATCATGTTTATCGATCGCCTTGTACAGCTCATAAGCCTGGGGTGGGTGTGTGAACCCCTGTGTAGGTCCTGATGATGATGAACTTCGTTCCTTACCCTTGCCCTTTCCTATCGTCCAAAATGAAGAATTCCTTGCATTCTGACGTTCAATCTCGAATTGTTGATCTTGTAATGCTTCTGCTAATTCCCTCTCTTTCTTGATTTGTCTTGTCTGGCGGTCAAGCTCGAGTTCGGATAAAGCTGTTGATTCTTTGACTAGAGAAGAGGATGTTGGGAGGGGCATGATTGGGATTGGAGATGGAGGGAGCAAGTTCCGAGGGGAAGAGCGGGGACTGGGGGAATAATGGAGGTTTGAGCTTGAGGGGGTGGAGGGTTCGAGAAGAGCGAGGTCGTCTGGTGTAGCGGTGTGGTCTGGTCTTTGGGGGATCATCTTGCTATCTGATCTCTCTTCTGTCCTTGTTATAATTCAGTATAGCTAGGTATGTATGTACACGTACGGTGTTAGGTGTCCCAGATGATCCATGTACGCTGTATGCCGAGTAGCCGAAGTTGGAGTCCCCACTTTTACGGAGGAGGTGGATCAATCAACATATGGGAAAATTAGTATACATACTCTATACTTTACAGCAATGTCATCAATCAACGAGATCACACTACCTGCACCGGCTGAGTGAGTCGATGCTCCTCCGAATAACATTACAAAAGCGGGAGAAAGAGGCTGATAGCAGCTTCCATGTCCATCTTCGACAGGGGGCTATGTCGAAGCTTGTCACCCCTCATGTCGCTCAAGGGGGGATCAAGACCGCCTACGTTATGGTGTGTCACCCCTCTCCCTCTCTTCTCGAACTCACTATCTTGGGAGAGAAGCGAAGTGTCGCTGACATCAGCCAAACCTAGTCCCACCACTCACATCAACAGAAGCAGTCCTAGCCTACAAATCCGACCTCGAATCCATAGATCCCTCAATCGAATACCTAATGACCTTATACCTCCACCCAGACGTCACCCCGGATGAGATCAGGAAAGCAGCGAAAGCAGGTGTGAAAGGTGTAAAATCGTACCCCAGGGGAGTTACTACTAATTCTGGGGGTGGGATTGAGAATTACGAAATGTATTATTCTGTTTTCAAGGCTATGGAGGAGGAGGGGATGGTTTTGAATCTACATGGAGAGGTTCCTAGTGATCACGAAAAGGTGCGTCCTCTTCTGGCTATCCATCTGAGACTCAGTACGGTCGATGAGGTGTAGTACATACAAGCAGCAAGCTAACCTTCAGAACATCTCGATCTTGAACGCTGAAAAACACTTCCTCACCCACCTCACCAAAATCGCAACCTCCTTCCCCAAACTCCGAATCGTACTTGAACACGCTACAACATCCGAAGCAGTCGATGCAGTCCTCTCCCTCCCCGAAAACGTCGCATGCTCCATCACGGCCCACCATCTCGAACTCACAATAGACGCAGTCCCAGGTCAACCATTCCATTTCTGTAAACCCATAGCCAAGGAACCTAAAGATCGGGATGCTTTGAGGAAGGCTGTACTTAGTGGGAATCCTAAATTCTTTCTTGGATCGGATAGTGCTCCTCATCCAGTAAACGCCAAAACTGCTAGAGTTGAGGAATTTGGGGAACCGGTGGGATGTGCTGCTGGGGTTTATACTTCTTCGATATTGGTTCCTTTGGTTGCTACTTTGTTGGAGAGCTTTGGGGGATTGGATATATTGCAAGGGTTCGTTAGTGATAATGGGAGAAAGTTTTATGGGGTTCCAGCGAAAGAGGGGGAGAGTGTTACGCTTAAGAGGGTTGAGAAGGGTGGTGGGAAAGTACCGGGATTGATCAGGGGGGATGGGGCTGAGGTCGTCCCATTCTGGGCGGGCAAGGAGCTCGGGTGGGAGATTGTCTAGGTGCGGGGTGATGAGAGATAGTAACTAAAGTCAGTATGTCGTATATCATATATCAAAACTCGTATCGACTGATAAATCGACCGCTACTGAGGTTACTGGTCAGCTCCTCTATGATTACTTACCAATTCGAGATGATAGATGATACATCACTCCAAGATGGAAGGTATCACTTGACTACTTGACGGAAGGCTCACCAGCTACTGATGGAGCCACTACACTCCGATCCCGCCCTTTTACATCCATAATCATCTCTCTAACCGGCGCACTCACTTCTTTCCCTTTATCCCGCTCACAAACTCCAAACTCCTTTCCATCCCAAACCAGCCCCAATCCTCTCTTATGCCCCCTCGCTAATCCAACTACCCACCTCAACAGACTAGCGACTTTATCAATCGCATCCTGTCTTTCCTCCTTCACCCTTTTTGTTACGGGGTCAGTGAAGAGATTATATTCCTCCAATGGGAATCTGAAATCGCCATGTTGATGTTTTGCGTATACCACGTTTGGGGTTTGGGAGAAATACATTTGTGGGTAATGGTATTCAGCGTCAAACTCGTCTGACTGACTTTTCGTCTTGATACTCAGACAATCCCCTTGAGCTGGTGGGGTTAAGATGGTATGTCGTATTCGAATAGATTGACCATTATAAACTGGATCATCGAAATCTAATCCGTCCATCGTTGATACCCCGTCATTGGTGGTATTATCGAATAACTCAGTGACGCCTTGTTCGTATTCCGTCCAATTCGATTTTGACGGTTCGAAAGCGGGCGTATCGAATTTAAGAATCATCTTCAATCCACCAAATGAATACTTGATGATCCGATTACATCCCGGTGTTCTATCGCTCCCGTCCAACACTTTGCGAGTAGTAGCTTCCTGGTAAGATTGTCTATATCCATTTGGGACTGTCCTTTGTTGTCGCTGCGGGGGCTCGAATCGTTCGAGAATCACTAAACCAGGGGCGGAGTCACCACAATCGATATACTCAATATCGATCCTCCAGGGGGATGTATGGTGATTATCGGTTTCTCTACACGCTGACCATAATTTTCGAAGGTTGTTACGGCCGGTGACCAAGTCGATATCGTATAACACATCGGGAGATGTCAATGACAAGAAGAGCGGTTCGAGAGTCGAGAGGGAAGGAGGGAGTAAGGCCGAGGCGTCTGGACATCAGCTTTCTCGAGGATATGATGGCAGCAGGAGCTTACAATCGGGAAATTCTTCGTAATTCTGAATATCTTTGTCATGCACCAATTTCCCCACAACCTCGGGCGGATCCCAAATATCAGGTACAGCTACACATCAGCTCCCCCCTCCCTCAACTTGGAAAGACAGCTTACCGGGAACAGCAAGTGTAGGTCCATCATCACTTTCAATCCATTTATAACTCCCCACATATTCCACTCCCTCGATCCCTTCCCCTTTCCTCACTTCCAATTCATCGATCTTGATATCAAACAGCTTTTCACCTAACGTATGAAATAAGGTGGCGATCTGACTGAAACTTGGTTGCAAGTGAGATCGGCGAGATGGGCCAGGATGATTCCCTTGTGAAGGTCGGATATTTTCGCGTTGACGCTTTATCGTATTTGATTGGGATTGCCACCATGATGTATCGTCCCGAATCGTAGGCCTGAATTTCGATCGTATTCGAGGTATCTTCTGAGATTGCCAGAACGCAGCATCATCGCGATATCGAGCTGCAGGGGGGATATACAATCCCCCAATCCTCCCAATTAGCGGCTTCGTTTCGGGAACAGGACCTATCCTATCGGCCAGTGGGCGGGGTTTGGGAGGAACCAAACCTAGTGGAATAGGTGGGAGTAACATATGAGGTGGTTTGGGCGGAAGAGGCGCTCGTTTGAGGAGTATCGAGCCCCATTCAGTAGTAGGAAGTAGCGTATCTGCCCTTGCTGAGGTCGCTTCGGTGGAAAAGACAGACCGGGCGAGGTTTTTAGAAACAGAATAAACCGCTGAAGCAGTATTCAAATCCTCTTCCTCTGTCTCGTCGATATAAGTACTCTCATCATGTTCAGTCTCGGATACTAGAGCTCTCACAGATCTCCCACCCGTAGTTTCACTAGGTGCTCCGAACCTCCCATGCCCCCTTCGAACGGATTGGGATTCAATCAATGTTTTAATAGAAGGAGGTTGGAGGTGTAGGTGTATGAGACCTAGGATGGTTCTTTCGAATATTGATGAGTGGGGACGTCCGGTTTGGATGGAGGGGGTGGGACGGCGGTGAGGGGGGAGATACATTTTCTGGTGTGCCATTTCGTGTGTCAAGATGGTAAGAGTGATGGTCAAGGAAGTTCCGAGACTATCAAGAATAGAGAGGGGAAGGATAGAGGAATTGGGAGGGGATAAGGAGAAAAAGAAAGAGACAGGATGGTGAATATTCAGTGTGATTAACTGGAACGCACAGACCTTATTCACTCACGATGGTCCCGCTTGGACCCGTTTTGTACAGTCTGATGTATGTATAGACAAGTAATTGGTGGATGGCGATATCTGATCGATTCACACGTACTATCATTATATGCATATTCGTCGCCATGTCGTTGCGGATCGTTATAAACACCTGCTCTTCTAAATCTATCTCGAGGGATATGCCATGATACAGAAAACACCGAAAGCCCTTCATCACATACTATGAAATCAGCTCCTTGTCTTCTTTACCATTATTACATAGCAATCGAAAGAGGGAGGGGAAAGGAACGAAAAAGAGGAGAATGGAAAGAGAAAGCCTGATGAAGTAAGGAAAAAGGACAGAAGGACGTACCTCATAACTGAAATAATCCTGAATTCATGTCCACCCCCCGGATCAGCTGTTGCTTCAAGTACCTCACATCGGAGGATATGGTCCCCCGGAGTTAGGTCTGTTCGGATATTAACCCCCCTATCCATCAGCACTGATACCAATTAACTCTCTTCGTCATCTCATCCTCGATCAATGACAGACAGGAATAAGGCATAAGGCTCGATGGGGCATAGGGAGGAAGGCAGAATCAAGAAAAGAAGGACGTACCGTCCAATATTAACAATCTCCTTCCAATACCCAATAATAGTAACTCCCATCCATTCATCATCATCAACCCAACATTTCACGCTCCCTAGTCCGAAAATCGCAGAACGGAGGTATTGGAGCTGAACAGTTCCCAATGAAGTGGTAAAGTTGAACCCAATGGTGGAATGGGGTTTAGTTGCTCGGATGTAGTTCTGATCATTAGCTCTTTTCCATACCTCATTCCCCCAGGCGGAGTAACAAGACAGAGAGAGAGAGAGGGGTTACCTTCTGTTTCCAATTCCAATTCTCCCTACTCATCAGCTTTACATCTTATCTATTATTCAAGTGGACGACATACCACCCCTCATTCTCGACTGGGATCAATTTATGTTTCTGGGCATTTGTCGATAAACACATTGGTTTGAGTTTGGGCATTATGGTATCGGGATCGTATTTCTCCATCAAGAGTTGCTGATATCAGCAGCGGTCCACGAGTGATAGCTAGGGGGGCTCGACGAGGGAGAGATATTTGGGTCGAAAAGTTGGATGGGTGGGCAAGTGAGGTATGAGCAGAGGGGATGAGGGAGAAGGAACATACTCGTGGTAACGGCGGGATTGGATATATCTCATCCAAATTCCCATTGGGAACTTCCCCCATCTCACATACTTGCCAATTAATATAGGCATTAACGAGCTCAGCCATTCTTCGATGTCCATTTGCGGATAACTGATATCAGCGTTGTCCCTTTTCTAGTAGTAGAAAGAAAGAGATATAAGAGAAAAAGAAAAGACCTACATGCCTTAGATCGGTATTCCCAATTTTCGGATTATCATTACTATGATCATCACTCCCCACCACAAAGAACTCTTTAACCATCGAAATATCACTAAGGATATCTTGTAGGAATGGACCTCGGACTGAAATGGTGGGTATATCGTAGAATTGATTTATCCCCGAGTGCTACCTATCAGCTCTTTTGTTGACCAACAGCGTTTTGAAATGGAAAGAATAGAAGACATCAACGTAAAGAATGGAAGACTGACCATATCACCTCCCAGGGCTAGTTGGCGGAACATCAGGGCGAAGATACTGGTTGTTAGCTCGTCCTATGGTGTATGGTAGAAGGAGGTTAGATAGATCGTAGAGCAGTAGATGCTTCAGCCAGACGGAGAGGCGAAGGGGTGGGTGAAAGGGAGAACAACGATGTCAATGAACATGACAGAAGGGACATACTGGAGATTGATGATTGCTGGTTTATTCGGTAAATCCATTATTCCCCTCACCAACAACTCATAATTCCCCATAGCAGCCGTGTACCTATCATCAGCACCACTAACTCAACATCGTGTCTTCGATAGAGCTAACAGTTCATCATTGATAGCTAGATGTATTAGCGATCTTCGACCAGAGTTGGATGGACATACACATATCAATCAAAACTAGATCCACTTCATCTGGTATATGTTCTCCGAAACACATTGAAAAGTAGTCGGTCCCTATAGAGGTCATCAGCTCCTAGTCCGAATCGAGAAGGGAACTAAAGATAGAGAAGATGACTCACCAGTCCCACCCTGAGCACCATTCACGAACCCATTCTTCCCATTCCCACCTGCTTCCCCTATCACTTTCCCATCCGGAGCAGGGAATAGGGAATCGAGATGATCGAATATTGCTCTGTTCATGTTTAGAGGTGTTTCTCGTTCTGACCATTTTCCCATGTTGTTGTAGTGGAGGCCGTGTCCTGCGGATACTGTTGTTAGTGACCCACCGTTAGGTGGGTTGTAGAGTGTCCCCTCCATTAGGTGGGGGGTAGTGTCTCCCCACCGTGAGGTGGGTGTTGGAAGTTGGTGATGTTCCCTCGCCGATAGGTGTCCCACCGAAAGGTGGGTGGTGGAGCTGGTGGAAGAAGTTGAATAAAGGGACATACCTGAACCACCTACTACCCCCACCGTAAACCCCTCTCCCCTCTTTGCTTTCGCCAAAAACCTCTTTAATCTCACTTCCGTCCCCCTATTCCAAATCGCCTTGGCTAATCTATCCTCACTATTTCATTAGCCTCAAGATAATATGATAACGAGACAACTTACCCCAGCTCGTGACATAGCGTGGAATTACCAGTACACATCCCACATACCTCCTTCCCCTGTCCTAAACCCATGTCGTGTAGATACAACTGCTCCCCCTGGGACTTCAACCATGGTTGATCCCATGTTTCAGGTAGTAATCCGAGATTAATATCGAGGGTACTAAATGATCGCGAGTCTAGTAATAGGATAGTGAGGATGAAGCAGTTGAAGCATAGGGCGAGGGTGAGGTAGAGTTTGCTGCGTGTTGCCATACTTGAGTGGTATACTTGAGCTCGAGTATGTATAGTATATACTAATGTGAATGTGAATGTGAATATGTCAGATATCAATCCATATCCTACATACTAGTACGCGTTGAAATTTAAGTTGTGTGTTGAGTGAATGCGGGATGGAATAGAATAAAGGGGCAAAGGTAGATTAGAGTGTGTGTATACTTGGTTTCAGATTGTAAATAGGTCCTTCTCTCTCATTACTCCGTGGATATTACCTTTGACTAGATCTTAGATGGGCCATCTCCCCTCTTATCATACACATCTCATCTTCTATAGCACAGCTTCGAGTCACGGTATATCTTCTCATATGTATTATGCCGTTGAGCGATCGGCGTTGAATAGGTTCTAGTCGGTGCCCCCTTTCAGTGGATTTTCGACGCTATGACTCTTGACAAGATTGATGATCCCCGCATGGTTACTACTCTCCGATGAGCCGTGGCTGTGATTCGTAGGAAGATACATGAGAGTAAGCTAGAGTGCTGTATATCTATCTGTCGTATGAGACTGCTATCTAATCTAAGAGGCAGGAGGTCCGTGAACATGACGTGGCAATCTATTACCCGGTCGAGTCACGTGGTTATCATCCCCATATATTTCTAAATCAACCCTCTCTCTCTCTGTGCACTACTCCGAGTATACCCTATACCATATATACAATGTCACAAGCACCTATTGGTATGCTACGATCTCTAGCTCATCAGGGCAACAAGCTAACACCCAGCCCTTCTATCCGTCTACGACAAGACTGGCCTACTCCCTTTTGCCAAGGGTCTTAAAGCTGCTGGATTCAGACTCCTCGGAAGTGGAGGTACCGCCAAGCAGATCCGAGAGGCTGGTATTGAGATTGAGCAGGTCACTCTCTGGGGTAGATGGAGAATAACTGACAGATAGGGATGTCTCCTCCATCACCAAAGCACCCGAGATGCTAGGTGGTCGAGTCAAGACTCTCCACCCTGCTGTCCACGGAGGTGAGCCTAGTGAAGGGTTAATATGATGGTTCGTTGATAGTAGGTATCCTATCCCGAGAGATCGATTCCGACTTGGCCGACCTGGCAACCAACAACATCTCACCAATAACCCTAGTCGTCTGTAACCTCTACCCATTCGTCCTCCAAACCGCCAAACCAGATTGTACCCTCGAAGGAGCAATTGAAGAAATCGATATCGGAGGAGTAACACTCCTCAGGGCCGCAGCAAAGAACCACGCTCGAGTATCAATAATCTCTTCCCCATCCGATTACGATCTCGTATTGGAAGAATGGAATAAATCTGGAAAAGTATCGGATGAGACCAAGAGGGGATTAGCACTTAAAGCTTTCGAGAGCACCAAGAGTTACGATGAGGCTATTTCGGATTACTTTAGGAAAATGTATTCGAGCGTTGGAGTTGAGGAGGGATCTAAAGCCGGTGCTGGAGTTGAGGTTCAGAGGATGGCATTGAGGTATGGGGCCAACCCGCATCAGAAACCCGCTCAGGCATTTGTTGAGCAGGGCGAGATGCCCGTTAAAAGTGAGTACATGCGACAGAATGCTAGCTTGTCACCATGTGACGCTAGTGACATGTGACAGGCTTGACATCCATGAATACTGGGCTGACATACAGTCCTATCCGGTTCTCCAGGCTACATCAACCTCCTAGACGCCCTCAACTCCTGGGCTCTAGTCAAAGAACTCTCCGCAGCCCTAGATCTCCCAGCAGCAACATCCTTCAAACACGTTTCCCCAGCAGGAGCAGCAGTCGGTCTACCCCTAGACGAGAGAGCTGCTAAAGTGTTCGGAGTGGAGGATATTAAGAATATGTCTCCTTTAGCTTGTGCTTATGCCAGAGCAAGGGGTTAGTCTGTCTTCCATCATATCTCCTCTATTGGAAAGGAAAGAGCTCATAAACAGGAGCCGATAGGATGTCTTCATTCGGTGATTTCATCGCTTTATCTCACAAAGTCGATACTCCCACTGCAAAGATTATTTCAAGGGAAGTATCTGATGGAGTTATCGCTCCGGGATATGAGGATGAGGCACTTGAGATTTTGAAGAAGAAAAAGGGTGGGAAATATTGTGTTTTGCAGGTATGTCTCTTCTCCCTTTATCTGCTATCTTAGATTCCTATCCTCCCTATTTTGTCCTCCTGTCTTCCCCCAGACTCTCTCCCTTCTACGGGGAAGCTCTCACCTCCTCTTCTCCCAGCTCCAATACCATCTCCCCTCTCACTCATTCTCACTTCCACTCACTCCCACTTCCACTCCTCTCGCTTTGCTCGAGGACGCTCTCTGTCCTCGCTTCGCTCGGTCAGCTCGCTAATGACAGATGGACCCCAACTACACTCCCCCCGATATCGAGACTCGACAAGTCTACGGTATTTCCATGCAGCAAAAGAGGAACGATGCCGTCATTGACGCTTCCCTCTTCAAGAACGTCGTCACCAAGAACAAGGAGGTGAGTCTTCAATAACATTATGAGGAGAGTGTAGAAGAACTGACGAACAGCTACCCCAATCCGCCGTCACCGACTTGATCGTCGCTACCCTCGCTCTCAAATATACTCAATCGAACTCGGTATGCTACGCTCTAAACGGTACCGTCATCGGACTCGGAGCTGGTCAACAATCCCGAATCCACTGTACGAGGCTAGCAGGTGATAAAGCGGACAACTGGTGGTTGAGGCATCATCCCCGAGTCTTATCTCTTCCATTCAAGAAAGGAACAAAACGAGCAGATAAAGCAAATGCTATCGACCTATTCGTTACTGGAGCCGCTTATCAAGCGGAGGGAGGAGAACGAGCTCAATGGGAAGGATTGTTCGATGAGACTCCTGTTGAATTGACAACCAAGGAGAAGAAGGAACATATGAAGGAATTGAAAGATGTCTGCTGTAGTTCAGATGCCTTTTTCCCATTCCCTGATAATGTCCATCGGGCTTATCGATCGGGTGCTACCTACCTCTGTGCTCCTGGGGGAAGTATTATGGATGAGGAATGTATTAAAGCGGCGGATGAGAAGGATATCGTGTTTGTCCATCACAACATGCGTCTAGTAAGTCTGCCTTCGACCCTTCAAGCGAAGCGAGAGCGAGAAGCGAGAAGAAAGAGAGTATCCTTCGAGCGGAGCGAGATGGGATAGTAAGATTAGAGCTAATGTACAGTTCCACCACTAGATTGCCGAATGCTTTAGAGAGATTGGATCGGGTTAGGAAAGAGGGGTCATCATAAAAGTTGTTCAACATATCGTACTATTTAACGTACTTGGAAGTATATCCCATTCACCTGGAATATATGCATACATTGCTAAATTCGTTGAGTCTCTGAAGTAGCTGACCATGCCCTATATCTATGGCCATATAATAGTGTTACATCTCAGATATATGGCCGTCAACTCTGTTTGATGCATAGATAATGTACATACAATG
>Ga0308160_10004302_pt1 | contig 15324 bp, 13 predicted proteins | sample PhyFR1_FD_201036 | JGI IMG/M metagenome (GOLD analysis project Ga0308160, IMG submission 201036) | Phyllosphere microbial communities from UC Gill Tract Community Farm, Albany, California, United States - DLSLF.R1 | ecosystem: Host-associated > Plants > Phyllosphere > Unclassified | place: USA...
TATCATGACAATGGCAGATCACTCACACCAAAGTACGCCTGCTTGCCCTGAGAGAACATAGCTTTCGCAGCCCTGATCAATTGAGACCCATGGACCTTCGACGCTTCCTGCAACTCGTTGAAACCAGGTCGACCCTGCGAGACTGAGCTGCGGGGCTGTTCTTCCATCCTAGACCCCTGACGCGAAGCAGGGGGCATGGCAGGCTGACCAGAAGATCTGGAAGCGATGGAAGTACTTCGTCTAGGACTAGCAGGAGCAGCAGCGACAGGTGAAGACGGCTGACCAGGTCGAGGAGGTGGAGGAGGAGCATCTTCCATTCCTCCCGGCTCGTCCGTCATTTGTCTATCGATAGGTGGAGGTAGATCCTGTTGTCTGGGTTGTTGTAGCTGACTAACCCTCTTCTCAGCGGGTGGTATAGGTGGTCTACCGCCAGGACTTTGGGGTAAAGAAGGTGATTGAGGCTGAGCAGGACGAGGGGGTGGAGGAGGCCCATCGTCTTGATCCTGCTCGGCAGTGATGGGTGGAGGCGGCATGGGTCTGTTAGCCGGTACACTAGGTCTTCCAGGTGGTGGTGGTGGTGGTGGAGCTGCAAAGTCGGATTCGGATTGAGCAGTAGCAGATCGACTATGGGATCCACTGGGACGAGCAGGTGGAGGTGGGGCTTCATCCTCGTCGTTTTCAGCTACGTCGGGGACCTTGGTCACAGTAGGAGATTGAGGTGGCGCAGGTCGTCCAGCGGGTACAGGCGGTACGTCTTCTTGTCCTTGCTCCTCGGCCTCTTCAGCTTCTAACCCTCGCTCATCAGCAGCAGCAGTCGACTCGTGTCCACGCTGACCAAACATTCCAAATCCGAGCGAACCCCCAGCCCGGAGTCTAGCCAACGTAGCTCGTCGACGAGCAGCCTCCTGCTCAGGCGTCTCGTCTCCCTCACCACCCACCGAGGCGACCGGCGCGGCAGATGGCTCTGATGATTCCCGAGTATTGAAGCTCTCTTCTTGCCTTTCTTCGATCGTCGGCGAAGTAGGAGTCTCTCGGATAGGCGATTTGGGCGTCTCATCAGAAGGTCCAGTGGACATGCTTCGTTTGGTGTTAGGGAGAGGTGGTGCGCCGAATTTGATTCCACCTAGCTTGGCCATTCGGGCAGCAATGTTTGATCTCCTTGTAGCTTCGTCATCTTCAGCTGGTGTCTCGTCGTCCTCGGCAGGGGGAGGGGGAGGTGGTACGGCCCGCATTGGCGTGGTAGGACTTCGGGGGACAGGCACAGGCGACTGGGCAGCCCGAGGTGAGGCTGGTCTGTCAGCAAGACACTGTTATACGAACGAAACGAACTCACCAGGTGATTGAGCCGAAGGGGAGTCTGCAGGCATTTGCAATCTCGCCGGAACCGGAACAGAAGGTCGACGAGCAGGTGGTGGCGGCGGTGGTACATCCTCCTCATCCTCCTCTTCATCACCCCGGCCCTCAGCTTCTCGTTCATCCTCACTCTCATCTCTAGGTGGGACCATGGGATTACCCTGAGAAGGGAGGGGAGGTGCGACTCCAACTTTACCAGGCGAAGGAAGTGGTCGAGGACCAAGTGGTTTGTCGGTCCCACCAATTGATCGCCTAACATCTCGTTGCGGTGGTGGGGGTGGCGCTTCCTCCTCGTCCTCCTCCTCTTCCTCATCTTCTTCGACCTCTCGATCTTCCTGGTGCTTCAGTTCAATCTCGTCTTTTGGCATATCGGACATGGTCATTCGAGGAGGTGGGGGTGGAGGAGTTTCGGCGTCATCGACCATGGGACTGTCGGCGGGCGGGTGGATCGGGACCATTTCTGGCTGCTGTACCGGCGAGCCGACATCCAGATTGCCACTCTTGGCCTCCTTCATCATGTCGTCATCGTCTTCATCCTCGTCTTTCTCGCTACCATCCCCTCGAGGTGGGGCCGACGCTGACTCGTCGGTGGTGATGGGCGCGAGGGCGATTCCAGCTGCAGCAGCTCCCTCTGCGCCTCCTGGCTTTTGACCAGCTTCTTCATACTCCTTCTCTTGCTCGAGCTGCTCCTCGCTCTTGGGCAGTGGCTTCTCTTCATCGTAGACCATGACTTGGGGTGGGGGCTCGGCCCCATTGTTTGGTCCAACAGACATTGGTCGGTCTTCGTCTTTCGTTTCATTGGTTGTAGATGCGACAGTCGGAACAGCATTCGATGAAGGTGGACCGCGTCGACGGGGAGGAGCGGTCCTTCGGGCGATAGCGGGCATAGGTACAGAAGTAGGTGGTGACGTCGCCGCAGCAGGAGAGCTTGCTTCCTGCTCCGGAGATTGCGATTCCTCTGCGGTTGACGCAAGCTCATCCTGCTTGACTTCTGAAGTAGGACTAGTGATCGATTCTTTTGTCGGTTTCCTAGCGGGTTTAGGAGGAATAGCCATACTCATCGGACCTCTATTTCCGAGTTTAGCCATCCTAGCTGCTATAGCTGCCTTTCTAGCTTTTTCCTGTTCCTCTTCAGTCTTTTCTGGTTCATCCTCCCCAGCTTCAGCTAATGCATTTCCTTCCTCTACGACGGGAGATTTGACTCCTGCAGTGCCCTCTTCATCCTCGTCCTCGGGCTCGGGCTCGGGCGCAGCAGGTCTCTTCCAGACTTTACCCGATGGTGCCGGTGGGGCTGGTTTCGACGATTCTTCAGTTTGACCAAATGCTCCAGCTCCTTGTAGAGCTGCCATTCGTTCTTTGAGTGATCCACCTTTTCCAATCGAAGTTTGTGCGTCCGCAGCCGACATTCCCGTTCCTTGCTTCTTTTCCACTTTAGGTGAAGGAGGTTGGGAGGAGGTAGGGGGTGCAGCTGTTGTGACAGGCGCAGGGGCTGGTACCGATACATCGACCGACCCGGCTCCACCAGCACCTTGCTTGGCTTCTTCTTCCTGCCTCAATTTCTGTCTTTGACTCCATGTCAATCCTCCAGTAGCGGGTTTCGGCTTGACAGGCGGTGGTGGTCCAGCTTTTCCTTGAGCAGCAGCGAAAAAAGCCAAGCGGTCTTTCATGGTCATCTGGGATGGGTCCGGTGTCTCGCCATTGTCGGCAGTAGGAGCAGGAGCAGCGGCAGGTGCAGGTGCAGGGGCGGGAGAGGGGATGGATACAGGTGGTTTGGCCGAAGTCGTGGATGCAGGCTGACTTGTTGCTGGTGCGTAAGGTGCCGGAGATTGAGGGAGGGATGAAGGATCCAGTTTAGGTGATGGTGGAGGAGGTGCATCGGCAGGTACTGGAGGAGCTGGATCCGCAGCTTCAGTCTCGGCCGATGGTGGTGCTGGTGCAGGTGCCGATGTCGATTCACTCGTGGCTACTACAGGCTCCACCGCCTCTTCCTCCTCTTCGATAGGTGTAATAAAGTCCTTCCCGGTCAGCTTGATTCCATAGAGATTGTAAGCTTGCTTGCTTTTGGGAAACCACCTGATCTAGACCCATCTAGGCTCTCTCCAAGTAACCAATCCTCATCATCATCCGATTGACCAGTCACTCGGATTCTTCCTAGTCAGCTATATGCCCATATAATTATAGAAGGGAGCTCACTTCTCATCCTTGGCAAAGGACAAGTCGGTAGCGTGGGGTGATTTATACTTGAGTCTACATCATCAGCCACACTCGCGGTAAAGTGGGGGCGGGGGAAACATACGTTGATTTCGCGAGGTAGGGGAATGACATTTTATGATGATACGAGCATATATACCCTACTGAGGTGTATACAATGAATAAGATAGGTATGGAGATGAATGTGATGGATAGACAGCTATCTGCCAAGGATGCTAGAGTATAGACAGGGAGAGTGACGATGAACCGGTGAGTGAGTGACCTCATTATTACCACTTATGGAAACATAACCACGTGGATATGCCCTGAACCCCGGACGTGTTATCCGGTATATTTCCGACAACCGTTGTCCATTAATATCCATTCATCTCGATCTACAGTCAATCAAAATCAAGATGGAAGCAAGTAATCTACAAGCAGGCCAGAATCTAGCCCACCTCCTACCTCCATCTTGGAAAGCCGATATTCAAAGATGGTTTGCAGAGGATACACCTTCCTTCGATTGGGCTGGTTTTGTGGTCGGGGAGGAAGAACAGGAAGCGATCTTGTGGGGCAAGAGTGGGGTCCGTCCTCTCCTTTGCTCATCGTTCTGGGCTGATATGTAGGGTGTATTGGCGGGAGTTCCATTCTTTGATGAGATCTTTGCGTACGCTGGCTGCTCGTACGCTCGTTCCACTCGAATCATATGAAAGAGAAGGCTGATGATGGCAGGGTGGAATGGTTGATGCCGGAAGGATCGGTCGTACCTCCAAACACAAAGACCAAGGTAGCGATAGTCCGAGGGAAAGCCAGGCAACTCCTTCTAGGAGAGCGAGTAGCCTTAAATACCCTGGCGAGGTGTAGTGGGATAGCCTCGGTGTATGTCTTGCTACTCCTCTTTACCGAACCGTGCTAATCTCTCGTAGATCACGCAGATTCCGAGATGCGGCCAAAGAGACCGGATGGGAAGGGACGATAGCTGGTACGCGAAAGACTACACCTGGATTCAGGTTGGTTGAAAAGTACGGAATGATGGTTGGAGGTATCGATCCTCATCGACATGATCTGAGCAGTATGGTCATGCTCAAGGATAATCACATTTGGGCCACTGGTGAGTCATATCCCAAATACTGTATATAAAATCCATCTAACTCGTAGGCTCAATTACAAACGCAGTCAAGACAGTTCGAAGAGTCGCAGGATATACCCTCCTTGTCAATGTTGAATGCCAAAATCTCGAAGAAGCCGACGAAGCAATAACAGCAGGAGCGAACATCGTCATGCTAGACAACATTGTCGGTGAAGAACTCCACTCGGCCGCGAAACAGCTCAAGGACAATTGGAGGGGCAAGAGAGAATTCTTGATCGAGACGAGTGGGGGTATTGTCGAGGGAGGACTGGTGGCGAGGTTGGGACCTGATATCGATATCTTGTCAACTTCGGCCGTCCACCAGGTCAGTCATTTTTATTCGCTGTGTCACTCCTTGTATCAATGTGGAATGAGCTGACGAGGTAGAGCTGCCCACACGTCGATTTCTCACTCAAAATACAGCCAAAGCAGAAATTGTAACTGTACACTCATATGCATCCTTTGTCGCTTACAACCGTTCACTGATACTGTTACAATCCTTCTCATCTTCCCAACAACATCCCTGTTCACCTTTGCCGATCCATCAAGGACCAAGCTTTGGGTAGGCGAAATGGGTATCCTACATCGACGTCAAGTATCGTTAAATTCGTAATGGGTGATAGTATTACAACTTTGTCCTCCTAACTAAGTCAGTCTTCTCTCCCAAGTTATGCTCACTGAGGACCCACCCTACTCCCGATCCCTCACTCCCACATGCCCTTCTTCAACGGTTCCGGCTTCTTGCCACCGACAGGGGTGGGTGTCATCGTAATAGGCGATTGGGGTTTAGGATAAGGTGTATCGCCAGGACGACCTTGTGGGGAGGAGTGTATCGAGCGATAGGAACGGGATTGAGAACGGTATCGGGAGCGTGACTTCAAGTCGGACATGGTGTTATTGCTATATGTCTGACATGAGCGATGAAAAAAGTGATGGAGACAATGACTCGACTTACTTGATCTTCGTTCTTGTTCTTGATGAATATGTAATAGAGTGAATGTCAATCAAGGGATGTCGATCTGATCGCTGATCTTGATTGAATTTATGTGAAGACAAGTGAATGGCGGACAGCACTAAATACCGACTAGCTAACTCCACCCTCAAACACCTTCCTCCCACCGGCTATGAGACCTGTGTGCCCGGTTGGTTGAAAAGCCCGACTGATTCTCTGACTTGACCCTTTGGCTGGTGATAAACGTGTTGCAAGTCTGTGTGCGGCACTGCCGCCAGAATCAGAATCGTGGAGCAGATCAACTCTTCTCAGTGGGGCGAGGCGTGGTGTACAGAAAGTAGGATCCGGACCGGCGGATTCTCTTCTGTTTGTTCTGGGGCCTATCCGCGCTTTGGATTCTTTAAGATGTGAGCCTGAAATGATAATAAGCGAGGGTCGTGTCCGAAGACAAAGGAGGTCGTTCGGGGATTATACGTTGAAAGGATACCACCCCTTTTGGGAACATGAAACGTCCCTTTTGTATGTGAGGTCCTTTGAGTTAGAAAGGACGCTAGAACAGGGATGGGGTTTTACACTTTTTCACTAATGGTTTCATAGTATCGGAGGCTGACCTGATCTGACTAAAATTATAGAATTGTGGAGCTGGGCTCTCGATGGTGAATATACAGATTACGGGAAGGTCAAGATAGAAACAAAAACAAAGATGGCTACCACCACTCTGAATAACCCCTTGGATTCCTATACCTTCCCATCTCCATTTGCTCATCCTGCGGTAAGACCACCGCTACTCTCGGTGGTGTTTTTGGGAAATGCATCGGCATCGGTGTTGACCTGTTGGTGTGATCGGGAAAGATGTATAATGGCGGAGACGATTGTGGTGTATTCGTCATAGTGGAGTGTGTGGTATGGTAGTGCCCATCATGTCTGGTGGTTACCTTTTGAATGAATGCGATTAGAGGGCAACTTACTGTTTGGAAGAAGTACAGCCCATTGAATCTCGCCCGCTTGGAATGAATATCGTGACTGGGTCGGGAATATCGGCGTAGGAAATGTCGAGACCGCCGTGATGAGTCAAACTTGCCAACTCGTCCTCTTAGAGATGTGGTGGGTCTGAGGTATATTGACAGTGGGAGTTGTGATAGCGTTATATAGTGATGAGCACAAATCAATGCTGCGAAAGACAAGACGACCCCAGCAGCCCTCTGGGAAAATCAACACCGCACCAAACGCCTTGCTTCCATTTTTCTCGGGACAAAGCACATTCCCCACTTCAACAAAGGACGAGGACACGGATCATCAGTTCCCAGGACCCAGGTACCCAGGATTGGAAAAAGTCCCGAGGCAGTGAGTGGGTCGTGTTCCCTCTACAGGGGGTAATGGTGTAATATGAGTCAGGTCCGCCGCGTGTCAAAGGTACAGCATCAACAATAGAGTTAGAATGAGTATCGGATTTCGGAGTTCAAGGCGGTGAGTTGGCCGTTATCTGAACCCTCGATCCTGACCAGATTGTATACATCGACAAAAGTAGACTCAGCGTGTACTATCATCACTATCCCCACTTATCCGCCTGAACCCTTCCTGTGTCTGCTTTTGACGTTCTAAGCGTAATTTCCCAGCTTTGGACATATGTCCGAATACCTCTATACGGCCTTCTTTCCATTTCAAGTAGACGAGGTTGGCAATGATTGCTACCCAATAGAGAATGTATACTGAGATCGTTCCCTGGGTGGCGGTGTTGTTCCATCCAAATATCGAGTTCAGCAGTTGGTATGCTGTTTAATCAGTTGGGTTCCGCGATGATTCAGGGTGTCAACTCACCTCCATTGGTTGAAGCGCTTCCAGGCTGTCTATTAGTTCCGAACTTTCGGTACACAATGGAGACATACCTCTGGATTACCCCAAGTGAAATGCCACATGTTTCCCTGTACTTTGAAACTACCAGGTCCATCCCCTGTCTCTGCGACATCCCCACCGACAGCCCTCGAGAATGAATAGTATTCAAAGAACCCAACAGCCTTGGAAGCGAGTCCAGCCCCGATGAGGAATAGCAGACATGTGGACGAGACGAGGAACCAGTGAAGAGTACTTGTTGAACCGGTTCGGTAGATGAGCCAACCGACTATTCCACCTGATACGAGTCCGGCGAGAGTAGCTAGCGGGATGGAAGATGGAGGCTGATTCAGCGAGACCTACCTATCAGCTTTGTCTCGACAGTCTCCAACGTGATAGAGCGCACTCCACCGACAAACACGACGGCCTCTAACCCTTCCCTCAACACGGTGACAAAAGGCAACATGAACAACGCCCATTTCCCACCTTGACTCTCTGCCTCCTCTCCATCCTTTAACGATCCAGAATGACTCTTTTCAAAAGCGACAGCGAGCTTGTATCTCCATTTAATCCTTGATCGATCCATCTTGAGGAACGCAATTCCCATGATGAAAATCAATACTGAGGCTATTGCCGAGAATACACCTTCCCAGATTTGTTCCGTCTCTGACCAAAGGTTTCCCATTTCAAGGTAGAACTGGAGATCAGTCAACGGTCAAATGGAGTGAAGAGTGAGGACATACAACCGCAATGAAAGCAGCTCCGATCCCAGAGGCAATCAACATCCCACTACCCATCCCTGCCCAAATCTGAATCTTCATCCTCTTGATCAACGTATTCATTCTTTCCTCAGCTTCTGCTCCTTCCAGCGGTCCAGTCTCGGATTGTGCATCGCGGTCACGCCTCAGTAGCGGGTTCGTTTCGGAATACTCTCGATCTCGATCTCCTCCGAATTCTGCTCCACTTTCGTCGTTGTTCGAGATAGAAGAAGCGGTGGATAACTTTCCGGTGGTCATCAACTGTTCTACGAATGAAAGCAGGACAGAGACGATGATAGCTCCTTCGACGGTCTCACCTGCTGTGTCAGATAACAGCCTCAAGGGAGAAGGACTGGCTTACGGAAGATGATAAAGAATATCGGTACGGAGAACAGTGATCCCGCCATCTTGCCCGATTGCGCTTGGGCTGATGAATCGAATGAGCACTTGGTCAAAGGCTGAATATGATGATTGGTATAAGTAGATGTCGACGTCTAGATGAGTTCGGTATCGAATGGACATACTTTTCAAACAAGCGCCCAACAGCCGCCGATCCACAAGTGCCACATCGGGATTATCTTGTCTCTTTCCCTTAAATCCCCAAGCCCTTATCAGATAAACCTAAGCGGTAATTCCCTCCTCCTCCCTCCTCTCTGTTCACATCGGCCGACATCTATTGACATACTTCTCATCTTCCCATCTTTCCCATTCATACAACATCGGCCGACTATACTTCACCCGACGACAGTAGAGCAGCAGGGGTCAGCCACTAGTCCAGTCAGCTACGGACCCTGTCGAACGAGAGAAAGCGACATTTCGAAGCTTTCTAATCAGATTAAATTGCTCGGGGAGCGCGTGGATCTTGCGTGGCGTGGTACTTTACTAGCAAAGATTCAGCTTCTGAGGAATCAGTGTCAATCCACTGTACTTCTATTCATCGCCACCACGATATTCAACCTACGAACCAGCATAAATCAATTCATAAAGGCAGGCCTCGCTCCCGCACTAGACGGTCATGTCGGTAGCACTCCCCCGACCACTCAATACAACAATGAACTCCAATATCGCCGCTCGCCCTTCCTCCTCTACGCTTAAAGCTCGCCCTCCGACCATGTCCAGTAATTCCAATGGCAATGGAAAGATGGCAATCCCCTCCCGACCTCCTATGGTCTCACGACCTAGTACCGCTTCTACCTCAACCGCCTCCTCTGCCAATGGACCTGTACCTACCCAAGCTATTGCCAGTGGAAGTAAAGATACTTCTTCTTCTGCCGGAAAGGTATTTGCGAAACCGTCAAAGGAATGGGTTTTGCCGGAACGAGCTAAACCTGGGCGAAAGGTTTGTGCAGATGAACCTGATAATGTAAGTCTCTTCGAGTGCACCTCATCTTCATCACCTTCACTCATGCACACGACATAAGACACGGTGCTGACTAGGCAGAAACGGCAATCCCAGAACCGGCTGTCCCAACGAGCCCACCGTGCCAGAAGAACCGACTACATAACAACCCTAGAAGACCGTCTACGTCAATACGAAGCCGATGAGATACACTCCAACGTCCGCTTGCAAGAAGTAGCAAGAGCCCTGAAAAGCGATAATGAACGAATGAAGAACGAACTCATGCTCATTAAAGCCAAGATGAATGAATTGTATGGGGAAAAGGAAGGTTGGGAGTCTGAAAAGAGGAATTTGGAGGAAATGTGCGCTAGTTTGATGGTCGAGGTGGAGAGGTTGAGGTCTGGGTCTGGGTCTGGGGGAGGTGGGTTGAAACTGGAACCTACTGTAATGGGTCGTACGACTGGGTCAACTTCGATTACTCGATATCCGATCGGTGAATCTACGAAAGAAAATGTGACAAAGAGGACACCGGTAGCTTGTCCGATTTGTCCCGATCCAGATCCAGATTGTCCTTGCCAACAAACTCAAACACAGACTCAGGCTCAAGAACCACTACCCGAACCCCATCATTCAGATTGCGGACTATGTACAACCCCCGCCGAATGTCTATGTCGAATCGTCAACGAAGACCCCTCCCCACCAAAACCCACAAAGGGGAAATGCGATGTATGTCCCTCACTGGCTATATGTCTATGTGAGGACGATACACCACCACCTAAAGCTACCCCTACCGCTGCTCTACCTCTGCGATTGAATTTGAAATCAAAGACGGGCGGGGTCGATAAGGGCGAGACTAAAAAGACGTTCTGGAGGTTGGACAATGTGATCAAGAAAGGAGAAGCGGTGTGTTCGGGAGATCCATCGAATTGTGATGCTTGTAAAGATGACACCTTTGGTATGTTCCCTTTCACCTTTTCCTGAAGTAGACTGACAATGGCAGGAAAAGAATTCTGTGGACATTTATTCGAACCTCATCCTGATCAACCGATCCAGCACAAGAAACCATGTATAAATTGCCCAGGGAACTGCATGTCCATCAACAACCTCCTCTCTCCCGCCCCGACCAACGAAGGGTTTGTAGTAGACGTTCAGCCGCCTACACCTACCAGCCAAACCATCGCTCTGACGGAAGAAGAGCATGAGACCATGAGATGTGATGAAGCATGGAAGAAGCTCAAGGTACGTTGCCTCTTCACGACTTCCAGGATCGATCGCTGATGATACAGGCCCACCCAAATGCGAAATTCGCTTCGTTGGCTCTCCTCGCCGACGTCGTGGCTGGTCGAACGAAATGCACAGGCCCTACTATCGAACTATCCCCCGCACCAACAGGCACACCAAGTCCGATCCCGGCCCACGTGCCCCCTCCTTCAATTCCAGCCGCTCGATCATCACCAATAGGCGTTGGCGTACATCCTCATATCCCTGCCGCTGCCCACACTCAACAAGTGACGGCAGGACCCGGTATCAAGCGACGAATGGGAGTTGAAACTTCAGCTGTCAGGGACGCATTACGTATCCTCGACTCTACGCCTAGTCGAGCTACCAGTGAGGTTGAGAATGTTAAGGCAGAACCGATAGATCTGGACGAGGTCAATGAGCGCGCCGTAAAGAAGATCAGGCTTGATTAGAAGTGAGGGATGATATTCTTGTATATTTCAGTCCCAATCTCCTGCCTATGTAATTCATGACATCAATGTATATACAAGTACTTCTTCCAAAACTACGATAACCTGACGAACCTACCCAATCAGCTCGGTCCGCTTTGCAGATCGCGCAAACGAGCAAGACTTACGTAGCATCAATCTGCTTCACTTGGGGTAAAGCCAGAATGACTTTTCGCCTGTATCCCGATCTATCATTTGTCTGGCATGGATTACCCTCGAGGTAAACAGTCTCGAGCTTCTGCAGAGGTCGGAGCTGGGTATCGAGTGCTCGAAGGTTGGCAATCTTGTTACCGCTCGCCTAGTTTATCAGTGTTTTCTTCGCATCAGCGAACGGGTTGAACGCACCCAGAATTCCTGAAGTTCAGATAGATGAGAGATATTTTCAATCTCTTCAATCTCGTTGTTCCCAATATCAAGTGTTGTCAATTTAACCTATTTTGATTCAGCATAACCTCATGAAGAGGGGAGGGGAGGTACTGACATTTTGCTCCAGACCTTCAATCTTCTTAAGACCGTTATGCGAGAGGTACAGCTCCTCTAGATTGGTCAGACCTTCCAGTCCCTCCAGCTTGGTGATCCTGTTGGACTGCAGGGAGAGGATCTTTAACGAAGTGAATGCTCCAAGGTTCTGAATGATCAGCGTAGCTATCACTAGAGGTATAATGGGCTCACCTCCAGAGTCCTAATTTTGTTTTTACCCAACCACAATTCCGTCAAATGAACCAATTTGTCGAGGTTCTCAATCACCTACTACATCAGCCGTAGCCCCTGTCTAAGCAAGCAATGGGACCCACTCTGATCCTATTCCCACCTAGCTCGATGGAAGTGATGGTATCGCTACACCAATCCAATACTCCTGGTTCTACTTTTGCAATCTTGTTCTGGACAAGATAGAGGATCTTGACCTTTGTGAGACTTGGTAAATTCGGTGGATGTCGGATATTGTTGAAACTCAAGTCGAGTGATCTGTCATCAGCCCCGTTATCACTCAACCAGAATCAAAGGCTGTTGACCACAAGCTCGACTCACGTTACATTGCTCACCCCTCTCAATTCTTCATCCTCCACAACGGGTCCTAGTCGATTATCATACAAGTCCAGTTCCTCCAATTCCGCCATTCCATCAAACAGTCCCTCGGGCAACGGACTCGATAGTTCATTCTGTCTCAAACAAAGTCTTTGGAGCTGTTTGAACCTCGAAAGCTCGAGGGGTGGTAGGGAAGTATTACTAAGTCGGAGATGTTGTAGATGTAATTCCTGTCTTGTCAGCCCTGATTCTCACTTGCTTTGTCACACGATGTGATATGATGTACCTCTGTATCGTCCGGATAGTCTTTCAAGAAATCCTCTCCTGCTGCCTCACCACCCTCTGCATCTGGTGCTTCATCGTCCTCGGGTTCAGAATCGGAATCGTCAGGAGGTAAGGTGACTGTTTCAATAGGACCCAGTCGAGCTCTAGGTTTCGATGCTCCATTCCCGTTCCCGTTGCTGTTTCCGTTGCTGTCACCGGTACTACTACTGGGAGCGACCAGTGCAGATGTACTTGACGTGGGTTCTACTTGATCGGACGACATGTTTGCTGTATGGAAGAGTAGGTGATAAAGGGTTGAAGTTAATTCATGACGCAAGGACTTTACGCGTAAGTTAATGTAGCGTGGCAGGAGGTGGATTTGGGCTGATAAAGTCGAGGCGGAATGCTGCGTATCGGTCAAATCGCCGTGGCCTAGCGAGAACGTGGGCGGTGCAGGGCGGTGGACAAGTGAGGCTGTACTGTAACATGCATGTAGGATACTATCGAGAAAAATCGTTATCGTAGTACGGGTACATCTCGCCATCTCCCCCCCCTTCACTCCTACCCGCCGCCAACCAGCTCGCACCTGCCAACTCGTAGCTCGCTTATACTCGCCCACTTACTCAAAGCTCTCATCCGACTCCTCCTCAACATCAGTCAACATCCTCTCCCTTTCCTCTTCTGATCCATAATCGACTTTGCCATCAGGTCCAACATCCACATGACCAGGTAGACCCAATCGCTCCCTGACCCTCTCTACTGCTCTTGTCCAATTAGCGTTCCAGACCAGATAGGCAGAAACGACACTTCCGTATCCTAATGCTATGGATAGACCGATCCAGATTCCGATCAGGCCGAGGCCGAATCGAGGAGTGAAGCAAAGCCAGAGACCAAATGGGAGTCCGATGATGTAGTACGATGTGAGGTTGATTAGGGCTCCAGTAGTGTGTAGACCTAGGGACCGGAGGATGGCTCCTGCTGCACAACCGACTCCGTCCGTGATCTGCCTGTCAGCTTTTTGCCTGATTATCATGAAAAAAGTGATTTACCTGGAAGAGGGCGATATAAGGCATGATGGAAGCGACAATAGCAACAACCTCGGGATCGTTATTGAACAAGTATCCCCAGTTCTTCTTGAACGCCATACAGATAACACTGGTCATCAGCTTCAAACCTCCCAACACTAAAACACCTGACTGACCCATTGAGTGCGGAGAAAAAGATACTCATGATCAGACTGGTTCGACTAGCCCATTTGGCTTCCCATCCCCGACCGGCTCCTAGGAGATTACCAGTCCTCACAGCCGAAGCAATACCGAGCGAAGCGGGGACTTGGAAAAAGGTACTTGTAGTCGAAAGGAGACACGATTGGGCAGCAAGGGAGACGGGACCAAGCATTGATGCGGCTAGCGCACATGCTTCCCATGCCCACCATTCGGATGACACCTTTCTCGTCAGCATCCCACAAGTTCATCCGGGCTGAAGGGGACGTACCATGATAGTTCCAGCTAGACCGAGGGAGGTGACTGTGCCGAGTTTCGAGAAAACGTGAGATAGTTTGAAAGGGTATCGAGCCTCTTGAGGACCATACATCATTGCCCAGGTGAAGCAGAATAGGAACTGATGATCAGCTTGGCTGCGCAAATATCCGAGACGCGCAAGCTTACATTCAAGGTGTAACTGATGGAAGTAGCCAAAGCACCACCGGAGAATCCAAGTCGGATAGAATCAGGTCCCCATACCTGCGCTGTCAGCCTGCAGGCATGTCATGTAGTGGTCGACCTACAAAGAGGTAATTGAACAAAACGTTGAGAGGGGCAACGATGAACAAGGAATAGGTCGGTACGCTCATCAAACCCTGGGCTTGAAGGTACCTATTGAATCAGCTGTGTCCGAGATGCAAGATGTCGGGGAAGCTCACTTCTTGATCAAGACCGTTCCTCCGTATCCCGGGATACCGATGGACAACCATTTCAAGTAGCTAGCAGCAAGGTGTGCTACCTGTGCTTCTGCATAAATTAGCTCTGAGTACAGTCGAGGGCTTGATGACAATGACGAACCTTGACCGAGCTTCAGGAGGATACCCTCTACGTTCCACCATAGGACAAACATGGGAATCATCGATACGAGCATGACCACAGCCCTGTTGATCAGCTGGTTGTACACTCGTATGTGTACAGATAAGCTTACATTCGCTGAGTCCAGAGACCGACTCGAGAGGGATCGGAAGAGGTCCAGGCTGCGGGCAAAAGAGTGTCCACTGGCTGGTCAGCAGATCGTTCGATGAAATAAAGATCAACGCACTAGCAGCAGCGAGACCTTGAAGGATGGAGAAACTGGAGACGGACGCAGTCATGGATGCAAGCCTGGACGTCAGCTCGGTCACGACGTGGAAGAGATGGCAAGCTTACGATGCAGCAGCTAGCTCGGTGGTTCCCAAGTGACCGATTGAGATGACTGAGGCAAGCACGAGAGACCATTCGGCGAGCTGGGTGAAGAAGACGGGGAGGGATAGTCGCAGGATGATCGGAATCTCTGCCTATGCGATGTCAGCTTGAACAGAGACGTGGTAGCCAGACTCACCCGCATTGCGTCTGACCATACCCTGACCTCCAGTCCTTCGTCATTGACGGGTAGTTCCAAGTCATCAAAAGTCAACTCCTCTGCTGGATCAAAGTCCATTCCGGAAGAGGCCATTCCGGTATTCCCCAGTCCATGACTCGCTCCCAACATCGGTCCTCCTCCCGAAACGAGCA
>Ga0308160_10004305_pt1 | contig 15322 bp, 13 predicted proteins | sample PhyFR1_FD_201036 | JGI IMG/M metagenome (GOLD analysis project Ga0308160, IMG submission 201036) | Phyllosphere microbial communities from UC Gill Tract Community Farm, Albany, California, United States - DLSLF.R1 | ecosystem: Host-associated > Plants > Phyllosphere > Unclassified | place: USA...
AACCGAAACACTGTCGTAGCCGTCGTCCATTTCGGATCGAAGAGGTCGGCTGGAATGTTTTGTCATCGCTACAGGGAGCGACAGGAGGAGAAGAAGGGGAGAACGGCCGTTATGGTTGGTTCGGATAAATCGGTGGAAGAGTACATTAGGGAGCACTTTGAGGCGATGGACTCGAAGGCTCAGGAAGCGGGGGTCGACTCGGATGATCAGGCTGGACTTACAACGGCTGCGACGAGCTCATTAGGGAGTTTGTGTTTTGACTTCAAGAGGCGAAGGATTGGGGATTGATTAAGTCTGCCTTCTCACCTGAATGTTGGTGCTCTTTCCGACTTGTCGAAGCAGTATGTATACGCGATCGACTGTAACACGATCAGAATGGAGCCTCCTGCTCGTCAAATGAGATTCATGGCAGAATTGTGCGAAGCGAAGAGTCTGCGAAATTGATGTCTTTTTTTTTCCGTCTTTTCCCTTCTGCCTCCGCTGCTCAAATCTGAGCGAAAGTCGTAAGCTCTACAGCACTCGCGAAGACGTAGAGAAAACTCCGAGTCGACATCTCTCGATCGCAAATTTTGCCTCCTTGTCCTTCAACTTTTCAACCTCTCAGCAATCCATCGACCTCAGCATGAGTGTACAGGAGCAAGAAGAGCTCGTACAAGCTTTGGCTGATCGCTTGATCACGGCTGTGGACGAGCAAGACGTGCTCTTCACCCTTTTTTGGCTCAATGAATCGAGGGAGCGGAACTTGATCAAGCAAGTGGTACAGGCGCAACGTACGTGCAGAAGCTCTTTTAATCTATTCTTCTGCTTTGCTAAGCTTTCCTGCACTCCTAGATTCGTCCACAAGGTGTTCTGCTCTCGAGTCCATCATTGAATCTCCCTTCTCTCAACTCCGCAAAGTCATCCTCCAGATCCTATTACTGCAAGGTGCAGATGGTCAGGATAGAGGGATCAAACAGCTGGCGATGGAAAAGAAGAATTTGGAAGTGTTGGAAATTTTAGTCGCTTGGAATACGGTCGATCGCGAACAAGGTGCGCTGCTCCTCTCACTAATCCTTTCTTGCCAGATCTGATCAGATTGAGAGAGCGTTACACAGTCAAAACGGCGGAATACCTCCTTTCCCTTCCCCTCCCAGAAGCCGGAGACTGGATAGATTCGAATTTACCAGAACCTCCAAATCCTGCTTCTCTTACGGGCTTCAAACCTCTTCCGACACTTGCACCGACACCCATAGTTGAAGAAAGCGTAACGGTACCACCTCCAGCGCCGCCGCAGCGCAAACCAACTCCCTCAGCTCCATCTCCTCCTCGTGATCCTTCGCCAATTCCTCCTGCGACAGAACGCACTCCTCCTCCTCCTTCTATCCCCTCTCCCTCAGATTCATCAGTCAAGCCGACACGATCTCGAGCGACATCAGTGGACGGTACAGAGACCGTGCTGACCTCAGTGGAGTCGACCTCTCCCCCTCTCAAACGACCCCCTCTCCCCGAGCAACCCGAACGAAATGGGCGACCCCATCACGCTCCGAGATCACCTCGATCACGACCACGAACTATGCCAGACGCAGAGCATCGAGCACGAGTTCAGGTTTCGAGATTCCCGGTTGGTTTCAACGGATACGATCTCGAGGCAGTATTCAGCGACGTTGGAGTGATCTGCGAAGTGATCTTGTGCCATTCACGGTATCAGCCGACGTATGCATTCGTCGACGTCGATCAGGAGGATCTCAATCGTTGCCTCGATCTCCTCAATTTCCGAGTCATCTACGAGCACGAGATCCGATGCGATCCTGCGAAACGAAGGCCTCAGTTCTCTCCCGGTAACTCGAATCGACCTGCAGTACCACGAAGACCCGCTTCACCTCCTCCCTCTCGACCCCGTGATTTCCCTCCTCGACTTCCTCCTTCCTCCACGCTCCCATCTCCCGCTCGAATGTCCAATTCCACCTCATTCGATTCCGAACCCGCAAAGAACCTCATGATCCTCAACCTCCCTTACCTCGAAACCGACGAGGCTCGTATAGTGCTCAACAAGTTTCGTAGCTTCGAACTCGTCCGACTTTCCGATCGAGATCAAGCCGTAGCGTGGTTCCCTCAAACTTCACGAGGAGATCACTTGTTCAAGCTGTGGGATGACTTCGCGGTAGATGGAAGGAGGTTAAAGGTAGTGACAGCGAAGGATGGATTATCGAAAGAAGAAGCGATTGAAGATTACTTCAAGAATTCGAGAAGGGAGAGGGAAAGATCTAGGTCGAGAAGTGTCAGGAGTCGTTCAAAGAGATCGGTGAGTCCAGTGAGGGAAGAGAGGGAGAGGAGCAGCAAGTATTCGAGTAGTAGGAGTAGTAAGAGGAGACATCGATCCCCGTCGGTCGAGTCGAACGATTCGTATGGACCTTCACCACCACCTCCGACTACGACAGATCGTGAGGAGCGACCGAGGCATACTCCTTCATCGTCGAGTCGATCAAAATCGGGTTCTTCAAGTAGATTGAGGTCACCCTCGTCGTCGAGGAGCAAGAGGCACCATTCGAGTCATCACAGTAGCTCGAGAAGGAGATAAGGGATGGGATCTGGGACGGGAGAGCATGGGGGAGGAGCTGAGAAGGGAAACGAAGCAGGTGGACGTCGGAAGGCAGGCGGATTCGAGAGAGGAAGGAGATTGACGATTTATACCCTTTTCTCCATACCTTGTGTGTTTATTTCTATTCTATCCATTCTGCTCGCATTGCAACCTGTATTATCCACTTCGCTTCGGTGCTGCGTCCGCGGACTTGCTCGGACATTTCCCTCTCTCTCTTTTTTTCTATTCCCATTCTCGCTCTTTCATCTCCTCGCTCTCTTCTCCTGTATAGTCACCTTCAACATGTCGACAGCTCAGGAGCTTACGGATCGTCTGATTGTCGCCGCGGAGGAGCAAGATGTCCTGTACGTTTTGCATTGGATCGACGAGATGAAGCGGCAAAAGTGCTTGGACGAAGCGATCAACGGAAAGCGTGAGTTCCTTTTCTCTTCTATGCGTGAGCTATATCTGATCACTTCTCATCGACAGATTCGTGGAAAGGCTACTCAGCAGTCGGAGCAATCATTCTCTCTCCCTTCACTCGACTTCGCAAGCTCATCCTCGAGGTTCTACTCTTGGAAGGTGCAGATGCGGACGCAGGGCTAGAGCTGTGTATGGAACACGGGAACAGCGAAGTTATGGAGTTTCTGCTGAACTGGGAAACAGGAGGTCGCGAAAAAGGTTCGTCGAGCTTTGCCTCTATTCTCTTGCGGCTCGTAGCTTATCAGCGAGGGAAACAGCTAGCGATGCTGTTCATCTTTTGGTTCTTCCGTCGGAGAAAGCAGCAGCCTGGATCAAGTCGAAGCTTCCTTCGCCTCCGAACTCCGAATCCCTCACAAGAGACAGACCTCCTCCCGCTCCTCCTTCTCTACCATCATCGCCAGTTCTGAGGCCGATCCTTCCGGTCTCACAATCACCAGCAACCGCCGCACATCAAATACAGCAAGAAGATTCAGGTGCTAGTCTCGGAGTCATCGACCTAGAAGAGTACCGCCCGATTGATCCTGAGGAAGGAGAAATTGTGACAACCTCCAAACAGCTCGCAGCGATAGGGAATTCGGTCCGGCAACAATATCAACTACCTCGTCCGCCCATCTCGTTCAATTCAGTAGATCCGACTCTGGAGAAAAGCTTTGCTGGTTCGACATTCTCCGCACCTTCACGCTGTCCGGTCGCAAGCGCATCAATCGACTACAGATTCCCTATCGTATCGCCATCGATCTCTTTCCCTCTCGAATCTACTCCTCCGCCTCGACTCTCAGATCGTACAAATTTCTCTCGTCCTCTCCCGGTTCCTCCTCTACTGCCTCATCCTCCTCGCATCCCTCCAGCCAACACCTCACATACTCTCCTCATCGTCAATCTCCCACTCTACGGTACCTCCGAATCCCTTGAGTTCCTCACCAACTTTGCCTACTTTGTCGAAACTTTCACCATTCCTGATCGCAATCAAACTGTCGGACTCGTTCAAGTCGACTCGGCCGAGGAGGCGAGTACGCTTAAAAAGCAATGGAATGGCTACGCGGTGAACGGAGCAAAGGTGAAAGTCGTTCATGGTGAAAAGGGTTTGAAGGGAAAAGAAGCGGTGGATTATTACTTTAAGAACGAGGATGAGATTGCACGAGCATTCACGAGGGACACAGGGAAGAGGAGGAGATATGGCTAGCGCTACTTGAAGAGTATCTAGATCGATAGAAGAGGGGTTGAGGCGAGAGAAAGTGTGGTATTGTTTTGCGAAGAGATAGAGGAAATGGTCAAAAGACAAGCTTTGCAGTCAGTCGCTCTACGCTCATCGACACTCAGGACCGAGTTATATATCAGAGCCGTCACGGTCGAGCGAGATATCTTCGGAAGTGTCCCAATTCGATGCTCGGAGAGGAGGTGCGAAACGAGGAAAAGTACTCGAGGATCTCTCTTTCCTCGCTCTCCCTGGGTCTCGCGTTCGAATCATCACGCAATAATACCCCGTGACCTCCGACTGGCGGAAAGGGGAGGAGGCCGGTTGTTGCGAACGCTTGAACTCGCTCTCTCCTCTTGACTTTTCACCTTTCACGTTAACACTCTGTAGCGACCAGTTCCACCGCTCGAATGCTTCTCCAAGAACTTGTAGATCGACTCGTAACAGCCGTAGAAGAACAAGATGTCCTCTACACTTTGTATTGGATTAACGAGATGAAGGAAGAAGGCTGTTTGGAGAGAGCTATCAACAGCAAGCGTTAGTGGATTATCGATATCAGTAGACTCACATGGATCTAGCTGACTTTCGCAAAGATCTCGCAGACTCGTGGAAGGATTACTCGGCTCTCGCTTTTATCGCCAAATCCTCCGTCTCTCAACTTTCGAGAATCATCCTCGAGATACTCCTCCTAGCGGGAGCAGATCCAAGTTTATCAGATATTGCAATGGGGGATGCGAATACGGAAGTTTTACTAATCTTGATGAATTGGGAGTGTCGGGGGAGAGAAGCGGGTGAGTCCCTCTTTTAGTCCTTGTACGAGGCAATAGTCAATTGAAACGCGTTGAGAGTAGCTGTGGATGCTCGACACCTTCTTGCGCTTTCACTCGAGACGGCAGCGGGCTGGATTGATCAACATTTGCCTCCTCCACCAAATCCTGAACTGCTTACAGGCTTTCAAGATCCTCCCGCTCCTCCCGACGTTTCATCGAGAACAATCACCTCTACGCCATCAACGTCTCTCTACAGTGCCCCTTCACGAAACAGCTCGACCTCGCTTTCTAGTTTTTCGCTCGAACGGCCGGTCTCTCGCGACGATCCCCTAACTTCCTGCATCGCTGTACTCGATCCTGCACACCATTCACCATCAAAATTGATCATTTCTCCAGTCCCTCGTCCCCTCGCTTCTCACTCTGCAGCTTCTTCCCCTTCAAACGCATCTTCTTCGGATCGACCTCTCCCTCCTCTCTATTCGATTCCTTCGAATATCTCCATTTCAGCTCGATCCCCTTCCTTCAATATTTCTCGAACGTTCTCGTCACAGAACTTCGATCCTCTGGTATCTCCTCCTCTGCCACCTCGCCCTTCAGAAGTCCGGCTCGAATCACCTGTCACCGAAACAGAATCTATGTCGCTCGTCCAACTCTACATCGGAGGTCTGCCACGAGATTATCCTACGCACCAAGTACCTGCACTCTTTGACGAAATCGGAGTCCGCTGTCTAGTCAAATTCTGTCGGAACGGCTCGAACAAACGAGGTTACGCTCTCGTACTGGTTCGAGCAGACGAGGCAGCTCACTGCGTAACCCATCTTGATCACTCTAAAATTGATGGGTGGCATACGGAATGCCAGATTGTGCCGGAAAGGAAGAATCACGAAGCTAACGAGAACTTTGTCGTCTTCGATCGGATCTCCTCCTCGCTACCAAGCAGTCCCGCCACCTCTGTCTCAACCTTCTCACTCAATTTATTGATCTTCAAACTCCCTCTGAACGAAACCCTCACCGCTCTCTCGATTCTCTCGAGCGTTCCCCGATTTCAGATTTATCGACTCTTTCAGGAAAATCAGTCTGTCGCTTTCATTTCAAACACTTCAGTTCGGGTTGTAGACGATCTCTTCACACGACTGAATGGATACGAGCTGGATGGTAGAAAGCTGGAGGTCGTTCAAGTCAGAAGGGGGATGGGAGCTGGAGAAGCCATCAAGTTTCACCTCGGAAATCCTCTCATTGGACGGAGATCTACGTCTTTTCCTCGCTCTAGCTCTTGAGATACCTCTCATACTCGTCAGTCACGCTTCTCCGATGGCAGGAAACGTAGCAGAAGTCCAGAAAGAATAGGGAGGAAAGGAGAGAAGAGAGTACACGGCAAGGGAAAGGATCGAAGCTGTCGAGGCTGGGGGAGTCAAGGAGTGCTTTGCTCAGGGAGAAAGGCTAGACAAGGATATAGAGGACAACCTGTGACTTGTACGAATCGAACTCAACTCTTCTTTTTTCAAATTTATACTGTTCAATACTACCTCGTTTTGTCTATTCCTCATTTGATCTTTATCCCCTCGGTTCTGCGAGAAAGACCCGCAGAGATAGAGTGTGACAGCAATCTGGTTGACATCTTGCGAAAATTAGCGAATCTGCTCATTCTGCTCTCTGATTCTCACTCTTCACCTTCACCACAATTCCGATCCGGAAACACGCTCGAATGATTCTTCAAGAACTCACCGATCGACTCGTAGTAGCCACCGAGGAGCAAGATGTCTTGTACGTCTTACATTGGCTATCCGAGATGAAGGAAGAAAAGTGTTCGAAATCAGCCATCGACAGCAAGCGTGAGTTCACCTGTACTCTCAGGGGGCCCTTAAATGTGTAACTGACTGACCCGATTCAACTGTAGACTCGTGGAAGGGTTACTCTGCGCTCGAATCCCTCATTCAATCTCCCTTCTCCACAATTCGGAAGACTATCCTCGAGATACTGCTCTTACAAGGTGTGGATGGACAGTCAAAAGATATGTTAGATGTAGCGATGGAGAAAAGGAATACAGATGTACTTGGAATTCTGCTAAATTGGGACAAAAGAGGACGGGATGAAGGTAAGTGATTTCCTTGCTAGGAACTGGATTACGCAGAGCTGAGCGTGGTGTATACACGAACTGCAGCGGTCGATGCACGGCGCCTCGTTGAGATGCCGCTCGAAGAGGCTGCAAATTGGATTGATCTGCATCTGCCGCCTCCTCCCGACGCAGAACATCTCACAGGTTGCGGCGATCCTCCTGCTCGACCATCATATCTACCTTCTCCGCCCTTCGAGACCCGTCCCGCTCCACTTACCGCACCTCCGACCCCAGAGCTTCCCCTTCTTCCTTCGAGACCCTTTCTTCCCGAATCACATAAGCAAATTCCTACCGCCCCTGCCAAGATGAGATCTAGTCCGAGATGGAAGAATGCATCGAACAGCTCCCCTCCACCGGCTCGACCAACTTCTCCTCGGAAGCGATTCGTTGAATCGAGCTCGTCGAATTGGCCGAGTCGTCAGCCGGGTCACCGATCACAGCCCTGTTCACACTCTCGAGAGCTCGGCGTACGGGTCACTCGGCTCAACTTATCGTACATGCCCGTCAACTTCGAGCAGCGCAAGTTCAAAGCATTGTTCGAGGACATCGCGGTTCCTCATCGAATCGTGCTGTACCGGGTCTCGCATTCGCCAACTTACGCCTTCGTCGATGTCAACTCCGACGATGCGGCTCATGCTATTCGATCACTACGTGATTTGTCGTTTGGTCGCTCAAAACTGCGCTGTATGGTGGCGACATCTCGAAATCCTGAATCTCCTCCTCCCGTTCAACCTGTGGAATCTCCTCACCGTCAACGTCCACCTTCTATCGTATCTCAACCTATCGGCCAACCATTGCGGCGTCCTTCCCCCGTCACGAGAACCGTCTCTCCCCCTCGACCGAATCTCCTCTCCCGTCATCCGTCTCCTGTCCCCGAACTTCGCTCTTCACGCTCTTACTCCTCCGCTTTCACGAACGTCTGCGTCCTCTTCAACCTTCCGCTAGATGGACCTAGTCGTCGCGGCCCTGCAGCACACCTCTTGAACGGCGATGAAGTTATCAAATTCCCCCAACACGATCAATCGGTTCTCATTCCCGCCACACGCGGATCGTCGGCCATTGATCGTTTCGAGAGGCTTTGGGATGGATACTTGCTCGATGGAAGGCGATTGGAGGTGGTCAGAGTGAAAAGGGGCTCTACTGCAAGGCAGACGATAGAAGAACACTTTGGCCGACTAAGCTCAGCACCGTCAGATCATGCCTCAATCTCGCAACTTTCATCCACAGCTCCTCAACGCTCTCGCTCTCGATCCCTCTCGCCTAGAAGACGGCGAATTTAGACATCGGAATCCTGATTGCGAGGAGTTGCTTGAGTGGCGATTTGCATTATGATCTTGAGGGTAACGGTTCGATGATGGGATGTCTCTCGTGATCTGTTGGAGTCGTTGACCAGCTTTAAGATTTGTCTTGTCGTAGCTCATAACGTCGTTTTTGATTTGTTTTGCGAATCCAAACCTTTTCTGAATCTCCTTTCTCGTCAGTAGCCCGCTCGTCCGAGTCTTGATCAGAATCAGCACGAGTCTGACAGAATCGTGAGAGCAAGAAACGGAAACGAGACGCAACTTGTTTCTCTCTTTCCTACTCTTCACTGCTTCTACTGTTCTCGCTCAAATCGACTCGAAATGGCTCCAATCGAGCTTCTACAACCTTATATGTGAGTCATGTATTGTCGATCACCTCTACAAGCTAGAGCTGACATCTCCTCTCTCATCATCAGCAACCATGCCAAATCCTCAAAAGTGAGAAAAGACGTCGAAAGTGCTATTAATGTCAACTAAAGAGCAAAAGCCGTCGAAAGTGAGGAAAGTAGACCTCACTTTTCGAATTGTATTATTTGCTTTCGTCAAGCTTTCCGCTCGCTTTTCGGAAGCAACTAAAGTGAAAAAGCCGCGTAAAGCTCGAAGAAGTAGACCGAAAGCGATGCGGAAGCAATCAAGGAGAAGCAAAAGCGAGGCGAAAGAAGCAGCAAACGGATCAAAAGCGGAAAAGACGGGCAAAACGAGTGCAAATAGGATGGGGATCAACAGGCTTGCATTGCAAAGATCAACCGGTCGCTACAAACAACCCTCGCTAGGACCGCTCGTATCAATTGCCATCCGTATAACTCATCTCGCAAGAAAGCAGAAGCGTCACGTGCGTCCCTGACGATCCCGAGCGATAGACTATGCAGACCGCCGCAATGAAGCTGTCGCAGAGCATTGTAGGAGTCTGTCGTAGGACGAGGCCATTGTCAGTCCTACAAAATGCAAGTGAGAGTGTGACGATGGATTGGGACTTACCAGGCAATTTTGGGAGCAAAATTTGTCGGCTCGAGTTCCAGTCGCAGTGCGGGAACAACTCGACCACATTGTGCTGAACGTCGAGCGATCTGCATTAGGATATCAGAGCCGATAAGCATACGCAAAAAAAAGTGAGAATCGAACAACTCACAGAGTTACGACGACGCTCAGCGAGCAATACGACAGCAGAGGACACTGCCGCGATCCGAGTGCCGTGTCAAGAACACGTCCGAGCGCCGTGAACTGAGATGGTCGAAAGCTGCATACAGGCAAAACAAAGAAAATGAATTCTCGAGATCTGCGAGGCCGGCAAGAGAGTCGTATCAGTATGTATGTAAGCGAGCGTAAAGTGACAGTCCGCGAGGTCGATGAGTAACGAAGGGAAGACTGATGGGAGAGGGTACAAACAGAAAAACATTGGAACTCACCACGAAGAAACGGCTCGATGGCGGAGACAGGGTCGTTCTCGGGGATGTAACGTGAGCTGTGAGAGTCGAAAGAGCTTGTTCGATGGAGATTTGAGGAGGTTGAGCCGAGGAAGTGAGACGAAGGAGAGAAAGAGTGAAATCCAAACGCGCTTCCTCAAGTTTCCCTCAGCGAATTCTCGAGAAGTCGAATTTCGATTTACTTCGCAACTTCCCTTGAGTCAAGACCTTCGCAATGTCGCAACTTCGCCTCCTTCTTTGCTAACCAAACACAAACCGCATACGCTCCAAACGATCTTTCCAGATAAAGTGCTCTTCGACGATAGTCAAACAAGGACTCTTCGAATTTTGTTTCATTGAAGTTGAGAAGTTGTTGCGAAGCATCAGCATAGGGATGGCTCGACGCTTGACCTAGTTGGACACGAACTTCCGAGTCAGATTGATCTGAGGGCATAGCGAGGCATCAGAGTCGGATGAATCTACGCAGAAATTGTGCTCATATGCCCACCGGCTGTAGACCTTATTAGCTCTTCGCTATCCGCTTCCGCATCTGTAGCGGGACACAAAGTCGGCGGTCGCTATCGACTCTATTGTATAGCATCGCTGCCTCAGATGTCAAGAATGCTGAACGGGAGGCCCATTTTCAATGTTCGGCAGAATCGATAATTTGCTGCTCAACCGCCGTTCGAGGTGATGGTGGCTTCGACACTATGTTCATCACAGCCGGACAGTCTTGTACCACACAGGCTGGCACGAGCGAGACTCGACCCTGGCTGTTCTGCAGCAAGAAGTCCGAAAGCTTCGTCGGCTTTTCGTTCCTCTCGACTGGTGTCCCGTGGTGTGAGGTTGAAAGCGTCGCAGACGCTGTCAGTCAGCTCAAGTACTGATCCGATGACAGAGCCCGCCACTCCAAGCCTGGCCCGACATCAATCTTGACCATCCTTACTTTCTGACTTTCGCATTTTTCTGACTTTCTTCCGCTTTTTCGCGCTTTACTTGTCTTTTCGCACTTACGAAGACGAAACGATGTCCACGACCTTCGCTCACTGTTAAACGGGCATAGAATGTTTGCCAGAGCACTAAAGAACAGAGCAAGAATTTGACAAGCGTGAGGAAGCGAAACAATACGGGTGATTGCTGACCAGTCGAAAGCGCGAAAGCGTCTTCTCTACAGTCAGAAAAAGTAGGAAAGCTGAAAAGTGAGCAAAAAGCGTCCGAAAGTCTAAAAAGCCAGAAAAAGTGAATGGCATGTTTGCTGATGATCCAGTTTCGACCACGTAGCAAGTTTCTTACCTTACGAAGAAGACGACTCGTTCGCTACTCGTGGTACCATTAGGAAGGATGATCTAGATGGTGGAGTCCCACGCGACATCATCAGCCTCAGTTCATGCAGCACTCGTCTTCGAAAGGTGTTGTTTTCGATCGTTTTCAAAACTGTCAAGCTAGGTCAAGTTGAGAGGACTATGGAGTATAAGAATAGATTGAGTTGGTCTCTACAACATGGAAGAAACGTTTTGAAAGCTGTTCGGTATGATCCACTCCCTCATTTTCTTCGAATTTCGAAGCTGATGTCGCAATCTCTCTCACAGTCACGTCGTCATTCGTTACTTCCAACCCGATGCATTTGTATTGGCTGCAGAGTGTCTCTCGGTCCGTGTCCTGGTCAGTCTTCGACTGCTGGATATGCTGACTTCGACCTGCAAGACAGCGCATGAGAAATTTGGTCAAGTACTCGCACGATTCAACTCTAACGATTCCTCGAATCTTCCTCCCTATTCCTCGAAAGGCTCCCAAGACTCCGACTTCTCAGCTTACGAGAATCGGGAGTCGAATCACTGCCAATACTCGACAAAGTTGCAACCAAACTCTCATCGCTCGAATTGATGATTTCGCGTCACGCAATCGCAGACGCTGATTGTCTACCCTGGTGTCCACGCACGATTTTGACGTTGAATGAAGGCCCTATCGACCCGGACTATGCTCACGGACCGACAAAGGCAGCATTCGATGATGCGCTGACCGAAAACCTCGCTCGCTTCATCTGTTCTTCTTCTTACCACATCGAAACTCTGTGGCTCGACATCATGAGGTCACAGTGGAATCAGTACTATCCAAATTGGTTCTCGCTTGTACTCAACCGCGCAAACGCTCTTTTGCAAACGCAAGTCTCCTTTCCTCGTTTGAAACGTTTGTTGGTCGAGAACTCGTGCTTCGAATCGAATCATCTTCGACAGCTCCTCGCAACTTCGCCTTACCTCACTCACCTCAGCATCTTCGGTATCCGCAAATCAGAATTCGATGTCGTCGTTCGAAAACAGCCTATGTTGAAGAGGTTGTACGTTCCTCTCCCTTTCTCATCTACTTGCGCCTCATACTGAGCTACGCGTAAACAGGAGCCTCTTCTTCACTCAAGTTCCCAAGACTCTGCCGAAGTTCCTCTCATCAATCATCGACGGAGCGGAGATCGAACAGTGAGCCCAAGCGCCACACTTCATCGCAGCTGGACTCTGACTCTTGTCGACAGTCTATACTTCAATGGTCTCGCTCCTCTCGACCTCCAAGATCTTCTCGCCGAATCTACGTTCTGTTCAGCTCTCAGTCTTCGAACCCTCAAAGCGATCTTCGGTGACCCTTTCCCCCTGCGACCCTACCACTTCAATTCACTCGTCAAGCTTTGCGTCAATCTTGAAGAGATCATAGTGAGCGGCGAATGGCAAGGAGAACCTGTGAGTGGAACGACTTCTTCACAATCAAGTTTAATGGACTAATTAGGATTCGATCATTGACAGACTGAATTCTTCCGAACATTCGCCCAGCTTCCGAGGCTGTCACTCCTTGACTTCACGCATCCTTGGGATACCCGAATCACGGACTACTTGCCCTTGTTTGCGCACGACGGACGATACATTCGCACTGAGGAAGCCGGAAACTTCAGAGTTATCAGCTGTATCGGTACTTCATGGAATCAGGAGGTTCGCAATCGCATTCGTGAGTTCCTCTCCTTGTTATTTGGGTTGTTCAGACAAACTAATGATGGAGGTTCTCGCTCTCAACCAAATAAACAGGAAGCGATGTCGACGGTTGTCGCCCTCTTTACATCGAACGCTTCGCAGAATTTGCTCTCGCACAACCTTCTCTCCGCACTCTCGTTTGGAAACCAACGGTCGAGCTCGAGTGGGTTTGGACGTTTGATCGCAAAGCAGAAAAGGGTGAATTGCTTATGACCGACGAAGCGAGGATCTCGTACGACAAGGGATCAGATACTGTCGGTGCACCAGGAGTATTGATGGGAATGTGAGAGAGCGCTCGTTCAGTGTCGAAGGAGGAACGAAACGAAAGAGACAATCGACGAGGAAACCTAAGCTTTTTGTTTGCAACCGCAATTCTGTGACAATTTAATCTGTTCCGTGCGTGTCCTCGGTGCTTTACGAGGGAGAGCGAGAGAATACCAAACGAGATAGCTCAAAAGAGGCTTGCGAGTACTGGTCCTTCTCAACCAAACAAAGCTTCGACTCTCACCTCCCGCTCGTCGTTTGCACTCGCTCGCAATCACAGAAATTTCATCACATCGCCTCTCTCACATGGCTCAAAGAAGGAGGAGGCGAGCTTCGATCACCTCCTTGGAAACCCGTTTCTTCGCAAGACCTGCCATTTTCATCGAGCTCTCGGAAACCTCATTTCGCTTCCAAGTCTCGTACTTCGTACTCCGATCAGCACAGACATTTGCGAAATACTCGAGTGAGCGATAATTCGACAGTTGAGCCAACTTTTTCACTTCCTTTGAAGAGGATAATGCCGTCGTTACCAGTTTATCTCGAGTTTATTTCGAGGAGCTAGAGTCTCAGGCTTGTCAGTACCCTCGTTTTGAGAGAACTCGAGCATTCTAGGGTGGCGGAGAAGCTGGAGGAAAAGGAGGAGAAAGGATTCGACGCTTTCTTTCTTTCTATCTTACACACCCCTCCTCTCATTCTCCACGTTCTCACTTTCCCAGTCAAGCCCGAACCAAATCATTCGGACGTCGCGATGATCTTCTCGAACCTCCTATCGACTCTCCTCTTCTTCGTCCTCGCCGGAGTCGCTTTCGCACGACCAGCTCCTCGATTCCTCGAGGTCAATCGTCGAGCTGCTCCTGCCGACGGTATCTTCGGTATGTTCCCTCTCGTGTTCTTCGGTCGTCGATGAGAAGACTGAGCACTAACGCACTTTGTCTTTCCGTCAAAATAGTTCCTCATCCCAGACCTGGGAAACCGGTCAAGCTTCCCCCTTCGTCGACTACTATAGTATTCGAGCCTACGAAGACGCCGATCAAGATCAAGATTATCAAGAATCCGAAGATTGGAAAGATTCCCAACCCAAAAGCAGGGAACAAGTGAGATTGGCTAGATGGTGATGCGGCTGAGACCACGACGCAGCGAGCGACGGAGGAGCTTTGAGCGAGTTGTCAATTGAAGAAGAAGGAGGAGAGGGAAGGAAGACAGAGCGAAGGCAGAGGGACAGAAACAGTTTATACTTTTTGAAAGATTCGTTTGTCGTTCGTCATTATGCCTGTATCGCTAGCTCGCTCTCTCTGTCATCAATCGAGCACACTATGCTCTCACACTGTCAATCTCGCTGCGGAGAGGGCGGACAGCGAAGAGACTGAATGTAAAGCGTTGCGATTTCTTGCTACATTTTCCTCCTCTCCTCACAAGCGATTATCGATCCTCTTCCTTCGGCATCGACTACACCTCAAGCTTGTATCCTACCACTCATCGCGTCGATTCCAACCTTCCTCCCTCTCCCTAACTTCCCTCGCAATCTGTTCCCTCCCAACCTGATTCCAACCGTTTCTCGCCCATCGATCTTCTCCTCTCGATACCTGCCTCGAAGCAGAACTATCTTGATGAGGTTGCACAGCGACGGGTCGGAAGAGTTGAGGTCGATTCGAAAGAGTGAAAGCTGGAGATGAGGGAGGAGGAGCTCGGTTATAGTCAGTTTCGAGAGAACGGGAATTGATACTTCGTGGGTGATCAGGAGTCGGCTGTCGAGGAAGAGGTACTCTGGAAGTTTGAGGGGAGCGTAGAATCGGAGTATCTTCACGCCAGTGACGAGGGTCGGGTTTAGCTGGATCTGGTGAAGATTGAGGAAGAGGCGATTCTGGAGAAGGCAGTCTTTTGCGAGTTTTTGTGGAGTGTCGAGAGTAACGAGATGTACGAGAGTGACGGGTAGGACTGGGAGAGCGGTGTCGAAGATGAGGACTTTGAGAGCGTTTGCGTTCGGATCTTTTCCTCTTTTTGATTCTTGCATCTTGTTCAGCTTCATCCTCCTCCTCCTCGCGGCGTCTACTTGATCGTGTTGAGTCTCGTACTCTGTTGCTGTCGTGCTCCCTCAAACGAGAACGACTCCTCGATCTTTTGTTCGATCTCCTCCTCGGTTCGTCCTGGTCAACACTTCTCGAGCGTACCTCCCTTGTTACCGCTTCCCCTTCATCTCTCCTCTCACTCACTACACCGACAAA
>Ga0308160_10004306_pt1 | contig 15317 bp, 15 predicted proteins | sample PhyFR1_FD_201036 | JGI IMG/M metagenome (GOLD analysis project Ga0308160, IMG submission 201036) | Phyllosphere microbial communities from UC Gill Tract Community Farm, Albany, California, United States - DLSLF.R1 | ecosystem: Host-associated > Plants > Phyllosphere > Unclassified | place: USA...
CGGTTCCCACCCCCCCCCCCCCCCCCCCCCCCTCCTCTGATACTTTCCCTGACACCCGTAATACTGCACGATCCTTCACTCGACTAGATCAGGGCGACAGGGAGTCCACTCCAATTCGACGTTGCGTTCCTTCATTCCTTGAACGAGAATCGGATAAGCGTTCGAGTCGATCGTAGGTAGATAGCCGAGATGAACGTGACGGAGGTGCAGGAGTTTCTGAAGATTGGTGAGGACTGCGAGTTCGGGGAAGATGCGAGTTGGGTGGTCGGATTCAGGGTCTGAGGCAGGATTGGAAGAATCGGGAGTAGAGATCCAGAGAGAGCTTGTGAAATCGATTGTCATGAGATGAGGGGAAGTCGTGCAGAGAGCATTGAGAAAGGGTAAAGAAGGGCCTTGGAACCGTTTGAGCGCGAGATTGGTGAGGGATGACAAGGATTCGAATCCTGCGACGGGAATGAGAGAAGAAGAGGGTAGAAAAACCCTCTGTTGGTAGGACCTGAGGTAAGGTGGATCGTCAAGTTTGCTATTCCGGCAGACAATCTCGAGGCTCTTGAAGCTCGGAGAGAGCGAGCTCAAAAGATCGGTGAATCGGTCTGCACCAATCGCAGAGACGTCGAGACGGATTGTACGGAGAGTCGAGCGGTCTTCTGAGAGTGCTCGCCGTACGTGCTTGAAATGCATGTAGGCTACTATCCTGAGAGATCGGAGAAGAATAGGAACACTGCCGTTTAGCTGAGAAGCGAAATCGATATCGATGTTGTCGATGGCTAGGTGTTTAATCTGTCTCAGTTGAGAACGTCGGAGGGCCTCCTCACCGATATGATCATCGAAGCGCCAGATACCTCCGCCGACGAGACGAGAGTCGGTACGGAATGTTCGAGTGCTTCGAGGATTGCGTTTAGCGCCTGCATCGTGTCGCAGCTGAGATCTACGGCGACGAGACGTGGACAGGCGGAGACGAGAGCATGGTAGAGCGAGAACCATTTCGTATAGCCACGGAGTTCGAAGGAAAGAGGGAAGTTGGGCCCAGTGTCGTGTTCGATTCCGCCAACGAATTCGACGATCCCATGGAGCGAACGGACGAGCCGAGCGAGATGAGTGATTAGAGATGCATGAAGAGCGATCGTATGAGTCCAGCTGGCCTCCATCGACGGAATCGGACGATAGTAGAGATCCGAGCGAGCGATAGGGAGGAATTGTTTCGAGGCGAGGCAGAGTGAGGCGAAGGTACCTTGAGGTTCGACTGTACGCATCGATTGTGTCAGTATAACTTGTGTCGAGGGAGACAGAGGTGAGACAGACTGACGAGTAGGTCTAGCAGTTTTATCGTGAACTTGCGAAAAGATCAATTCGAGGATTTCATCGGGGAAGTAGATGGACGACATCGCTGTTCACGAGAGCCATATCGAAGGATCAGTACTATTCTCTGAGTAGATGTTTCAATCTGGGCAGCTCCCTGCTTTTCCGACTTCGCTAAGCCCGTAACCTCCAAAATTGAAGTTTATCGGCGGTGTCGTCCCGCTTCACACAGCTATACGCCCGCTTTGATACCTTGTCACGGAGTATTGCTCTACACGATACTCCCCAGCTACTTCCATCACGTTCCGAGCTCTCTTGCTGACGTCGTCACCGTTCATCTCTCAACCTCGATCCCTCCTCCATCTCACCTCTCGCTAGCCAAGAGACGCTTGTAGACTCACTTTGATGATCTTGTCTAGCTAGTGATTGTATCAGATCAGCCCAAGCGAGTTTTGTGGTGAGGTGTTATGATCTAACCTTTCTCTTCTTGCTCTTTCTCCTCTACATCTCACTCAGCAATGGTACTCCTCCTTCTGTCGTCCGCTCTAGAGACACGCTTGCAACCTCTACGACCTCTACTACCTCGAGAGCTCCTTGAACTCGTCCAGTTTCATCTGGATCAACCACAAGAATCGAATGAACCAACTTCGTCATCCCTCCCTCAGATCACCGAGAATGGAGACCACGTGCGAACCATTGAACACAGTGTGCTGTTGAAGGTATCGAACTGGGTCAAGGATGTAGTGGATGAGGCAGGGAGAGGCCAATTGGACATTTTGGGTGGGAAAGGTTCGTATTCTCCCTTTCGGACCTGCTTTGATCGATCAATAAGCTGAGTCAGATGATTGAGACCGCTAACAGATCAATTCCGCCTATCTTCCCTCCTGAAACTAACGGACATCTACGCTCCACCTCTCAAACCCCGCACCAAAGTACGTCGTCCCCCTCCCCTCCTTCTCCTCCCTACTAACTCCCTCCCATCCCTAGTCTCCCGAGCTCTTAGCCATTCTCTCCTCAATCCAGCTCTCCCAAGATCGCATCTCCTACGCTTCCCTCACCTCTCTCCAGACCCCCTCACACGTTTCTCTCCTCCCTCAAACCGATATCCACGCTTCGTCATCCTCCAAGACTGTCGCTGAGGAATGGGGCGAGATCAAGAGGGAATTGAGTGCGATTGTCAACGTGTTGGTTTCGATGGGTGCGGTTTTCACTAGTGTTTATTGGGTTGGATTTGGGTATTCCCCTGCTGTCGTACGCCCCTCCTCTCTCGTGTGAAGGGATGTAAGCTGATCGAAGAGTGAGTGTTGTAGAGATTGGGATTGAGTATGGGAGGTGCGATTGCGATTGCTATGATTGAGGGGTGGTTGTATTGGAGAGTGTTTGCAAGGGTCGAGGAGGGCAAAAGGGAGAAGGAGAGGTGGAGGAATGAGGGCAAGACGACGAGTGGGAAGATGGGCAAAGTATTGAAGTTTGAGTAGAATGAGACGAGATCTTTCGCAATGAGCTGCATTAGGTCGACCTCGTTGCTCTGCATAGTACGAAGAGTACAAGGGAGGTACTTGCGAAGAGACTAGAAGAGCGCTGTAGTGTGAGAACGAAAAAAGCTCTTCGTGGTAGTTACAACAATGTTTTTCGGAAAATGACCGCAAGCCCCAAACACTCTAAAATCGATACAACGCCATCTGAACCTCGCTTCACTGCGTCTAACTCCTACAACGAACCGCTGATCTCGTACGTTATGATTGATTCTTCCTAACCATTGCGAGATCTGTCAGATGGGATTGTAGAATTTCGTCGTCTAATTTGATCCTGTACGTTCGACAAGCTCTCCATCATCAGCGCTCTTCTTGCACGACAGCAACTGATGAACGACGTACGAAGGTATGAGTGCTTTAGCTTCTTCTGAATCTGCCGGACACAGGTTGATCAATTGTGCGATCTCGTAAAACTTCAATTGATCATCCGGTAATGACCTGTACGCTCGCAGCAAAGTGTCACACCGTCAGGTACTGTTCTGGACAGTATTGTAAAGTGACCAAGTGGAACGTACTGTCGAACTGCATCTGAAACTTCTGAAGTTGGAAATCTCGCGAAAATATCGACATAATCCCTCGTCTTTGTGAATACCCTGTGCGCGTAGCTCTCCTGACAGTTCAGCCTGTGCTCTGAGATTCAGAGCTGAAAAAGGGGGCATAGGCTCACGCGTTATCAGGTTGTTTATCTTGTTCTATAGTATCCAAAATCACTTTCACCTCACTAATGGTCAACGTGTTCTTCTGTACGAATGATTGTTCGAATTCTGCATCAACTCTCGAGTGTTAGCTGGTGCGACTAGGCGAGAGGAGGGGCTAGAGGAGGATGTAATTTACCTGGTCCAAATTTCAGTTGGGAAGCATCTTCGTCTTCCGGCTTGATACGTGAGGTGATACGTGACATTCTTCAGAGTGGATCAAGACGAGAACGGCAGAGCAAGTGAGGTGGAGGAAGCAGAAAGATGTGGAAAGATGAAAAGCAGGAGGTTCATCTCCTACGCTTCACTCGGACTCCTGCTTCGGACTCCAGCATTCGTAGAATATCGCTAGAACATTCTCTCTATCGCTCCGAACTACCTCTACGTCGTCCCGTCCAGATTCGCTCATTTTCGATCTTCAATCAACTCAAAACCGATTCAAGACCGTCAGCAATCATGGCAACCCTCTAGATGCGCTGAGACTAGCTAAAGACGTTCGATGAGCCGGGAAGAATGTACTGGACCGGCTCAAGACACAATATAGACGAGGTTTAGTCGCTCTTCCTCCGTTCAACATTCAATTTCGCCTCTCCCTTGCGCCTGAGCACCTCAAAACAGAGATCAGCAGGACGATACGTCGACTATAGGGTCTGTGAATAAGCTGGAGCATCGTTGAGGCAGGCGGAGAGGTACAGCAAGAGGAGACAGAGGCAAAATCGGACATTTGGAGATCAGAAGGGTGAGGTGAATGAGCATGTTCGACCTGGACTGGTTTGTAAGTGTCAGTGAAAGTTATAAGAAGCTTCCCGAGCTCGTTTCGAGGCAATCTCACCGCGCGAGAACATTCAAAGAGGCGAATCGCGGGTGATCCTGCGAAATTTATCGATTATATCTGTTCTTCTCGTTCCGGCCGCAAAGCTTCATGAAGTCCAGAGAGTGTCTTTTTCAGTTCGAGTGGATGCGATCGTCTCTTGAGCAAGCAGACCGCGAATTAAGTCATTGCGAGTCTGCGAAATTCGCTTCTGGCCTTCTCCTCCTCCCTCATTTCGTTTCATCTCGCACGATAGCGATGTCGACCTCAACACATATCCGACAACCTTCCACATCTAGTTCAACGCTACCAAGAGCTTCCCATCGCCCCCTTCCGTCTTCATCTTCATCAATCAACATCTCCTCCCCTCACCCCCAACTCACCTCAAACGCTACTCCAAGCGCATCACAGCACAAGGAAGAGTTCAAACTACCTACTGCACGGTCTGGAGGAGTAGGAGGAGCTAGAAAAGTCAGTGCAAAACAACTCGGTTCTTCATCAAACTCGAGCAGAACGAATGAGATTGGGAGTATAGGGAGTGTGAGGGGCCCAAGAAGGGTCTTGCAAGGTGTACAAGAGACCACGGGCGAACAGAGAGGGTTGAGGGATACTTCGAAATCAACAGGAGGTGCGTTCTTCTCTCGCTGTTCGCAGTCGCTCTCCGGCTTACTGAAGTATGGAAAGGGACACATAGATCAATCTGCTCTCCCTCAAAGTCAATCCAGCTCGATCCGACCCCCGTCTTCTTCCCGAGCTGCCCTCAGACCCGCGACAACTCCCTTGCGTCGTTCCCAGCTCTCGCAATCCGTTTCAAGATCAACACTCGATGAGAAAGAAGGAAAGGCCGAATCAACCAGATCGAGGCCGCCCTCTCAAAGTGAATCAAACGTTGCGGATTCGTTCAATACTTCTCGTTCGCTTCCAATTTCGACTGCTGGAGGCCCTGCTACCTCGAGACGGACCGTCTCAGGTACCCCGAGTCGACGTATAGACCGTGAATCTGCCACTGTCTCACCTCGAAGTACTAGACGAGTCCCTCCATCCCCCTCTGTCCAAACCTCAACTTCTCGCAAACCCTCCTCTTCTTCGCTCCTAAATCGCTCCATGACTTCCTCCACTCTCTCTCGATCCACTTCCTCCCGCACTTCCCTCCAACCAACAGATTCTCCACTCAAACGATCGACCACTACGACTCGTCTACCTCCCTCTTCTTCTTCAATTGCATCGATTCGTCCTCCTCGTCCTCCTCTCAGTAGACTCCCGACGTCTACTTCATCCATCACTAAGCTTTCCTCTATTCCTCAGTCCTCCAGTCGACAACTCGACTCGAAACGAGTGAGAGCAAACGAAGGAGGCGAAAGATTGAAAGGCTTAGGACCACCACCCGTAGCTAGACGAGTGTCCGTCTCTCAAACGAGGCGCGGGAGTAACGCTGGAGCGAACGGAGGGACACCAAGAAGCCGAAAGATGGAAGATATGCCGGACGAAACTAGAGATGGTCGAGAACGACGAGAATCGTGGGAGACTGTAGGATCGAATCGTTCGTCTCGTCCTTCCCTCGACCCCTCCTCTCTCACTTCTACCACGTCTCCCCCAGGGTCGGGAACGAACCCGTTCTCAACCCCTTCAGCTTCGAAACACCTCTCCACTTCAACCTCGACCTCTCTCGCCCAAATTCACCTCGATCCAACTCCGCGTCAAATCTCTTTACTCCGCTCCTCCACCACTGCGACTAAACGGAAGCCCCGCGGCTCAACGACGCTCGAGGAATTACTAGCATCCGGTTTATTCTCCTCCCCTCTCCCTTCGACTCCCACTGGAATCTCGGGAATCGCGGGAGGAGGAGGAGGAGGGAGTTTCGAATTGATGGATGAAGAAATCTCGAGGGTTATGTTGGAGGAGATCGGAGGGGTTAGTAGTCCGTGGAGGGGGAGAGTGGTTAGTTTGAACATGTCGAAACGGAGGAGTCCGAGGAGAGTGCCAGAACAGGAGAGGGGAGATGTTAGCTTCGAGCCGGATATGGCAGAAGAAGTAGAAGAAGAGGAGGAGGAGGAGAGAAGGGAGGTATTGGTATTAGAAAGGATGGGACAGGAGGAATTGAGGAGAGAGAAAGAGGAATTGGAGGAGAAGCTGAGAGTTGTTGAAGAAGAGAAAGAGAAGGATTTGAGGGAAATGAGAGAAGAGTTGGAGAATCGGATGAGAAAGGAAAGGGAGAAATGGGAGAGGGAAAGAAAGGAGTTTGAGAGGAACTTGGCGGAACTCGTCAAACCGCAAAGAGCGACGAGTGAGTTTGAGTTGGGATTGAGCGAAGCGAAGATGGGGTATGAGAGGGTACAAAGTAGCTGTGAGGGGATCGAGAAGAGCGCGATGAGGGAGAGAGATGAATTGGTTGGGATGATGGAGAGTCTGAAAGTGGTCGGGAAAGGATTGGAGATTTGGAGGAGTATGTGCTGAAGGTCTTCTCGAGCGAATGGGCATCGTGTTTCTTGTCGAATATCAAGCAGGTTCCACTCGTCGAGGCTCCCGAATATGCTCGATTTGAGAAGTTCACGCTTGTTGTGCGCTGTCTCGAGCTATAGCTTGGTGAACGAGATACTTGCAACAGCCTAACCGACACAGCTACATGATTGCTACAATATATACCCTCAGTCCGTACACGCCGTCTCCTCACAAAGTAGAAGTCTCGAATCCCTCCGCAACGACACCTTTCGATTCATACAAAATCTCCGTCCTAATGACATATTTCGCTCCACCCAAGCCAACCGGAGATCCTTCGTGTAATAAAGAACCGATCGAGGAACCATGAGGGAATGCAAGGGCGCAGCCGGCGATAGGTTTGACTGGGAACGCATCCATTGTACCGACCACTGGAGAAGGGACGAAGAACGTTGTGCAACCTCCTTCAAAACCATCGTTGAGATAGATCTGCAGAGAGGGGAGGAGTAAGCGGAATGAGAGAAAGGCAGGAAGCGAGGAAACGAACGAGAAGGGTTAGACGAGACCATTCGGGTGCATCTTTCGGTGATGAATCGTACAGATACTCCCCCTGTGAGACGAATTGCACGAGATCAGTCGAGAACCAGCAGCTGAACACTGGAATCGACTCACGGTTGTAGGGTCGATTCCGCTTCTTGGCCAAGCACCGTCGATGTGAGGTCGATAGATAGCTCCAGGCACGTAGCGGTACACTGTGACACCAAGGAGGATTTCAGTATGTTTGAGAACAAGTAACTAAAGAGCTAGGTGGCTCACCTCTGAACCTCGGATTGATTCCTCGCACTTTCCCACCATGAATCTCCTGCGGTACGAGATGTAGGAATCTCTTGACGAATCTCTCCAGGAACGTTTCATCGGCCAACCAGTACAGGTTGTGAGCGAGAACGGAAGCTGATCTATCGGCCACTGGTTGATCTGGGTGGAACCCGACAGATTCGGCGGAACCGAGGATTTCCCGACATTCGATAGGGGAGAGGACGTCCGTGAGCATCATGGCTCCATCTACTCCAGGGACAGGGATAGCGGTTGAAGGGATTGAGGGTGAGTCGGAGAGAGGGATTGAACCGGGATGGGAATGAAATAGTAGAGCAGGGTGGAGATTCGGAGGTAGACGTTCAGGTCCAGGAGTGGTGTGCACTGATAATGTGGAGAGTTTGTTAGTCAGGATGGGCTGAGGACTGTCGAGAAAGAGGTGCTCACGCAATCGGAATCGTTTCGCCAAAACTTCCTTCTCCTCAGGTTTCGGTAGACTCCCCTCCTGAATCTCTTTCCACACATCCAGCCCACTCAATCCTCGTTGTACCCATTCATCCCTCTTGACGACAGGTGGTCTCAGCATCTCTTCTTGATCGTAGGTGCACCTCAAGATAGAATCGAGAACTCTCAAAACTTCTGCGTCTCCGAAACTACCGTCTGAACGAGATGCTGCGTCGCATTCTCTGACCCATCTGTTAAGACTGCCGAGTGGGAGCGGTAGCTTGCGGATGCGGAGCTCAGAGAGGAGGACGAGAGCATCGGTGTGTCGTCCTGAGGAGAGAGCTTCGGAAATTCGAGAAGTCAACGAGGAGCCTAATGTTGCGGGGGGTTGATTCGTCGTCAGCCTCACAGTTGTCCTTCATTCCGAGGTACACGAGAGCTAGACTAACCGGTTCCCGATACTGCTGCTGCCTGTCTCTGGAAATCCCACACTGCCGTCTTGATCTGTTTCAAGTGTTGTTTCTGGTCCTTGATGAGTTCATTCGGATATTTCGACAGGGTCTGGAGTACTCTGGTAGCGGTGGCGAGTTCTTGAGGAGAGATGAGACCTAACAAGAAATCTTTCGAAGTCGGCTCTGAAGGGTCGGAGTCTTCTAGTTCGAGGTTGGATTCGGTTCGGGTAAGTTCTGCTTGTTTTCTCTTCTTCCTGGCTTGTCCCGCTTTACCCATAGTGATGGTGTGAGAAAGTTGGGTGATTGAAGAGTTCAAGATGAATATTGAATTGCTTGCTCCTCAACGTTTCACCGCTCGTCTCGCTTTGGTCAGTTCGAATCTCAAGCACTAGCAGAACTCTGATAGGTGAGCGCACTACAATTCTCAAGGTTTCAAGAGGTGGGTTCGATGAGAAAATCGGGTTCAGGATTCTTTAAGAATCAATCTGCGGACATCTGCAGACTACAGGGGACGAAGGTGGAGCTTCAGGATATTCTAGAGGATGTGGTAGCGATCCAGTCCTAGCGCAACAGGATACGGAAGGCATGAGCGAGGATTTGTTTCCCATCTTCCCTTGTCTCCTGAGTTCGCCTACGATTGCTCGCTCGTCTACAACCTTACTGGCGTCTATGTGCGACGATGAACTGATGTCTTCTCACTCTGCTCGGATTCAGGAATGTCAGCCGTCTGTCTCCCCGATGAAATCCTCGAATTGATCTTCTCGCAAATTCACGATAAAACTGCTAGACCTACTCGTCAGTCTGTCCTTCCTCCGTTCCCTCGACACAAGCTATACTGACACAATCGATGTATACAGTCGAGTCTCAAACGACATTCGCCTCACTCTGCCTCGTCTCGAAACGATTCCTCCCTATCGCTCGCTCGAATCTCTACTATCGCCCAGTTCCAACGATGGAGGCCACCTGGACTCGTGCGATCGCTCTTCATGCATCTCTAGTCACGCCTCTCGCTCGATTCGTCCATTCGCTCGAGGGAATCGTCGAATTCGTTGGCGGAATCGAATACGACACTGAGCCCAACTTCCCTCTTTCCTTCGGCCTCCGTGGCTATACGAAGTTGTTCTCGCTCCACTACTCCTTCGTTTCAGCCTGTCCTCGTCTCGTCGCCATCGATCTCAATTGCGACACGGTGCAGGCGCCCAATGCAATCTTCAAGGCACTGGAACATTCCCTACCGACTCTCAAAACTGTCAACCTCGTCGGCGGGAGTATTTGGCGCTTTGATGATCAAATCGCTGAGGAGGCCCTCCGACGTTCTCAACTGCAACAGATCAAACACCTAGTCATCGACAACATCGATATCGATTTCACTTCTCAGCTAAACGGCAGCGTTCCGATTCTTCGATCTCTCAGTATAGTAGCCGAAGTGCACTTCAATCACGTAAGGCGACTATTTCCAGGAGACCGCTCGACACTCCGTACAAGCCGTCTCGACGTCTCTACGATTGGTGCAGACCGATTCACCGATCTTTTGAGCTCGCTCTGTCCAAGCTTCGAGACCCTCGAGATTATCTGCCGAGATAACAAACTCGACGATCCACCTTACCTCAGGTCCTACGAACAAAAGAGTTTCACATCTTATTCTCTCGATTCTGTCGCAGGCTTCGAATCCTTGTCATCCCTCACCAATCTCGCGCTCAAACGGTTCCAAGGCCCTTCTTTACCCTTTCTCAATGTTCTCTGCACGGCTGCCCCTCATCTCAACACGATCGATTTCACGAGCTGTCTTTGGATCTCTACTCCCGATTCCTCGAATCCTGCCTCAGACCCTGAATCCGACCACCCAACTCGCATCTTCGCCGAACTCGCAGTTCTCGCCAATCTCCACAAACTTCCGCACCTTCGATGTGTTCGTCTCGGCTATCTACCTACGATCGACGCGAACGCTTATCCAGTTCTCGCTCAAAGCATGAAAACACGCAACGTCGAATTGGAGTGGGTTCCGTGTCGCCCTGATCCAGTCGAGTGAAAGGCCGTGAACTACAACCGGTGGCAGGGAAAGCATGAAGGGAGAGAGGAAACCGAGGACACCGAGGACGAAACGAGATTCAGTGAGAAGACTTCTATAATCGAAACGCTTGAAACGAACTTGTCGAATGACGTTTCTCCCGGAGGAACTCGTCGACTTGATCGCTGATTTCGTAGGCTCAGGTCCAGGCTTCAGACGTAGGCACTTTATTTGCTCGCTCAGAAGACCGGGAAAGCTGCTAACGTATCGGAATCATGATCCAGGTAAAGCAAGACGGTCCCTTCTCGATTTCTGCCTCGTTTCTCGACAAACTCGCATTTCCGCTCAGCGAGTCCTCTACAAAGAACCCTTCGATCGCACTCTCTACTATGACTGGGAGCGAGCTTATGCCCTCCTTCGAACTCTCAACGGCAACGAAAGGCTCGGACACTTCGTTCGCGATACTGCAGGAATCGATGAATGGCTGTATCATCTCGCAACACCGGATCAATCCGAGGAAACCCAAGAAGTCGTTGCTCGAACCAAGTCGTGGTATCAAGCATGCTTGATGTGTTGTCCAAATCTGAGAAAGGTCGACCTCCTTCTCTCCTCGAGTTCTCACGACCTCTCGAAGATCTTTCAGGCACTCTACCTCCGCGCCGACCGCGACCCTGGAGCATTCTCACCCCTCGCGACCCTCCGCGAGCCCCCTTACGACCGCGACGAGGATTCAACTATCCCGCTAGAATTCGACTACACCCATGTCTTCAACCTTCTCTCGTTATCTTCGATCCGCTCTCTCGACGAAGTATACTTTGGAGACGTCGCCTGGCTTCGTGGAGGACCTCGATCGACCTCACTGTGTTTCCCTTTCCCCGTCAAAGCTCTTTCAATCCATTCTCGTTCTAATCGACTCGCCGATTCTGCTCACCTCTTCCCCAAGGATCCTTCTACCCTCCGACATCTGGTCTTCGATGGACCTATCGATACAAAGGGCATGGATCTACTATCACTTTCGTCTCTCGTCGGTCCACACCTAGAATCACTCTCCTTGAGTTTTCCCTCTTCTTCACCCGAAGTCGAACCGCGTCTCTCGACCTACGCACAACCTTCGTCATTCCCCCGCATACCTTTGGACACCTTCAGTACCTTCCCTCACCTTGTCACCCTCGACCTCCGAAACTTTCACGGTCCTTCCCTCCGATTCCTCGAAACGCTCGCACGGAAATCACCGCTCCTCCGTGATCTCTCCTTCATGTCATCTCGCTGGATCGCGGATACTAATCCACTATCGAATCAGCAAGTTGAAATCTTCCCCGAGGTGCAGATCCTAGCAACTTTACGACAATTCCGATTCCTTGAAAGAATTCACCTCGGCACTCTTCCTACGCTGGACCCCGGGAGTTATTCAGAATTTGCTGATACAATCAGAGAATCGGGAATCAAGGTCGAATATGGGGTGTGCGATGAGGATGAAGAGGAAGACTAGAGATGAAGCCGGGTTATTGAGGAGAAGAGTGTGCTCGATGACGTGACGCAGTAGAGAGCGACCAGACAGCTTGACACATGTGATCTAGCACTCGGTACATTCCGTGTCACCCTTGTCAGAGGATCAGTGAGCGAGCGAGGAAAGCAAGATCAAGGTTAGCTGACATCTGCTCTTCCCCGTTCGACTAGTTCTCCTTCATCGCACACTCTACTCGCCATCTACAAACCAGCCGAGGAGAGTTGTGAAGAAGAAGCCCGCAAATGGTGAGAGTGGGTCGTTGGAGGGAGATTTGCAAGAGTGAGAAGATACTGTAGGCGATTGGGTTTCAGTGAGGGATGAGTCATGGCCGAAGGGATTCGGATGAACGAGAGTTAGATACTGTACAAGGAGTGAAGACTTACTTCCCCTCTGTCATCTGAGTTTGGGCACAAGCTTTTCACATCGTCTGAACGAACGAGAGTCAATGTGATAGTTCCGTTTTGCTTTCGTTTGGCGTGGCTCTCCATCAATTCACTCGGTCGGCTCTGGTTCATTCTCACGGACTGGACCAGGAAGCGTGGGTCGTATCTGACTCTCGAGGATCGTTGACGGTGATCGAAAAGCACAGTGCTTCGTTTTGACCTCTCGCTTCTTGGCTGCTTTCCTCCATCTCTGCCATTCTATGAGTCATCGTCGTTCGCGACACGTGGAATAGCGCTGGCGGAGCTCAAACACTGCCGAGAGAATCGAGGGAGACTTCTTGCGAAATTCAAAGCAACGAAACTTCTCTCAATTTCACCATTCAGTCGACTACCTCGGATTCGCTCGGCAACTACAGGAGGACTCGATCAGCTAACTGTTAACCTACCGAGGTGAGTTTCTGCTTCTCCTCGAGTCTACGGAGGTAGAAAGAGGAAGGGGTAGATGAAACTTTTGGGGAAATGCATCAACATGAGCGAGGAAAGCAAAGGAGACCGAGGGACATGGTTGCAGGGATAGGCGGGAGTGTATAGAAACCTTTGAATATGCCTCAAGGATGAACTGGAGGTGAAAGAGGAAGATTTTCTGCTCCTCTTCTTTTCAAGGTTGAAGACGCTTTATCAGGCGAGGAGAGGTCACAGAGGCTGCTCAATAGCTGCTTACCAAAATACAAGTACTCTGAGCAACACATACTGACCTCCTTTGCTCTCATTGAAACAGAAACCATGTCTTTCTCGCAACTTCCTGAAGAACTCGTCGACAGCATCGCAGAGCACACCGAAGACTGTAAGCACGACGTCTCGAGCAACTGCAATATGCCTTCTGAACCCACGGCTTTCGCAGGGTATGTTCCGAGGACCTTGCCGTCCCTCTGCCTCGTCTCTCGTCGAACTCTGGCTTCCGCCCGCAGAGTCCTCTACCGCCGACCCTTCGCGCTCTACGGCTACACCTGGAAACGTGCCTTGAGCCTACTTTTCGCCCTCGAATCAAACGACAAGCACCTTGGCCGACTCGTTCGCGATACTTCCTCAATTGACGAGTTATCAGAGAATCTCAACATCGAGTTGGAAGATTTGGAGATCTCGGGGGCAGAGGAGCAATGTTGGAGGTGGTACTCCAGAGTCTTCAAAGCTTGTCCAAACCTTCGCAAGGTCAACTTCATCTCAGGAAGCTCTCATGAGCTGAGCATCCTTTTCGATGTCCTCGCCCTCCTTCCTCCCGCCATCCCAGCCATCCCAGCCATCGAAGGCACCGGCCAGGTCTCTCATCCCCTTCACTCAGAACCCAAATCCAATATCCGCGAAATGACATTCTCTGATCCATGGGGAGGCGCAGACTACAAAGGAGAAGTCTGTCTCGCGATGCTCGAGGCTCTCGCACTTGCTCCCATAGTCTCCCTCGACCGTCTCACTCTTTACTATCCCAACTGGCCGACTTCTCTCGGCCTCAGCGATTTACCGCCCCGTCTCCCTTTCGATATCAAACACATCGACATTGTTAGCTATCAGCTTCCTCTCTCTTTCTACTTCACATTCTTCCCTCGACGTCGCACCTCTCTGCAATCTCTCCATTACGTCGGACGTGCTTCTCTCGATGGTGAAGACCTTCTCGCGCTTTCGAACGTCATCGGCCCCAATCTGCAGACTCTCAACTTCCGCTTTCTCTCGTCCATAACCACCATCGACGTCAACTTCTTGGACTATTCGACGCGAACAACGTCTCCTGCCGTCCCGATTCGAGCCTTCCGAGCTTTCCCTCGCCTCGCCTCACTCACGCTCGACGACGTTCATGGTCCTTCGGTCCGACTCCTCGAAATTCTCGCCCACAACTCTCCTCTCCTCTCACAGATCAGCTTTCTCAATTCAAGATGGGTCGCCGACTCTGATAGATCATCGAACGAACCCGACATGATCTTTCCCCAGAACGAAATCCTCGCCGTTCTACGACAATTCAAACACCTCGAGTCGTTTTATCCAGGCTACCTTCCAACTCTCGATCGACAAAAGTACGAAGGATTCGCTACATCAGTGAAGGAGAGGGGTATCGAGATGAAGTTCGAGATATGTGAGGAGCAACACTGGGTTTAAGCTGAGCGGGATAGCGGCGGATGTGAGGCAGATTGGGACGAGTCTGGATGGTGAGGATAGCGGTGGTGGTCTCATGAGTGCTCAATGGCTGACTTCCCTTGGCGAGGAAGAAGACACAAGGAGAAAGCTAGGTCCTCGAGAGAAGAAATCAGTACCGCTTGCGAATTCAGCGCCTTGTTCATCCGGAAGTTTCGCACATGTGGGACTAGCGACTGGTCCGCGAGAGTAGGTTCCCGAACCCTCAATAGCGACCGTCATCGTTTCATCCCTCTTTCCTTCTCACTGTTCCCCGCTCCTCCTCACCATCTTCACTCATTTGCACTCTTCTCCTCACATCCTCGCAATTCGACCATGACCGGAATAAACATCGCTGTTCTTCCTAGAGGTTCTCTCATTCTCGTGACCGTATGTTCCCTTCTCTCCACTTCGCAGAAACTTTGAATCGGAATTCAATCTTGTGTCCTCTACAGGGTGCAAATGGTATTTTCTCGGTTCCCTTCGATGCTCAAAGGCTCAACTGACTCTTTCTGACCATGTCTGGGGTTCATCGCAAGTCACATCACTGAACAGCTTCTCGAACTTGGTTACAAAGTACGAGGAACTGCTCGTTCTCTTTCTAAACTCGGCAACCTCAAGAAGAGGTGGGACGACAAGTATCCTAGTTTCTTTGAAGCTGCCGAAGTACCCGATATCATCAAGGATGGAGCTTATGATGAAGCGATCAAAGGTAAATCTTCGCTCTTCTCTGTTTCTTGCCTCGCTCATGAAGCTGAACCTCTATACACTTGA
>Ga0308160_10004307_pt1 | contig 15316 bp, 12 predicted proteins | sample PhyFR1_FD_201036 | JGI IMG/M metagenome (GOLD analysis project Ga0308160, IMG submission 201036) | Phyllosphere microbial communities from UC Gill Tract Community Farm, Albany, California, United States - DLSLF.R1 | ecosystem: Host-associated > Plants > Phyllosphere > Unclassified | place: USA...
AATACCATGTCTACCTTAAAATGTTGCGACTTCACAAATTTGTCCACGCTTAACTTTGGAAGCCCTAAGATCACGTGAAAGCCGTCGATCGCTCGAGATGACGATCGATGTTTCGATGTAACCGCCGATCATGCCCATCAGTTGGTTATTTGTACTTGTACTTCTTACACCTTCCAAGCAAGCTCGCTCTTGCTGCTTGAACGACCAATCTGCACCTGATATCATGTCCCGACGTAGTGACGAACCCAAAGAGGTACTCAACGTTACCGCAGGGAACTCTGAGATAACGGAAGAATCCAAGCCGATCCGACCAGAGGATCGAAGGACAGGCGATTTCAAGCAGGACTTTTGGTCAGCCTTCACGGTAAGCGGCTAGAGAAGTCATCAGTTAGCGACGCTACCAACGCTCACAAATTGTGTCTATGAACCAAACAATTTAGCGGATACGACCGGTCGATGACCTTCAAAGTAAGCGGCTCAGAGCCTAGATGCTGCGGTCAATCCCGAATCAACGGTTTCTGATTTCTATGATGACAGACATTGGAACAGTACCATGTGCTAGAGAAGCTTTATTGAGCGGGATTGCGGGAGGATTCGGAATTGGGTCAGTGCGGTTCATCAGCAAGAGGAGTAAGTGTCAATGAGCCCTGCAGTCACCTTGAGCTTGAAGCTAACACCGGGTTCTAATTCCCTACAGTGGTGGGCACGGCCACAAATTGGGCGGTCGGGTCCTTCGTTGGTATATCGCTTTTGATGTGGTATGTTTTCTAAGATCCCTGCGAAGAGCAGGAAGTAGCCAGCTCACACATACTAATCTGCCAGGGAGAACTGCCGACGGAAACGAGCGAAAGAGTTGGCTCAGATGAAGCTGATCGAGAAACAGTTCGCTCATCGCCATGTATCGAAACTGAAGCGTCAAGATGGAGGGCAGACCAGCACGATCGACGGGGCCAACCCGCCATCGTAGCAGCGATGCGAATTGGTAAAAGCCGAATGTATAGTACGAAAGTCGAAAGTCGACGGACAGCAACCTCAAGCTAGAGGCAAAATAGCCTTACAATACCACCATTCATAGCATCATTTCATGGCAGCTCTGTGCTTGCTTGCATTAAGCCACTACGTTGTGGCATCGTGTACAAAGGCTTTCTGGTGCCTCGGCAATGGTGATCCAACATCGAGGGCACTTGTGCTTTGTCGAGGGTATAATTTCAAGATGTATCGGCTCCGTGCTATCCGTCTCTGCACAAACGCGCACGGCAGGACAAGTGAGGTTAGGGCAACGTCTGGCTCAAAGGATCTAAAAAAAGGCTCACTCAGTTGGACCTCAGCGCTATAAGTCCAGGCTGCTGGGTGTTTGTGATCTGTGGCTTGCGATTCCTTCCTTTGGACATAGACTTCCGCTACAGCCAGAATTTGTGCTAGATCTTCGTCTATGGAGTGCTCCGATTGTGAGTATGGACTAGGTCGCTGAAAGGAGTGCTAGACTCACGATGTTGCTGAAGGAGGTTTTGCACATCAGCATCACCTCCCCTGATGAGAAGCACCGATTCCTTTCCAGTTTTGAGTGATCTTCAGAAGGCCGTTAAGGGTGATGGTCAGCCTTCGCGCCCGAGATAAGCTTTCAGGAACTGGACTCACTTGTCGTTTCGAGCCTGCTCGAGTAGAAGCATTGTTTGCTGTCGCAATTTGATGATGGGCTCCATTTGAATCACGGTATCTTCCTTGTACCATTTCCTAGCCTGTAGATGCGAAATGTAAGGGCGAAAGGACCGTTATCACTTTGTGGTAGACTTACATCGTCCGTCCATATCGTCGACCGCCCTTCCGCCTTTTCGGTGATTTGATGGGAAACCTCTTCACACAAGTGTGGTGTGATGGGGGATAAAATCCTGGTCAGACGATAGAGAATCTGATGACACCACATGAGTCCATTGGTAAACGCAGAGCTCATCTCTTGGACTCACGTGTCCCAATACTGCGGCGACAGCCTGACGGCGATCAGAATGAGCAGCATCACAATACAAGATGTCTTTGGTCTCTTCGAAGTATAGCGACGATAGAGGTCCAGAAACAAAGGTATTAACACGCTGTAAGGCTGTGGGCTTTATCGTCAGCTGAGGTCAGAAAGAGCGGGCAGACAGTCACTCACCACCTGGGAAGTATAACTGCTCATAATCCTTGATTGCTTCGCTTTCCATATCTGAGAGCTCGTTCAATATATGTTGATCCAGCTGTCTCAACAGGATCAGCTTGAGTGCTACCGCAAAGCATATGAAACAAACTCACCAATCCCAGTTGCACATGCTTCAGTCTAGGGGGAGGCGCTTGTGCACGTTGAGAGTTCCCAATCAGGAATTTGATCACGTTTCTCAGCTTTCTAGCATTCTCTGCTGCAGTAGCCAGTGTCGTCGGTCCGATATGGGAATCTTTTGTGAACTCGACAGAAGCTGCCCAGAGACGAAGAACGTCGGTCCCGAAGGCTGGTTCCTTCTTCTTGTCCTAGAATTCACATGATCAGCCAAGGCTGAAGACTGCATATAGACACTACTTCTGGCTCACCTTCCCCCCTTCGATCACGTCCATGGGCATTATACCGTTTCCAGAAGACTTGCTCATCTTGCTTCCGTCCTGCGCTAGAACGAAACCATGCGTAACGACTTTGCTGTAAGGCGTGAACGCTTGATGTGGCTCGGCCGAGCATAGTCGGGTTAAGAGGGACGACTGGAACCATCCTCGATGTTGATCCGACCCCTCGAGGTAGATATCAGCCAGCGGCTCAGAGTCCGCTTTGAACCCTTGATCGCGAAGAATGGTCCACGAAGCACCGCTATCAAACCAGACATCCATAGTATCGAAACCCTTGCGGAAAGTTTTACCCGTCTTCTTGAGCGATTCCGGCACAAACTCGTCCATCGAATCGCTCCACCAGTGATCTGTTCCCTTCCGTTCGAGAATGGGGATAATGTGATCTAGCGTCTCGTTATTAAGGTAAGCTTCGCCTGTCTCGGCATCATGCAGGACGGGAATTGGGACGCCCCAGCTCCGCTGTCGAGAGATGCACCACTCCGAACGGCCCGTGATGAATGACTCTAACCTCCTTTTCGCTGAGGGAATTTGAACGTCAGCGAGTGACTCTCGTCGTTTTGAAGGTAGTTACACATACATTGAAGCGGTTTGAAATCGATCTTCTCGATCGCACGCAGAGCAGCGGGCTTGACCGCTTCCACATTGGCGAACCACTGAGGAGATGACCTGCAACGGATGCCAGAAGCATAAGATTCCAGCGGTGATCACTTCAAGGCAAAGATACGGCCACGCTTACCGGATGATGATAGGCTCCTTCGTCTTCCAATCCCCAGGATATCTATGCTTGATCACGTCTTTCTTCAGAAGTACCCCGTTCTCTTCTAATAATGCGATCATCGCCGGTACTGCATCTCCTAGTACGTTCTTTCCCACGATTCGCTCGGCAACGTTCTCGCTTTTTGTCCAAGTTCGGACTTCCTCCGTAAGGTGACCAAGGTCATTTACAGGGCAACGAATCTCGGCCGAATCGGCGTCAGCTCCGAGAGCTGCTCGATAGACTTCGTAATCCTCCTGCCCGTGCCCCGGAGCGGTATGGACCAGTCCCGTACCAGCTCCAGAAGAGACATATCGTGAAGCGATGACACTAGGCTTGGGTTGTGAAGGGTTCCAGAACAGATGATCATACCTCGTACCGAGGAGATCGTCACCTGAAGCGATACCATTAATCAGATTTGGACCGGATCATCGACACGATGGCTGTTGAGAACCCACCACTAAAAGTCGACAGCACTTTCAATTTCCCTAGCAGTTCCTGAAGGGGCTCGAGTCGATCGGAGGCCACGACTAGTAGCTTGTCACTCCCAGCCTGTTCTACAATGGCATACTCCATTGTGCTTCCTACTGAGACAGCCTAGAACGCAAGCGTCAGGAACTGGCCGGCCACGATCCTCTATCGCTCTCAGCTCACTTGGTTTGCAGCCAAAGTCCAGGCGGTAGTGGTCCAAATAGCTAATCCAAGCTCTCTCCCTTTTCCGACAGCTTGCCAAGCCTTCTTCAATCCCGTAGACATATCATCTTCGGTCACGTTGAAATAGACGTATACTGAGGTGGACTTGTGGTCGTCTATCCAAGATATCTCCGCTTCTGCCAAAGCTGTCCGTGACGAGGGGGAGTAGTAGGTGGGTCGTTTTCGATGTTGCAGCAGGCCTGACTTGCACAAGCTGGTGGTCAGAAAAGCAGACTACCTGGTTTTTGAGGACTGCTGACCTTTGTCCACCATCTGCTGTAGAAGTCTCAGCTGTCTGATTTCGTAATCCTGATCTGCTTGTCGTGCGAGTTTAGGCCATCTTCTCTAGCGAGAATTCGGAAAGCGATCGCGACTTACCCATCGTTCTGTACGTTCCATCAGGGCCATCCCAATCTGCCATTACTCCTAAAGCCCGAAACTCCTTCTTTTGTATTTCTATCGCTTCCTCGGCGGTCTTCCTTGCTGCCTTTCTGATGGCAGCGGGGGTAAGACTCAAGTGCGATTTCTGTTGTGACGAGAAACGGTAGATATCCTATCAGACATGGGAGACTGCACTCAGCCGATCTGACACACGCACCCCTAGAGCTTTAAGAGACTTGTGTTCGATCGGGAGTCCGTGACAGTCCCATCCTGGTATATAGCTGTATCCGCACGGGATGTATTCACATGAGTGAGTGGCACCTTTGTGATCAAGAGGATGGCTCAAATTACTTCACTCGGTATCCTCTAAGGGCTTTGTATCGATTTATGAAGTCCTTCACGACCTTGTTCAATGCATGACCTGTTGAAAACGTCCGTAAGCGCATGATGATTCCGTGTCTCGCGGATAAGTTGAGCCTTACCCATGTGCAAATGACCGTTGGCATATGGGGGACCATCGTGAAGTACGAAGACGGGTCCGCTGTTATGCTCCCACTGAGCAGCGAAATAGATCGTCAGATAAGATGTAAATAGGAAGGCCCTTATTTACAGAAACTCACCTGCCATTTGTAGAATTCCGTGGATGTTCTGTCTCTCCACTTTTGCTCTTCTTTGACAATGTCCTTGTGCTTCATAGGAAAGCTAGTTTTTGGCAGCAACAGCGTGTCTGACCATGATTTCCGAGGTCCCGTTTGCGTCGAGTTGAGCCTGATACTTTGGGAGATAAGACCAGAGCGTGTGTCATAGACTGTCTGAGCATGTCTAAGCAGATTCCGGGAGAAACCCAGACGCAAACATGCGGACATAGGTATGACGAATACGACGGGCTAGCTTTATCAAGAGCTAAAGCGAAGACCTCGGACCTGTTGCTCAATTGTCAAAGTTGATGGGATGTAGTAATAACGTTTTTAAGCTCCGGCTCTCGATGCAAGTGGACCGGACAGCTGCGACAATCGTCTTACAGGGATGCGGGATCGGTATGACTCCGCTCAGGGCTCGATCGAAGCCAGATCCGATCCTCGGGGACCGAAATATATGAGGCTGACATCTTCCTTGGCGTCGCGACTCGAAACCTTAACCACCGGCAACAATCTATGGTCATCGTTCTCTCGATATGAACACGATTATGCGGCCTTTTCCATTCAATTCAGAAAACCTCGAGAGAGAGGTTCGGTCAGAAAAGTGGACCGAGTTCTAGTTGGTCATGCTCATTTGAGTATAGATGCTGCGGCTATGGATACAGGCTATTACACGGCACCTTGAATCCCAAAAAAAGGTAGACCTGTCCGTCCACTCATGCTGTTGTGTTTTGCCCTCTCGGTATTGTCAACCTCGGCCGCTCACTCATTTCGACCGGACGGAGGTTGCCCATTCGCGGGTACTGCGCGAGTCGACACCACGCCAACGTTAATCTCCAATTTTCGTGATAGATCCGGCGAACAAAGCCACTTACCCCATCTGAGTTAATCGACTAACACATCGTGCCCAAGCGAAGAACTCTTCGTCTATACATCCAACAAATCTTCAACAGTCGTTTCATTAACCTGACGAAGGACCGCAGACTCACCTCCGGAGAACATGGCGGACGACTTGACTACATCTTGCGCAATGCCCTGTCAGAAGATCATTGGATCAGCGCCTGGACTGGGGAGACCAATTCGAAACATGATATCTACCAGATCGTCCATGACTACATCCAGCAAAGCACTCGTCAGTGAAGTGCCCAGACTAAGCTGCTCAGGTGGTCCACCTCCAACTCACTGCTTCTCATATGTGCGCTGACTTCATCTGGGTTCTTGTTCCGGTCGCCCCCAAAGATCTCGAATATGGGTACCTTGGAGGACATGAACACTCGGGTCTTATTCTCGTAGCATGCTGCAGTCGCAACGGTGAAACAAGATGGATTAGTTGCTCTCGTACGATATAAAGGCTTGAACTACATATGCAAACTCACCATCAATGAAAGTGATGAATCTCCGAGCCTAGATTCCATGGACGGTCAAATCCCCTAATTAGCGATTGAAACCCATCGTAACTTTAGGAGACCCAGCGGCGTCTCACCATATCCTTCCTGTCCATGCCTAGCTCAGGCACATCCTCGACGAAAATAACCTCAAACTTGCCCGTGATCTCCAAGTAATCCGCACTACTCAAAGGCTCCCCACAAAGCTTCTCGAATGGAAACCTAGCGACCGTCTCTGTGCTCTCCGGGACTGTCAATGTTCGTCCCCAGACGGTCAACGTTCGGTCGGTGGTGACAGGCGACGAGGATAGAGAAGTCTGGGAGGTGAATAGTTTCGACATTTCTGATCGGACTTCTTCGTTGAGCGGGTGGAAATAGACTTTAGAGAGCGCTTGAGGGAGCTTCCGGTAGTCTAAGCGAGCAAATTCCACGGGGTGAGGGTTGTTAGTGTCGTCTTCTGGCCTGTAGAATTCAGACAACGTTAGGGAATCTAACGCGAACTCACCGGTCTTGGAGTCTAGATCGACAATCTCAAATTTGTCCTTGATCATATCGATACAAGGCAAGAAACTTCCACGTTGTAAACCGTTCTTGTACAACTCGTCCGGATGTCGGCTGGAAAAGGGATCAAGGGCGAACATGCACATAAGGCATATCAGCTCCTTCCCTTCTACTCCCGATCTCAAGCAAAGCCACTCTATCCACTCACTTGGACGTGATCACACAAACCAGTCCGTAATCCATCATCCTCTCCAATAACTGCCTCAATATCATCGCCGTCACGATATCCGTCACCTGAAACTCGTCGAAACACAGCACCCTCCCTTCCTCTGCCATCTCCCTCGCGACCTCATAGATCGCATCTTCCTCAGCCATCAGCCTCCTCTTCTCCGCGGGCTGGAAGATCTTGTCCAAACCAAACAAGTTGATGGTGGTGAACGCTTCGACGCCGATAGGTCTCTCGTCTGACCGACCGGCCATGGGGTCCGAGGCGGAAGAACGTTGAGCTCGGATTCGTTGTTTGACGAGGGGGATATGACTCTTTATTTCCTTCTCCAGCGATTCTTGGCTCAATCCGCCTTCGATTTCCGAGGGGGCCTCTACAAGGGCGACCGGTTGACTAGGTAATCCATGCTTGATGGCATGAACACGACGGAAGACGTCGAGCATGAATGCATGGAAATGGATTCGCTTTTTATGGTCCTTGAGGTGATCAGGGAGGGTCGAGTAGAAGAGATCCATCAGCATGGTCTTCCCGCATCCTACGTCCCCATGAAGGTACATCCCGCGTGGTATATTCGAGGGGGGAGTAGGTTTATGACTCTTTCCCCCTCCAAACAAGCCGGAGAACCAGGAAGATGATCCGCCAGCGCCGGATGCGGGTATATGAGGTGGGTGATAGGTCGTGAGTTGAGAGTGAAGCCGTTCTAGCTTGGCAACGATCGTTCGTTGATGAGCGTCATCCCGGAGCGATCCGACACGGACGAGCTGGTTGTAGCGCGAAAGAGGTGTGATGGGGCCCTCAATATCGCTCAGGGGTACCTGATCAATGCCTAGACCTGGTAGACGAGGCGCAGCGGCTTTGGGGGCAGTATCCTCCTCCACAGGATCATCTCTGAGTGCACTCGCGCTCGAAGCTTGCAGCGTGCGGGTTGCGGCGTGTAAAGACCGACGAGCTAATGTCAGACGAGCCAGCGGGTTAGATGGTATGACGACTAGGTTGACAGGACGAGTCCTGCGCAGCCCTGCCGAACGCAGACAGTCGGTGGTAGTTATTCGTAGTGCTCGCTTCATGACTATGTGTACGGCTTAATCATGCGAATCCAGTAAGACGATGCTTCAGGAGATGATGTCTTGACATCTTCTAAATTCACAACGATGACCTTTGTGTGTATGTGAATTTCGGTTCTCGTCGGTCATTCTCTCTGAATTGTTTCTCCGTTCCATTCGCAGCCTCGGGCGACTTTCTCGGAAGCAGATTTCATTCCTCGCAATCAGCTGGGAAAGTTGTCTCGGCAGCGAAACTTGGCCGGGGGAGCGACGAGATTAAGATGCCGGCATTTCTCGTAAGCCAAAGGCTCAAGCGGACGGGTCTCCCTTCCTTCAACGCGTGAGAAAGCGATCTCAAGGGCGCGAGATGGTCTCTCGAATATGGCCAGCTCGAGGTCGTCAACGATCTCGTCGAGTTATCATGGCACATCTTGAACAACTAAGCACAGGGCCTACAAGTCATCGCCGCCATCAATCCCAGGTCGTGATACATCGTTCTGCCCAAGATGTTTCTCTGCGCCAGCAAGTATCCCTGTCTCCCAACGCTGTCGACACCTCAAGCAGACCTATGCTAACCTCCACCATTGGTTCGCGACCTGATCTTTACAGTCTCTGGATCTCCACCCACCGTACCGGTCGTATCGGCCAAATCGGGGCATGTTTACGAAAAGAGCTTGATCGAGCAGTATATCGGTGAGTAGCTGGCGTCTCTGTCCCTGAGATACAAGCGAATGGAATCTGACAGATTCCGGGTTTTGGATTCTTGGGTTCTAAACGAGATCAGATCAAAATGGCACGGACCCCATCACGAATGATGCTTTGGCAAAGGAAGATCTGGTCGATGTGAAAGCCAGTACGTCTTCGTATCTTCCTCTCTGCTATCGTTGGTTTCCACCCCTGACCCAAACACCGTCGCGCTCCCTTCAATCTCGACAGAACCCCAAACTCTCCCTCCCCGAACACCCAACCAATCATCCATCCCTTCCCTCCTTACCTCCCTTCAAGCGGAATACGACGGGATCATGCTAGAATCCCTCGAGATCAAAAAGGCGTTCCAGGCGTCTAGACAGGAATTGGCGAACGCGCTTTATCGGGAGGATGCGGCTGTCAGGGCTTTGGGAAGGATTATCAAGGAGAGGGATGAGGCTAGGAGGTGAGTCTTGTGACTTGAGCCGGACAGGCTAAGAGATCTCGGAGAGGAGAGAGAGCTGATAACGGGACTCGTTCGTTGTGATGTGATCCAGTGCGTTGGCTTCGATTCAAGCGACGATTGGGACTCAACCTTCGACTCAGGGAAACAACGAGGATGTTGATATGAACGCGGGCGGAGCCGGCGAGGAGGAGACCAAGGCGGCGCTCCCAGCGGATGTTGAGCAGTTGTTGGTAGATCACCAGTTGACGTGAGTGTTAAGACCTTTTGGTGGTCGTGCGCAGGCGGGGGTTCTTTTACTGACAACGACTTGTTGCTATGACCCTAGTCTCACGGCTGGCCGAAAAAAGAGAAAGCCTGCACCGGGATACAGCAAGGCTGCCGATGTCAAGACTTTCACCCAGACCAGTACCGTTCCCTCGCTTCACAGCACCAAGCCGGCAGGCGTCACCGCTATCGACTTGTCCTCGGATGGTCGACATGCTTTGACAGGAGGTGCGGACAAGACCGTCCAGATTTACGATTTCGAGAGTGAGAAGACGTTGGCCACTTTGAAGGGACACACCAAGGCGGTGACCAAGGTGGAATTCGTCGGTGGATCGACGGGTACGATCTTGACTTCTTCGGCCGACAAGACGGTCAAGGTTTGGACTGCCAATGAGGATTCGTCCAAGTGGACTTTGGGAGGAAACATGACGGGTCACAAAGGGGATGTTGTCGGGTTCGCGGTTCATCCCTCGAAACGATACGTTGCTGTTGGGTCGGCAGACTCGACATGGTCTTTGCGTGATATCGAGACCACGTCGATCGTCAAGACGTACTCGGCCATCCCTTCATTCGAGGGAAGCTTCGAGTACTCATCCATTGCCATGCACCCGGACGGTCTCTTGTACGGATGTGGAACTGAGGATGGTAAAATCAGGATCTGGGACGTCAGGGACGACTCGACCTTGGCCGGTAACCTTCAATCGCACGACAAGGCCGTCACGTCATTGTCGTTCTCCGAGAACGGTTACTACCTTGCCACTGGATCCAAGTCTGACCCCACGGTCAATGTGTTTGACTTGCGTAAACTCTCGCTTCTCTCGTCCATCGCATTCAACCCAGAGGGCAAGGTCAACGAGGTCAGGTTCGACCCCTCGGCTCAATTCTTGACTGTCGTTGGAACAGAAGCCAAGGTGTACGCGAACAAGTCGTGGGAAGAAGTCTTGACGTTCGACGACAACGCTGGAGAGTTGACAGGAGCTAGGTGGAGCGGGTTGGGTGAAAAGATTGTTATCGCTGGATTGGACAGGACGTTGAGGGTCTTGAGCGCATCGGCACCGGCCGCTTAAGAGGCAGTCGTAGGAGGTTGCAGTGATTCCCCGAAGAGTTGTCGGAGGAGATGTTGGTCTTGTAATAAAGTTAATCCAGTCTTCGCCACCATTGTTCTATTTGTTCAATTTCGAGCGTCGAAATTCGTTTCGACCAGGTTGCGTTATGACCATCAGATGCGCGTGCCTTTGTGGCCCTGTCACCGCGATCGTGCCCGTGTGTGAAACGCGAAGCGGGGTGATCCTTTGAGAAGAAGGGAAATTTGTAGACCATTTCAGGGTTTCATCAACAAAACGATCCTTGATCTTGACCTCGAAATGCTGAGATTGATCATCGAGCCAGTGAGCCGTGTGCGATGTCGAGCCGGCCTTTGTTGAGGCCTGCAACTCGTATCCCACTCCAACCATGTCCTCTCACCCACAAATGCCTCTTGCGGTGACCATTCGCAAAACACAGCCGATATACTTCCCCGTCGCTCTCTTGTTCCTGATATTCACTGTCACGTCAGGACCTAGCTCAAAATTCTGGTGGATCGAATTGGATACCAAGCAGTTCGGGAAGCTTCGTCTCGGCGCTCTAGGGATTTGTGATTCGAAAGCGTGAGTTCACATTTGCTCTAGAACGATGTGGACAAGCTGAGTTCATGCTATCTCATTGGGTTACAATGTTGCAGTTGTGGGTCATCGGGACTAGGCTACTCTATCGGAAACAACGCTCTGGGCGATACCATCCTCTCAGTCCCAGGATTTCTGGCGTTCCACCTGTTCGGTAAGTGCAAACGAGTGCACTCGTTCTAGGAAGCATGCCTGACTGACTCATGAATATGGCAACGCAGTGGTCGTTCTCTCTACCGTCCTATACTCTATGCAACTGTGCTTCCTCTCTCGCCTTCACGCCATCGTAGGCCAATATCGAAAGACGGGGTGGTTATTCTGGATTTTCCCTCTCATCGTGACCGTGTTCATCGGTATTCTCATAGCTGGGGACAATATTATCTTGTCTGATCTGAGGAAAGAGGATGGGATCAGCAGCGTTGTCGCTCAAGGAAGTTTCTGGCTGTGAGACAACTCCGATGACACACATGATTCGCTTAGAATCAAGCTGACGAGCCTTGATTTGGTGCAACACAGACCTATCCCAGCCTTTCTATTCTCTCTCGTTTGGCTTTTCCTCTCGTGGGATCTCCATCGCTTAGCGAAGATCTCGAGGAATCCCAACCTAGCGGCTAAACAAGCCGCCATCGAAGAAGAAGTTCAGTATCGCAAACAACTCCAGAATGACCCTTCCGCTGCCGCTGCATCTACCTTCTCCAACGCCTGGGGTCTGCTCAAACCAGCCAAGATGGAGGGGAGCTCGGATCAGGAGGTTCCGAAAGGTGCAAGTCTGGGTGGCTTGGGGCTCCCTAGTTTCGGTGGGAGTGGTCAGGAGACGAGTCAGCCGGCTTCGAGGACATATGAAGAGAGTGCACCAGCGGGGTCTTTTATGAGTTCAATGTGGCCTGGTCGGAATGTATGACGAAGTTCCCTGGAGATGAACACAAATGCAGTGAGAACGATCAGACATGCAGCAGACGAACAAGGCTTGTTTTGCTCACTAATCCTCTGGACACCAATGCGGTTGACGGTGTCATGGAGCCTCCGTCCGGTCCGATCTCCGGCTGCATAAGAGCAAAACCAAATGACCATCAGGCAATCGATCGCATGATGCATGTCCCGCCTGGGCATTCGGTTACGAACCGCCCGCCTGCGTCGCGTTGTCGTAAACGTTTCAATCCCCCCGGCGCTTGACTATTAGGCGCTCAGGTCCGTGAGGAGGGGAGGGACGTGCGCGCCCGCTGACGGGACAACCGAGGTGGATCGAGCGATCGTCGGGTGGATCGTTCGATCAATCAGGCTGTGCTCATCGTCGTCGTCATCGCTTGAGGTTGTTGTTTGTTTTGTGTTGTTTTGTTTTGATATGATGGATTGATCGTCCGATCGTCTGTTTGCGTTGATGAGACTCATTTGTCTCTCGGTTGCGTACTGTAGCTTGTAAACAATTTCCTGTTTTTGGTCCCGCGATCATTCCTCGGTTAGACGTTTCGGGTTTTGATGAAGAACGCTGAATCGCGCTTGGACCTTTTGATCGCCGAGGCGTTTTTGCTGTTGAAAAAAGGCAGTGGGGTGAAATCTCGGGTGAGGCAGAAATGATTTCGGGTCTGACGAGAACCCATTGGGTGGACCTTTATCTAGGAGATAAACATCAAAACAAAGCTCTTCCCCGTCCACCAAGCATCCATCTCAACGATTGACGAAGACTGAACACGTCAACGATCAGTAATAAACCTACGGATACGAAGGCCGGGATCGACACAGAAACTACTCCTCCTGCTTTCCTTTCCTTCCAGATCCACTTGAGCCACTTTGATGCGCGACATCAACGTGTTTTCTCGCTCTTCGGGGAACCGAACCCCCGGATCAGTCTGACCGGACATATCAACCTAGACCAATCAATCCATTATTGAAAGAAACCAGTAAACCAAAAACTGATCAACATCATCAACACGCATTCTCTCCGTTTAAAACCTAAAAAGATGGATTGGACGGGATTCCTTCCGGTGACGAGAATTGGAACGTCCGGGGAGACGAAGGAGAACACGTCACTTGAACTTTCTTCTAGCTCGTAAACCATCCGAGCGAGACGATTCGAGTGGCCGTTTAACGTTCGGGCTTGATGAATAGACGAGAACACATCGGATAAGGATATGTCAATGAAAACTAACGCTGTTGACGAGGTGATTCAACTGAACTCAGTTCGAATGCTGTGCTAGATGAAGAGGACAGCGATGCATCAAGGATGGTGGCGGGCACAGGAGGGGGAGATTCAAGATATATAAGAGGGATTCATTAATTTTGGACAATACCACCATCTTTCCGCACGAATCTGGCGAATATAACCATCGACACCAAGAACCTTCAAGCAAGTTTATCACCTTGACCGCCAAACATAAAACGAATCAAACTCCTTTGCCCTCGTCTATAATTCTCTCCTTGACCCTTCCTGTCACTCCAGTTCTCACGGCCTCCGTGACTTCCTGCCCTTCTCCTTGTCTATATCGCTTGCGTCCTTGTCCTTTCTTCCCCTTGTCGTGCGCGTATTTACTGGGACCTATCATCGCTTGTCTTGGTAACGATGGAGGTCGAGGTTGTCAAAGGTGTGTTGGAGGAAGATATATGGGACGTGGAAGATCTCGAACGATTAGAATGGAAGCCTAAGAGAAAGCCTCTGGAGGGGGACACGATCGCTTACTCGGTTTCATCTTTGTAAGTCGTCGAGGCACGAGTCGACATAATCGCAATTCCGTCGGCTGACCAACGTGCTTCGAGTTTCGTTGTACAGGCAAAAACAGTTACTCGCCAATTCAATCAGCGAGTTTGATCCTTTCTACTCTCCTCCTCCTACTCCCGCTTCGAAGCCCTTCACACCAAGCCTTCCGGGAGAGATCAAACGGACCGGGTCGAACGCAAAACAACCTTTGATCCCGATAGTCAATCTCCCTCCTCCCAAGTTCATCCCCAGCCGAGCGCTCTTGGCCGTCACCTCTCGTGACGAAAAAGACACCCGAAATGACCAACAAGACCAGGCAAAATCATTTCGACCACGAGCACCGGTTGCCATCAATCAGCCTACTGCCGACATCTCCGCACCCCTCTTGTCCGACGAAAGGATGCATGCGATCCTTCCCGTTCATCTTAGGGGTCTCAAAACAGATAGCTCAGGCAACACCCATGCACTCAAGGAAGGGAAAGGGAGGCTGGGAAAGATGATGGATGCACTGGACGAAGCGAGACAGATCTTTACTAATCCCAAGGCAGCGGGATCGAACAAGCTCGAAACCAGCCACTCGTTCGATCCCGTTCCGCCAGAACAACTCTCGCTTCGACCTACCTCTCAGCCTTTCAGCCCTTCAGATCGACCGGCATCGAGCTTTGGGGTTCGAACTAGCAAGATCTCAACACCCACGGTCTGCCCTATCAGACCCGGCTGGGTCCGAAGCAACGCGCCCAGTCCTGCTTCTGTGATTCGTAAAAGTACTGACGAGAACGAAGGATCACTACCAGCCAGACCCGATTGGATCGAGGGTTTCGGACCCAGTATCGCTTCGATTCATAATGCCGAGGATCTCAGGGCTGTACCTATGAACTATACGACTCCGCCTCGAACGACGAGAAGAGATCTCCCGGATACGCCTGAATCGCCATCGGAGAGGAAAGGAAGGGATCGAAGGGGTTTGAGGTTGGGCCGACTGGACGAGGACAGCGAGGGAGAAGGCATCGAAGATGTCGTCAGAATCGCAAGAGATGTTGTAAGGGGTACCTGGAAGCGGGGCGAAGGGTACGGGGCAGAAATCGGAAGCACGAGGTTCCTGCTGGTAAGCGATAGGGTAGTTTCCCGCTGGAACCGCTACTCATTCTGCTGTTTCGAGTAGATTCACGGAGTCAATCGTTTCATCCAACCGCAAGCTATCAAAGAAAGAATCTCTGTAAGCTACAATTTGGTTTCCCCGTTCGCTGGTTGCTGACGGCTCATCGCCTTGATTCTCATCGGCTCAAATCTTGAATAGAAAATCGCAGGACTCAAAGCGCTTGTCTATCGCTACCAGAAG
>Ga0308160_10004310_pt1 | contig 15312 bp, 16 predicted proteins | sample PhyFR1_FD_201036 | JGI IMG/M metagenome (GOLD analysis project Ga0308160, IMG submission 201036) | Phyllosphere microbial communities from UC Gill Tract Community Farm, Albany, California, United States - DLSLF.R1 | ecosystem: Host-associated > Plants > Phyllosphere > Unclassified | place: USA...
TAGCATGTCGGCCTACTTATATCTCCTGTATCCTCACTCCACAATGTACCAATTCCCTGGCATCCGCACACAATGATCCCTTTGTCCGGCCGATATCCATGATGAAGGAGTGAGCCGCAGAGGTCTTTCGGATTTGGAGGAAAAGGAGAAACGGAACTCGTTAGAAGCATCGAGAAGATCAAGAGATATCACAGGATGCTAGAAGTGTCGCGTATACGAAGTCTCGTCCGCTTTGCACTGCTCGCAACACTACCCCAACATCCGGCAATTACGGCCCACTGACGGAGAACCCCAGGTCGGTAAAAATTCGTGGCAAGGCAGCAAGCGATGACACTAAGCACGGAGACACTTGTAATGAACACAGTGAGGAGGACGTTCTGGAGAAGTCAAATTCAATGTAACGAAGAGACAGCATCAGCGGCGGAGCCATCGCTCAACTCTGACCAGGCTCGCCGGCGGTTTCTCACTGCGCACACATACATGCCCACACCCTATGAACCCATATCGCATCTACATCAAGAAGATCACGATGTCGGAGACGCCGAGTGGAGATCGCTCACGCCTTGATGAGTTCTTGCCATTCCCTCTTGGAATATATCTAGATATTTTCGCTGAAGTTCGTTCAGCCTCTTCCCACCAGGCGAGCCTGCGGATTACTTCGTTGAGAGGACGTTTATTTGAGTAACGGAGCTCTGGTGGCAGAGCAAACGCGAGCAAGCTTATGGCGATACGGTTCCTATGTCTACGCCCTTTCTCTAGTTGGAAATGGTGGTTTTTGTAATAAGAAGAGCGTTCCCGCCAAGGAGATAATGTGGAGTTCGAGGGGACAGCTGTGAAAGGTGTGTCTGTGTTCGTGACCAGAGCTGTGCTGTGTAGCGATCTTAGAATTTCCGTGGGGATGTCTCATCTCCTCCGTAGTCCGCTTACAGGTTCTGTGATATGAGATCCGATGGCACAGCGGCGTTGTCTATGACGTGGTCATTTGTATCTTTCGCCCACCTACCTGCGCCAACCGGGCGTCCAGCGACCGGATAACAGTTATCCCTTCCTCCAGGCGCCGAATGGGTGGGCGGGAGAGTATATGTCGATCCTTTTGATGTCGATCTTAATCTATGCAGATCACAATTAACTGCAGCCGGGTGCTCAACTCCACACTCAATCTCGTGATAGGTTGGATGATGTCTCGATGCATATAGCGAGCCGCCGCAGCAGCTTCTCCTTCTTTCCGCAAGCACAACCTAATATCCTATCCCCACGCCGATCTGCGAATCGCGACGCAAGTGATGAAATGTGTCTTGGTATAGCACTAGCCTCGCACTCCTAGGCAACTACCGCCATATTGATGCACCTGACCGAAACAGGCGTAAGATACGGATCAGTTGGAGTCGATTTGAGAGTCGGACTGCACGTCTGTATCCACATGTAGTCCAAGTGGGTTATCGCTCGGATAGTTCCATTCCGATCGCAAAACCTCGTATCCGGGCTTTCACGCATTGGTTGTAGTGCCACTTGATGAATCTCGGATCGGGGTAATCACGTAGCTTCCCTCGGAAGCGATCGGCTGTTAAGGCCTTCCCATGCAGTTCTCGAGCAGATTGGAGTCGGAGTACAAAGAAATGGAGATAGTACGTCCCATCCTTGGAGATCAGCTTCCCATCGCATGGCCGAACTGCATCTGAAGCAGGAGCGAGACGCATCTTGAGGTAGAAAGATAGCTCTAAACGGTCAAAGGCATGGTGGATATCGTCACGAAGTAGGAGCCCAGCAGAAACACTAAAGATTGGTGCGGGATACCTGATAGACAAGAGCGATTGGTACAGCTGAATGAATCAGCTTACACCAATCTTCGAGAAACCTCGTAACTCACATCCGGTCGACTTGACGGCACGATGTGACAGGCTGTGCATTCTTCATACGGGGCATCTGTGACTAAGCAGGCAAAATCCCTAGCAATCAAGGCGACAAGACTGCCAAGATTAGCTAAATCTTTAACTTCAGAGGAGCATGTTGGAGACTAACCTGTTGTGCTGTGGATCGCTTCGAGTTTGAGCGTGTCGATTGACTGCCATTGGGATTAGGGGGACAGTTTCTGCGAAAATACTCTGGGCCTCTGGCAAAAGTTACCATCGTCTGACCGCCTCACTTCGTCACTACATGCGTCCGCATCGGAAGCTGGTTCGAGCACTCACCATGGGGTACAAAGCAATAGTCGCCCGGTTCAAAGGTCTCCGCGTTGGTCACGACGGATCCATCTGGCTTATAGAGACAACCTCCTTCTTCATCGTCCAGCAATTGGCGTACTACGTCGTAGATATATTCCCAGATGCTCACCCCGCTGCGGATGAGAAATTCCAGTGGCAACGTTCCGATCAGCTGCGAGTCGCGTGACGAGATGGTGATCACGTCTTGGTCGTCCCATGAGTGCTTTGCAAGAGGGTATGAAGTCATTTCTTTGTTTATTCAAGCTTCGGAACGTCACGCGGCTCGTTCTACAGACGGTCGGACCTCCTTACAATGTCCGACGGTGTTATTCGGCATATCTACATGTGGCGGCAGTTGCGCAAAGGGTCTTGAATACTGGTAAAAGCTCGTGGGATACGAACGGCAGAAAGAGATTCCGGGCGCCCTGAGATATACTGCGTGCTCGACATCTATAGCAATGCAGGTAGAGGGAGCAGCCAGGGTGCAGTAGCTGTCAGCTTCGGCCGAAAAAGATCTATCATACTTTCTTGCGGGGAGTTACGGCTAGATCAAGGTGTCCACAGGGCCTGACAGGGCCTACTGATTACGTTACAGCTCGAAATACCTGGCGGAATCCGGCAAACCATCATGATCGAAAAGGCAGAGAAAAACAATTCATGCTCGAGAAACTGGCCAATGATCCTAACTTTGACCGGGAGACGCTGATTTGCGAAAAGCGAGCCTATCGTCAGATCCATCCAGAAGACGGCGCTACTGAGACAAGTGATGGAGGAAATACCGGTTCAGCTTGGCTTCCAATGATGCCTCGCGTGCAGACAGCCTTTTCTCACGGTCTTTCAGCTCGCCCAAACGACGCTCGATCATGGCTTCGCGTTCGTCCAGCATTCGATCGCGCTCGCTCAACATCTGCGCTCTTCCGCTTCGAGTCTCCGGAGTGCTGCTCCTATTAGACTCTGCGATCAAAGAGGTAACGACGACCACATACGACCCCTCTTGGATGTTGTCGCTCACCCACTGAGCGAAATGACTGCTCGCGAGCAAGTCACCGGTTGAAGGCCGTCTATTCGGCTGTGATAGGTGGATCAGTTCGGACTCTCATGCTATGATCAGGATCTTACACGGGAAGCGAGAAGGCTTGTAATAGTTTGTTGTAGCGGCAAGCTTCCTCCAGGCGGCATGATGATGTCGAAAGCTCTCTCAATTCCCCTCTTCCGACTATCAGGGAGTCTTCATATCAGTATTTTCGTGCCACTGTGTCTGCTACATCACTCACCTCAAGTTCACCAATTCAAACAATACGCAACCCAGGCTATACATATCCGCTTTCAAATCGTATGGCTTACCGGCTAGAATTTCCTGATCGTAAGTGATGCTTCTTGGTATGGGTCGGAGTAGGTGCTCACAGGGGCCAAGTAGCCTCGGGTCTAAGGTGTGCAGTTAGCATTTACTCAGCCATACACCAGTTGCTGTGAACTACATACCCCGACAAAGGACTGGGCAACTGCTTGAGAGACTTCAAGAGTCCTACTGAGGCCGAAGTCCGCCAGCTTCACCATTCCATTTGTCATGAAGAGGACTTCAGGATTGTTCAGTAACTCATTCCAAAGTTCGGCAGTGGGACGTACTATTCTCGGGCTTGATATCTCGATGGACGATTATAGTTCTGCCATCAACGGGATGATGACAGTGTTGAAGAGCAAGTATCGACTGGCAAAATATGCTGAGCACGGTGTGCAATGCAATCGAGCTTCTGCTCGGGTCAGTTGCGATCGACATAGAAACAGCAGTGTCTTACTTCCTCTGCTTAGCGTCCTCGATTGCTCCTCGGAGGTCACCCCCTGCGCAGTACTCCATCACAAAGTAGTCGACAGGGCCTACTTTATCGTCTTCCATAAGACGGATGATGTGGAAATGATCTAGGGTAGACAAGATGGCCGCTTCCTCACGTAGCAGCTCTATCTTCCTGTCGTAATCCGGGGACCGTTTCTTGATCGTCTTGATGGCCACCAACTGAGTGTCAGTCCAGCCCCGGACACTGATCCCAGGAACACCCGAACTGACCTGTTTGGTCGTGCGGGTTTGAGCGAGGACGACGTGCCCAAAACCGCCTTCACCCAAACGCTTCATTATTTTGTAGCCGTCCATGCTGAATCCGTGCAGTCGAACGACAGTTAACTATTGGGTCATCTTTTCCAGCTATATATGCCGAATGTAGCTATGCCATCTCGCTTTGTGAGTTTGGAAGACCCCCCTGTTGTTCTTTTATTTTTCATTTGCGACCGAGTTTCACGGGATTGTTAGGGGTTTTTGTTTCATACTTCGAAATAGGCTGAGTGAGTGAATGCATGCTCAAAGTCTCGGCGTGAACAAAAGGTATCGCATCAGGGTTATGATGGAATGGCGATATGATGAAACAGCCATTATGGCTGATCCCCAAAACTTCTGAAGGTCTCACGCGGAGATTGCAATGGTACAAGCCTCGTCATCCTCTTTGAGCTTCCGTCCGATAAAGCGTCGGCCATGTCACCCGACCGTGACGATGTATGCGACAAGTCGTTTTCATCTGTGCGCAGAACAATGGATTTTGGCCTCGCGCGTGAAACGAAAACAATACGGATGATCTCCCCTGGCAGAATTCAACTCTTTTTGTTCCTTCCCTGACCAACAGGGTCAGAGATGCTTACGCGTCATGACGCTGAATACCCCACGAGAGACCCCCGCCGATATTGCTTCAGCGTGCATGCTATAAATGCATTAGATATCCCGCTTACATCCAAGTGAGGGGATGCAAGCCGAGCGTCCGGTGCCGTGCGTAGAACAATAGATCTTGACCAAGCGGGGAGAATGTAGCAAGCGAATGTAGTCCTCTTTGATATCACGGAGGTATGAATGCTCTTTGTCTTTCCAAAGGACAATAGGACATGAAATGCTTACCCCTAGAGCAGTGTGCTCCCCGTTATTCTGCACAGAAAGCAGGAAGGTTCGTCCAACTTATAAAGCGTATAACATCAGGTGGAATCGCTGAAGATGCCCATCGATTGAGCCGACAGCAAGAACACCGCCTTTCGCCCAATGACTGACGATAATGCCAAAACTGTCATCCGGCCTACGTCCGAAGCTCTGTCTCATGCCGATCCGACACTACATGAGATGATCCGATACATCCGACATGTACTCGATCGCCACGATCCTCGCGAGATAGCGCATAATGCAGCACTGGTCTATCTCGCCATGTTCACGGCCTTCAGAGACACAAAATTGCTGGAGCTCGATTGGGCACCATCTCTTTCGCTAGACATAGGAGATCGAGAATATGAGATAGTGATCTCCCATGTAAGTCCTGTAACGACTTTTGGGGAAAAAGCTAATCTCTCCAAGATGGCGAGGCCCCAGGGCAGCGATATGATGGATATAGAGCGGAACAGTGACGCCCCGACGTCCGCAAACCACTCTCCCGTTGTTGGACATGGGACTCGATGCTCCGAAAAGGCCAAATATTTGCCAAAAAACGGCTCATCGAAGGCTTTTGTCCTGCTGGATACCCTTATCGAGCGCATGGACAAGGATGCTTTCCGCGGCGGTACAATGGCCACAGTACCTTTTGATACGATCAGATCCCACGTTACAGAGGCTGGAGCCGAAGCGACGCCATCGAAAATTTCTAGCTGGCTGATCAATGAGATCTCTCGTCTCGACCATCTGCTAGTTCAGGCCGACAAAATCTCGATAGCGATTAATTGTTGCTATTGGAGCATAGGAGTCTCCTACCGAAATTTCTGCAAGGTGCGTTGTGTCATGCGTGGACTGTCTTGGTGGTTTCATAGCTTACTAAAGGCTTCGAACGCTACTCTAGCCGGCAGCCAACACCCAAGAACGACGGAGAAAGACAACTTTGCAAGACTTTGCGCCACTCCTCCCGTAGTAGAATGGTTGAAGTCGACTAGAACGCGAGCGAGACTGCAGAAGCGACTACAAAGGGCGCGGAAGTTCGTGATCCTGGTGGACGTGTTTGGGGAGCAGGCTTTGCAATGGGTCCCCGAAATATCTGTATCACGGCTTGACATTGTGCGGTTGGAAGACTTGCAGAAGATCGCGACTGGATCTATAGAACAGAAACGGGTACAGGCCATCAAGGATAAACTACCGGCACCTTTAGTAAGCCCGATGACCGCTCACAACAGTAGTCGTTTATAGTATGTTTATTTTGTAGGTCTATGTAAACCTGAGATTGCCTCGCAGCCCTCGGTCGGGCTACAGTCGGCTAGGGCGTGATGATTACTCTCATGGCAGCTATCACGTTCTGCCCCGAACCATCTTGCTCATCATCATATTGTAGCAGACCTAACGTGATGCGATTCTGACACTAAGTCTAATGTGCACATATCCCTTTCGACAAGACAAACAAACGATGTAACAAACGATATTCGGTTCCCGTTGCCTCGGTAATTAAATAATCAGATTCAGATTAGAGATACCAAGCCTGTGTGGTTAAATGATATTGCACGACACGCTAGTGCTCTTCTAGCCGGATCAAATCTGCCAGTCGGCTGGAAGTATCGGAGACAGATCTACTGCCGTACTGCTATCATGTGCCGAGAAGGTGTACTCTGGGCATATCTTTTGACTAGTGACACCGTGACGTCAAGGACATTTCCTCGTCTTCGGGGAAGGTTTCAGTAAAATGGCAAAGGATCATGTATATCGTGGCTTAAGCATATTGCAGAACAATGTGTACAGACCTGCATAAACGATCTCATATCATTTAGAAAGGAAGGTCCACCACTTTAAGACGGTCAGCTCAATGTTAGTCCTCCGCTCTAAACTCGAAGTCAGGCCGGCCTCGATGTCGGAAACGTGTGGGATCCTGACTTGAGAGCAATTAGGCGCGCCCCAATCACTCTGAATGATTGTGCCTGAGAAGCCAGACTAAGCCCCAGGTCTCAGCCGCTTTCTTTGGCTAGGCCCAGGGGCTTGCCAGGAGCTGTGCCTGCTGTAGCGGGCAGTCCGAATCACATAACAAAACGTGAATATATCGAAACGTTTCATCCTTATTGATATGTGATTGAGTAGCTCTTCGTTCACCAAGTATTTGCCGGCTGAGTAGGCATATAGGAGAGTGGTGAAGGCGGCGACAGAGATATAGGACCTACCATTGTCGTTTCTGAAAATCACCGGTCAACAACCTTCAACTACCGTTTGTGATAATTCAGCTAAGTCAGCCTGAGTGGAGTGTTAATCTCGTGAGCTCAAGCGAATTCGGTGTCAGCTTGCTCACTTCAGAACACTGAGACGAGACTATACAGTATCCCCGGTATAGCGACGGCACATGTCTCTCTCTACGGTCTCACCTTACACTGAGCGTAGCTTCGGGCTGCGATTTCACAACTCGGCCCCCAGCGACCTTGCGTCGGCTGTCAAAATCGACTATCGATGGTGGTCGACGCCTATCATACGGACTCAAGCGTCGACCTACACCCTTTCCATCCGGGAAGGGGCTACTGTTGAATGGCGAGCTATATCTTTCCGGGCTTGCTCGCTGCACAACCTCGTCCACCGAACGCACTATAGCCTCGACCATTCTGAAGCCTTCCGATGCGATGATTTGATCGAATGGCAAGGCCAGACAACTGTCTCGTTTAGTATGCTGGGTCGCGTTGCTCAGATTCTTCTATCTTAGGCGTAATACTCAAAGTGGTAAGATGGACATGAATCGAGGATGATCGATCCGCTGCTGTGGACAGGTTCAAGATCGATGTTTGACGTGGAGGCATCAAGGTGACGCGAAATGGCTTGCTACCCCACACAAGGTCTGCCAGCCGAAATATCAAATTATGTGTTAACATTACGCCTCATCAACACAGCGATCCCCGACAACTGTAATCTTTCGCTTGCTTTCCGCTTCACCCACACTGGCTGCACAATCCCTATCATAGTAGGTCAGCGCCGTTTATCTATTGTGATTAGACCACGTGTGTTCAGTGAAAGGGATAAAAGCAAGACCTTGAACGCGGACGTACATCTCTATGCCGAGGCCGTGGGTGACTCCACGTGGCAAACTCCGGTCGTCCCGATTAAACAACGCAGGAAGAGGTCGTTATATCTCCGTTCCTGACCTTGACTGCGCTTCTTATGCCTACTGCTTGCAAATCGGCCCCATTCGGTATTGAAGTGACCCGGGGTCGATTGCAACCCTCACGGCAACCCATACTCGATGTCAAAGTCATTCACCGAATTGCCAAACTGGAATTTGAACTGCTCAGTATTGTTCACGATCACTATGGCCATGAACTGCTGGCTGTTACACCCATGTACATCCCGATCCAGGGCGGTGGGGGTAGCAAAGATTTGACTGAGGCCTGCGAACCCGATATGGGCTCATATGGTGTGGGCATCAATAAGCGGGCAGGTACCGCAGTACAGACAGTAGGCACAAACGATTGCTGCCTCTATCGACCAGCTGAACTCCGACACAAGCTGCTCAACTGACTAAGGGGAACTCACGATTCTATCCTGATATGGTTTACTGATTATGTAATCTGTACCCAGGCCTTTGGACCTATAGTAATCGATTGGACCATTCTCACCTTGATTTGAACAGCTTGGATAACTTACCCTTGTCTTGGTCTTATCGTTTACGCCGGTCCATACGTTGGGTCTGCAATTGGTAGAAACTCTCTCTCTTCGCATTCATGATATGCGTGGACAAGTCAGCACGAGATATCTGTTCAAGCGGGCAAGTATGTTATCGGCTGTCTAGCTAAATTCTCTCTACCGGAAGGACAAAATAATGTAGTTGGTCACCACTTCAACAACGGAGAACACAGAGTTCCTGGTTCAGACCGTCATTATCTGCCAGAATACATGCTTACATATAGTGAAGGTGGATGCATGGTGATGTGAAGTTGAAACGTCAGTTTATCAAATACACCCGCGCTTGGGGTTCAGAGTACCATGAGTTTGCTTTTCGGTCACAACTCTTTCCACATTTGACATAAGCGTATTCTGATGACAGTAATTGGGAGCCATGGTCATCATGAGCCAGAAACAAGTGTTACATGCATGCATAATTTATCTGACCTCGACCCCCCCACCACCGATAGGGTATGTAATCCCTAAGATCTCTGGTCATCTCCCATCTCCCGAGGCTTCACCAAGCGGCCCACCTTGAATCCAGAACAGTCTCGCTCTAAGCTCGACGGACATGAAGTGGGCTCGTCTCTAACTCCCTGACCCTCCCAATACGCACCCAGCTGTCAAGGAAATGTGAGCAGTTGAAAGACGGCAGCTTGAGCAGCTTGACCAAAAATATCGATGACTCGTGGGTCAACTTGTGTAACCCATAGGTCGATCGGGTTTAACACAGTTGTCGGTGTTTGAGGCTGAATGAGTGTGAAGACGGGAGTGTACAATATGGAGATCATGGCACCGGCTCGATAGAGATGCTTTCCGAATAAAGCCGGTGGGTTGTCGACGTGCCACCCCTCAGAGGGATTTGACCAGAAGGCTTCCAAGCTTGCGCAAGCAGAGCACATAGAAACTATCCGCGGTGTGAGGGCTACGACAAATTCGACTGCAGCAGGACTCTCGATTGCGAAAGACCCAGATGCGGTATGAATGGTTTCCTGCCAATGGCTTGTGGCTAAAACGACCACGGGTAGGGCAACGGTAAGGGTGAATATGGAAGTAGCGAATGACCATTGTCGATCGACATCCGCGAACTGCGCCTTATACAAATCGGTGGTCCAGATGAAACCAATCCAGATCAAATTTGTGGCCCATATGATGAGCGTAAATATAGCGACATAAGACCGGGCGAGTTGAGAGTCTGCCAAGTCTTCTCTAGCGTCTCTCTTCGCCCATCGACTTATCAGATGGAACGCGATGATCGCAATCACAGTGGCTGGGATTATTCCGATACCGATGACTTCTAGAAACTTGGAGTAGGACTTTGAGACCATCACAACAAGCGGCAGTGATGTATGGGATAGAGTCTTGTTCAACGCCATGTAGCAATGACTAGAGGTGATCGTCTGATTGCTCCCGAAGTCTAGGCAAGGCGTACACATCCCCGAATACCCCAACTGACGTCATCTAACAGCTGACTAATTTGCGACCGACTGCCACCCCGCCAAACCCAACTCTGCTGTGTCAAGCCACTATATCGAATACAACGGCGGTCTCGCACCATAATGGTGTGGCAAGTGCAACTCGGTCCTTCGACTCTCTCAACGGTGATGGTATCAGGGCGTCTTGGTAATATTGATCAAGAACAGCAGAGTCGAATCTAGCAAAGAAAGGAGAGCTGCGCAAACTTTTGATGGCCTCGTCTCTGGTAAAAGTAATTAGCATACGAGAAGAGGTTCACCAATGGACGCTGGGTCAACCAGAGGTCACCAACCGATTAGCCCAGTCATTCCGACATTTCATGGCTGTGGTGACCAGAAAAGGTTTTTGCACGGCGATGTCATCCAGAGAGCGGACAATGGGTAGGATCTGAAAGCTCAGCTGCGGTTGTGATGTTCGGGAGCACTCACTGTCGGATCAATCGAGCAATTAACCGTGGTACAGGTCCGGATCAGCATGAGCCGCGTGACACCTGTCGGTTTAAATCCAGTCAATGGTTTCCAGATGTTGTGACTTACAAAGCTGTTCCACCGAGACTATGCCCGACACCAAACACTTTTCGATCAGGGATATGCTCCATCCAGGTAAGAACAGCGTCCACCTCGAGAACGTCGATGCTGGGTAGATGATTGCGGATAAAGGAGTTTACATCCCTGCCCCCGTCGGGCCAATAGTGTACAGTGCCCAACAAACCGGCGTTCAGGTCGACGCTGGTGCCGTGGTGGAGACCATCCAGTAGCCATACCTCGTCACGCAAAGTGGGAAGAGTACCTCGATCCTTCACTGATCTGGAAGGGTAACCCCTGATTCCCTAGAATACATGTATTATGGAATTTCCTCATCTTCCGAGATGTCTTCAGAGATGTCGCGGAAATTCAGGAATCTGATCCTCCTCTCGGGAAGCCCGCTGAGGATTTGGACCATATTCTCCGGATCCCGAGGATGAGCTAAGCTCCGACTCGCAAGCAGGCGCATGCATTCTTGGCTCTCTCTCCGCCAAGCCATCTTGAATGGCGTTCGACCTTTCGAATCCTGAAGATCGGTCCGGATCAGGGGGTTCTCCAGCAGAATGGCGACGCAGCGAGGATCGTTGAGATATACTGCGGTATGGAGAGGGGTCATATAATCGCTATCCCGTAAATTGAGGTCGAAATGATTACAGTCCACAGTGACAAGAGTCCTGAGGTGATTGTACGCTTCATTGATGACTAGATGATGCAATACCCCACGGCCAGCTAAGTCTCGCGAATGGCGGCCGGTTTCCCATCCGCCAAAAACTTCAGCGAGAGATCCATCGCCAGAACCACCGAGTGCAGGTTCCAGGCTGTCCAGAGCTCGAAGCAGTCTGATAGAGTACTTCTCGTCATCGTGGTTGCTGCGATTTACCGCCTGTTGCTTGATGTAATTCCGGCCGAGAGCGTCCGTCGTACGCAATTTTGCCCACGAGAAATTTTCCGACATGTGTAAGTACTCATTGAATTCCTTTTAGTCGTTGATCAAGCCATCATCCGGAAAAAGGAACATAGCGTCGTCTGTGAAGGTTGTGTGGGCGGCAATGGCTCTATGTTGTCGATTCAACATCCGGGCTCTTCGATGTTGGCTTGTCGCAATTTCTCGATCGATACGATCAAATATTGCGGGGAAAAGACGTTTCAGAGCGACAGGTAGGCCAGCAAAAGCACCGTAAGGTGCAAGCTCGACAGTGGACGGAAGCCCAGGGCCTCGAGGATAACGCAGACCCTCATAAGCGTCATCTGAACATAGGTAGGCGTGTCGAGTAGCTGCTGAGATCATACATCGTTCAAATATATTTTGGAAGTGAGGATCCGCTGTCGTCTGACCGCAGCCCACAAAAAGAACGTTGCCGTTTCGGAACATATGGAGCAGATTGTCCTGAAGCCGTTGGCTATCAGCCAATGATGAATTGATCCTTTGATAATCGTCCTTGTCGAATACGACGCTATCCGGCCGTTGGTAATCGCCATGGATGTGCAAGACTTCTCGGTTGATTGCGGGATCCTCGGAATGGAAAAAGGAGTCGCACCTTGAATCCCTCCAATCCATCTCCTTCATCGAAAGAACGTCTTCGATAATCGTATCATAATTTGTTGTAGCGATGCGTGCCCCGTTCCGACGTAGTATACGAAGCAACGCGTACACAGACCGGTGCTTGATATTGTCTCGGTTCCAGCGGAACCCATCGAACTGAGCCATCAAAAACTCATTGAAATGCGTTATGCTTAGTAGACGCCTAAGCTCCCCAGCGGCCCCAAGCCAGTCCTCCCGTATAATCCGTCGTCGGATTGCTTCTACGGTCGAGGACTGTTGCGGATACCGTGGCAATGCAAAGTCACAGCCATTGATGAGGAGCTGTTCCCAAGTCGGAGCTCCCGCAGACGCTATGGATACGCCGGCTCCTACGATGACGAGCAGAGTCGGGGGTTTGTTGTTCAAGCCTGAGGAGACCTTTCCGCCTGCGAGCTCTAGTAGTCGTAAACGGGCATCATCGGTAAGATCGAGAGCCTCGGACATCTTGATCTTCGGACAAAAAGGCGGTGCAACGTCAAGTGCAGAAGAATTGGAGAATAGCGGGAGAGAGCATTGATCTCAAACCTTCGGGCGATAAGGCTGCAAGCATACATGCGGTCGCGGGATTATGTGGAAGTTTGGTATAACCCCGACAGAGGCAACACGTGCTGATATAAGCGGTTACGTGCCGGTCTGGGGTAGGTGGGTGTCAATATCATTCTTTTCATTCGTGCATCTAACACTTGTTTCCCGTTCAGAATCATCAGGTCTACTCATAACTGAAAACAGAACTGATATAAGTATCGTATGGGAGAAGTTATCAAGGAAAAGCAAACTCACGGTATTGGGACCCCTTAACACGGGAGCAAGATACCTGACCCGTCAAAGCCAATGATACGCATATGCATGACTTGGTCATGTATGTATAGGTGTATCCTGGTGGAGAATTATCAGAGGAGCGGGAATCTGCAGTCAGAATGGATATATGTATTGTATGAGAAAAGTTATCAAGGAAAAGCAAACTCACGGTATCGTAACCCCTTAACACGGAAGCAAATTACTTGACATATCAAACTCTCCCAGACATAGCAAATTACTTGACATATCAAACTCTCCAAGACATCATCCCCGTCAAGACCCCATTTCTGCTGCCAAACACTCTCCATCTATCATCTCTAGCTCCACTAGCGTTGCTATCCAATGGACTATACTTGTTCTTGCCAGTCTGTGATAACAGCCGGGCATACAGCATCGGATGCGGAACGGTGATTGGTTATTGACTTGATATCGATGTGTTGAATCCTTGGGGAAGTTCATGCAAGGTACATGGCCAGCCGCACTTCTTGCAAAGTTGAAGAGCCGTCTGATCTGGGCATCGGTGTGGAAGTTGTCTGCAAGGGATTGAAATATCTCTGGAAGGTTCTCATGGTTGTCCTCATACCACCACGCATCTGGATCCAGTGAATGGCTTGGTTTCCATAGTCCAGCATTCCAACCAAGACCGTTCATAAGGTCTGTCAAGGCTTTGACCTGTAGTCCAGATGGCCGGCCATTGTTATCTCCGTCGATTTTCCTAGCTGATTGGCTTGATGATAGACCCAATTGGCGTTGTCAAGCAATCCCTTCTTGGTGATGAGACGAGCTTTCAATAGTTCGGGAGCGTGAGGACCGTCCCCAATCCCTAACCAGTAATTAGGATCCAGTAAACTTGTCTTGTCCACCATCTTCTTTGCTTCTTTGATAGTCGGCGCTTTGACGGTGACCTCTATTCTGAATCCACCCAATGATTGGTCGTTCTTTGTGGAGAGGTTGTGAATCATGTTTAAGGCAGCAATGACCTGGCGTCTCATTCCATGTATGGTCTTTGGTATCCCGCCTTGTAAATGACTGTTGAAAGATTTCAGGACATGGACAATACGGGGAGATATTTACCCAGAGAAGTTCCGACGTTTATATTGAGGAGTGATGTTGACAGTCCCGTAATCCAGCGATGCACTCTTCACAAAGGGCATCCGTGACTAAGCAAGCAAAATCCCCAGCAATCGAGACGACTCTGAAAGAAGACTGCCGAGATTAGCTAAAACCCAGATGCTAAGGGAGGGACTATGTCGGAGTCTTACCTGCTGCGCTGTGGATCTTTTCGAGTTTGAGCGTGTCGACTGACTACCATTGGGATTAGGGGGACAATTTCTGCGAAAATATTCTGGACCCCTAGCCAATGTCACGTCCCCCTGATCACCTTAAGTCGTTATTACAAGCGCCCATATGGACCTGCTGCGAGCACTCACTGTAAGGTACAAAGCAATAATCGCCCGGTTCAGCAGGGTCCGTATTGGTCAAGGGCGATCCCGAGTAGGTACTCACAGGTGCCAAGTAGCCCCGGGTCTAGAGTGTGGTATCAGCATTTAATTAAGCTAGACACCTGTCGCCGTGATAGACTTACACCGACAAAAGACTGGGCGAATGCTTGAGAGATCTTCAAGGTCCGACTAAGGCCAAAGTCTGCCAGTTTCACCATTCCATTTGGCATCAGGAGGACTATGGGATCGTTCAGTGTATCACCAATCATTGTGCAGCAGTCAAACGCACTGTTCTCGGGCTTAATTTCCCGATGAACAATTATCGTTCTGCCATCAACGGGATGATGACAATGTTGTAGAGCGGGGATTGACTGGCAGAATATGTTGAGCACTGTGCGCAACGCAATTGAGCTCCTCACCTATCAGCTACGATCTTAAGAAAGCTACGGCACCTTACTTGCTCTTCTTAGCGCCCTCGATTGCATCTCGAAGGTCACCCCCTGCGCAGAACTCCATCACAAAGTAGTCGACAGGGCCATCTTTATCGTCTTCCATAAGACGGATGATATGTACATGGTCTAGAGTGGACAAAATGGCTGCTTCTCCGCGAAGCAGCTCTATCTTCCTCTTGTAGTCCGGAGCTCTTTTCTTGATCGTT
>Ga0308160_10004311_pt1 | contig 15311 bp, 9 predicted proteins | sample PhyFR1_FD_201036 | JGI IMG/M metagenome (GOLD analysis project Ga0308160, IMG submission 201036) | Phyllosphere microbial communities from UC Gill Tract Community Farm, Albany, California, United States - DLSLF.R1 | ecosystem: Host-associated > Plants > Phyllosphere > Unclassified | place: USA...
GAGCAGTCCACAGAGCAACGGTATGGCTGAACGGTTCGTAAAAACGATGAAAAGTGGCTATATCACCTTCATGCCAAAACCGGATGTGAGAACGGCGTTGATAAACCTGGCGGCAGTGTTCGAGCATTACAATGAAAACCATTCACACAGTGCCCTGGGATACCTCTCACCGAGGGAATACCGGAACCAGCGGATAACGTTAACTTAGAGACAAAAGCTGTCTGGATATAGCGGGTCAAGATCACACCAATGGCCCTATGCATGGCCGTATGTGGTTTGAAACCCACACACGGGTGGTTAGGGTATGGCGGGGATGCCAGTTACCTTAATTAACTGGCTAGCATTGGATTTTGAATGTCAGAGCGCGTTAGTCCAGTTTAGGGTGCTGATCGACCAACGTCTGTTTTTTATTTTCTAAATCGGCAATTTGCGCATTGATGTCCTCGACCTTTTGTTCGATGTTGTCATAGGTTTCCTGGAGCAGTTCTTTGGCTTCCATGCGATCAGAGGCGGCTGGGGGGGCACCGCGTAGCGGTTTGTTGGCAGTTTCTTTCATATATAGACCGGTAATCAGGCCGATCACTGCCACTACCATCAAATAGTAGGCCGGCATGTAGAGGTTGCCAGTGGATTCCACCAGCCAGGCTACCGCCGTTGGGGTAGCGCCAGCAACCAAGATTGAAATGTTGAAGGAAATCGCCAGCGCGCTGTAGCGAATATTCGTTGGGAACATTGCTGGCAATATGGAGGCCATCACGCCGGTAAAGCAGTTCAGCAGCACCGCCAGCACCAGTAAACCGACAAAAATTAAGCCAATCACGCTACTGTTAATCAAAATAAAGCACGGGATAGCCAGCGCTACCAGACCAATGCTGCCGCCGATAATAAATGGCTTACGGCCAATGCGATCGCTGGTCAGGCCGATCACCGGTTGCACGAACAGCATGCCAATCATGATGGCGATGATGATCAATATGCCATGATCTTCCGAGTAGTGCAGATTATGCGAAAGATAGCTTGGCATATAGGTCAGCAACATGTAATAGGTCACATTGGTGGAAATCACGATACCTACGCACACCAGCAGACTTTTCCAATGTTTGGCTGCAATTTCTGTGAACGAGATCCTCGGCGGATTTTCGATGGCGTTGCGATCATCCTTCTCCATCTTGTCAACGTGTTGCTGGAACGCAGGGGTTTCTTCCAGTGCATGGCGCAGGTAGAGACCAATAATGCCCAGCGGTGCTGCGATGAAAAACGGAATACGCCAGCCCCAGTCGAGGAAGCGGGCTTCGCCAACGATGCTGGAAATCAGCACCACGACGCCGGCACCCAGCACGAAACCGGCGATAGAGCCGAAATCAAGCCAACTACCCATAAAGCCACGTCTGCGATCGGGTGAATATTCTGCCACGAAAATCGCCGCCCCGGAGTATTCTCCGCCGACGGAGAAACCCTGCGCCAGCTTGGCCAGCAACAGCAGGATCGGTGCCCAGATGCCAATAGCGGCATAAGACGGGATCAGGCCGATGCAGAAGGTGCTCACCGCCATAATGATAATGGTGATGGACAGCACTTTCTGGCGGCCAAATTTATCGCCCATGGCACCAAAGAAGATACCGCCGAGTGGGCGGACTAAGAAAGGCACCGAGAAGGTCGCCAGCGCAGCAATCATCTGTATGCCAGGAGATGCGCCCGGAAAGAAGACTTGTCCAAGGGCATAGGCTACGAAGCCGTATACGCCGAAGTCGAACCACTCCATCGCATTGCCCAACGCGGCGGCGGTAATCGCCTTCTTCAGCTTGCTGTCGTCGATGATGGTGATGTCATTAATGTGCATCGGCTTATGACGTTTTTTTCTTAACTTCATATTATCGTCCCTTAATGAAACATTAGTTGTTCGTGAATTCGCAATCCCCATCCATTTTTCTATGTTGAACCATTAGTTTGGCTAAACATATTGCTGTTCCAGGTGGCCAGCCTTCACTCTCTTCATGAAATGTGAACCGTAAATGCAAGCCCAATTTAAGCGATATCACGCTAGTTAGGGGACTAATTTTTTAGCATTTATAGCTTAACGTTATATCTTGCGGCGATCAAATTTGGTCTTTTTTCTTATAAATTTGCATAGAAATAGATTGACGGTAAGATGCGTAGCCTAAATCAGTACTCAGCGTTTTGGCTTTTACAAAAGTGAAGGACGCGTTGGTTTCGGTAAAAACCACAGAGCACCATGGGTAAGTAAACAGAGGCAAACGGTATGCTGGATAAAAAACCATGTGTGCTATTAACCATGAGTATAACGACATTATGATGTCAAACCGGCTCGAGCCAGAGCTTAATATCTATCACTATCCAGACCATCTGCGCGCTAGCCTGGATCAACTGCCCAGGTCGCCGGGCGTCTACCTCTTTCACGGCCAGAGCGATCGTCTACCACTGTACATTGGCAAAAGCGTCAATATTCGCAGCCGAGTGATGGCGCATTTTCGCGCCCAGGGGGAAGCCAAACTGTTGCGTCAGACCCAGCGGATCAGCTTTATCACTACAGCGGGGGCATTGGGGGCGCTTCTGCTGGAAGCGCAGCTTATCAAGCAGCAGCAGCCGCTGTTCAATAAAAGGCTGCGTCGTTCAAAACAGCTATGTTCGCTACGCATAGGTGATGGGCGGGTGATGATCGTACATGCCAAAGAGATCGATTTTGCCGTTACGCCCAATCTGTACGGGCTGTTTGCCAACCGCAGCACGGCACTGGCGAAGCTGCGTGTCATCGCCGACGAACAGCGGCTGTGCTACGGTAAGCTGGGGATTGACAAATTGCCGCTAGGGGCAGCCTGCTTCCGCTTCAGCCTAGGTAAATGCGCTGGTGCCTGTTGTGGTGCAGAGTCCGAGCAGCAACATGGCCAGCGTTTGGTCACCGCGCTGGAGCAAATACGCATCAACTGCTGGCCCTACACCGGCCGGGTAGCACTGGAAGAGCAGGGTGATTCGCTGCGTCAGTATCATGTGATCGATAACTGGTTTTATCTGGGATCGGTCAGTAGCCTGGAACAGGCCGATGCCTTGCAGCACCCCGCCAGCCATTTTGATAGCGATGGCTACAAGATCCTATGCAAGCCACTGATGGCTGGCCACTACCGGATTATTGAATTGCCGGGCTGAGTAATAACGTGAGACTTGTGTTATTCATTCAAATCGGTGCCAGCTTTTTTGCCTACCCGGCGGTGGAGGGGTCTTTGTATTTCACCTTTAATCTTTTGCTAAACTGCAAACCGGTAGATTTGCTGCCTGGCAATAGGAGGTTGATATACCACAGTCCGAACGGCGATGGGGGGTGTTGCAGCCCTCGCAGCGAGAGAAAAATCGTTGACCGCCGCATCCAATGTCTATCAGTCAATTATCACCACCATGCTTGGCAATTTGGATAAGGCCGATCGTGACTGAATCATTGCGATGATTGACCTGGTGTATGAGATTGCCAATGCCCGTGCCATACGGCGCTGCAACGAGTTGCAAAAACAAAAATTAAACAGGTGGATGATATCGCGTTTATGCTTGCGCAGGGTGGATAAAGCTGCCTTGCCCCACTCAGGGTTTATACCTTCTCTATTGTGGCGCAGGCCTCAAGGCAACCATCTGAAACAATGCCAGATACTTTGATCGTCAATGGTTCCACCAGCGCGATACGTAGAAGGTGCTTTATTAGCGTTGGGGTTAGCTGATTTCAAATATACCCGCCATACTTCCTTCAAGTTGTCTAGGCGCTAGCTTAAGTGCCTGAGGTTCATTGATCCCCAGTGCCAGCGCTGTTCAAATCGGTTTCCGACCGATTTTTCATTGCATTGCCGCTTTCCTGTCACTCGAATTATATAAGGTATATATTGCTGGATTAAGGTGCGACAAGTGCTATCTGCGGGATAAATCTGTTGCGGCCGGTCTTGCCGTACGACAGAAAAAGTGGCTTCACTCGCTGACAATTTTTACGCCGATTTTGCTGACCTGATTGCCTGCCATTTCGGCAATGGTCCAGATCAGTCCCTCCCATTCCACCTGATCACCGATCACCGGTTCACCACCAATCAACTGAATGATGAACTGCCCAAGCGTCTGCTGATCGTTCACGTTATCCTGCAAGTTCAGGCCATAAACCTGCGAGATATCGCTCAGGCAGGCGTCCGATTGCAAGATGAAATCGCCGAAGAAACGCTCGTCGAAGGTGATGGCCGGTGCTTGGCTGAACAGCTTACCGAGTACTGGCAAATCATGCTGATGGCCAATAACGCACAGGATATCTCTTTCACGCAGCCGGGTGCTGCCGCTTGGGTGCAACAGTTCTTTGCCACGGAACAGCGCGGCGATGCGCGTGTTGGGCGGCATTTTCAACTCGCGCAGTGCAGCGCCAACGCACCAGTTCTCCATCGACAGTTGATAGACGAACTGTTCCCATTGATTTTCTGGATGTACGTCTAGCCCCACTCGTGAGATCGGTGTCAGCGCAGGCGGCACGATCACTTTGGCTTTCCTGGCGGCGAATGACAGCGTGGTGCCTTGCAGTAGCAATGAGACCAACACCACAAAGAAGGCTAGGTTGAAGAACAACTGTGCATTCGGCAACTCGGCCATCATTGGAAACACTGCCAGGATCACCGGCACGGCACCGCGCAGACCAACCCAGGCGATAAAGCCACGCTCGCGCAGAGTAAAGCTGCGGAACGGCAGTAGGCCAATGAATACCGAAAGTGGGCGGGCGAACAGGATCATCCACAGTGACAGCAGCAGGGCGGGGATGGCGATTGGCAGCAGTTCATGCGGATTGAGCAACAATCCCAGCACCAGAAACATGCCGATTTGGCTCAGCCAGGCCAGGCCATCGAAGGTTTGTACAATGCCATGGCGGTTGCGGATCGGCCGGTTACCCAATAGCAGGCCGCACAGATAAACCGCCAGAATGCCACTGCCGTCCAGCGCCGTGGTCAGAGCGAAGATGAGTATGCCGCCGCTACCGGCCAATAGTGGGTACAGACCTTCGGCCAGTTTGATATGGTTGATCAGCGTCAACAGCAGCCAGCCGCCGCCGAGACCAAAAATGATCCCCATACTAAATTGCTGCATCAAGTGTAGCGGGAACATCCAGCTAAGGGTGGTTTCACCGGCGGCGATCATCGCGATCAGGGTAATAGTGAGAAACACCGCCATTGGATCATTGCTGCCGGATTCAATTTCCAACGTGGCGCTGACGCGTTCGTTGAGACCTTTGCCACCCAGCAGTGAGAACACCGCAGCGGCATCGGTGGAACCGATGATGGCACCGATCAGCAGTCCTTGCAGCAGATCGAGGTCGAACAGCCATGCGGCTGCTATCCCAGTTAGCCCCGCAGTGATCACCACACCGACGGTGGCGAGGGAAAGTGCTGGCCACAGAGCAACGCGAAAGGAACTGACGCGGGTACGCATGCCGCCGTCAAGCAGGATCACCGCCAGAGCCAGGTTACTGACCAGATAGGCCAGCGGATAATTGTTGAAGACGATGCCGCCTGGGCCATCAACGCCAGCCAACATGCCGATCGCTAGGAATATCACCAGGATGGGAATGCCGAGACGAGAAGAAAATGAACTCAGCAGAATACTTGAGCCTACCAGCACGGCACCGATGACGAACAGGCTGTTAATGGTGCTAGCATCCAAAATGATGTTCTCCTGAGGCTGGGGGAAAGGGCGGTGCTTGTGAGCACGGATTCCTGATAATGATAACGTGTTTAGTGGGTAAAACGCCAAGGCTGATTGATAAAACAATCAGGCTTTTATTCTTATTTGATAAAGATACGTTGGGCAATGGCGAGGAAGCAACAGAATTCTTTCTTTTATCTATAGTTATCAGTCCAGTGTATTTACGATTTGTTAATATTCCTTACTTTCTGTGAGGCAGGAAAAGAACCAAGGTTCAGCGACCCGTTTCCTTTCCGGCTCGGAGATGCTGTCAAGTACCCATCATGACTGGCAGGGTTCAGGGCGTTATTGCCGTTTACCGGAAAATAGGAAACGCAGTATAGGAATACGTTTATGCAGTCCATATAATACCAAAGATAAAGAGAAGACAAACAGCAGACCCAGCAGGAATCCCAGCAAGTTATTACCGATACCAGGCGTCACAAACGCGCCATATATTATGGTAAGCGGATGGTGCACCAGATATATAAACAGCGAGGCGTTAACCAGATAAGAGATGCGTGGAGAGCGGTAATTTAATAAGCTGTGCCCGAAAGAGAACACCAAATGAGTCATCATAACCCCCAATAGGGCCTTGATCATCACATCTAGCTGTTGTGGGCCATATAGATGCTGGTTTAGAATATAAGCGACAAACAGCAGCAATGAAACCAGCAACACCCATCGAGAACGGCGCAGAAAAATTGCCTTCAGACACGTAAACTTAAACGCATAAGCGCCGAGGATGAAGAACGGCAGATAGGACATCATTTCCATCACCACGATGTTGAACAGAGCATTGGACAATAATTGCGGTGCGAAAATTAAAATAAGGTGGTGCCCGGTTGCATAGGACATGGCATAAACAAGAAAGAGCAGTGAGATTTTATTAGCCCAGTCGTTTTATTTATTAGCACCCCCGATTGAGATTTTTTGGTGCCTTGATTTTTTGTAACAAGTAAAAACAGGCACCGGTCAGCAGTGAGAGCGTTAATAAAAACCATAGATGAGAAACCAGCTCCAAAACAGTGACATTTATTTTCTGATAGAGAGAGAAATCATCCCCGCCGTTTAACTTGTTGGTGAAATGTTTCAGCAGATAAAACTACGGCACGGTTATTAAGGGGATCGCGCTTAGCAACGGGATCGCCACCCGTGCAAGCCTTATCTTTAGCCACTGATGACGCTCGTAGCGCTGGTAGAGCATATAGGAAAAATAGCCGGATATTACGAAAAATACCTGCATGCGGAAGGCGTGGATAAAATCATTCAGCGTCGTCAGAGAAAAGGATAGAGTGGCGCTGTTCACTGACCATACATGGCTGGAATAGATCAAGGAGAGATGGAACGGAACACCGAGCAACATCAAAGAAGCTCGGACTGAATCAAGAAAAAACTCACGTTGGTGGCTACATGTTAGTCATAGGTTACCGTGGGTGATTTAATTGGATGATTATTAACACGCACAATTAAATCGTCAAGGGTTAAGTTGTTATATGAAAATCTACTATACTGATTCTAATTTCTTATAGCGTGTCGTGTTTTGCTACGCGGGTATTTCGTCAATTGTCTAAACCTTAATCAAATAACCGCTAACATGAACCATCCATTTATCATGTTGTCGGACAACTGAAGAATCCCTAGTATGGATTGTTGTTTTTAGCACACGAATTAGGAGGGGATGTGCGAGTTAATCTATTATCCAGGCAATCACGCGCTGTGAATGTTCGTTGGTTAGGTGCCACTGTGCTACTCACGCTGCTTGCTTCACAGGCATGGGCCTTTTCCATTGATGATGTGGTCAAACAGGCGCAGACTCTGGCCGGGAGAGACTTTCAGCCTCCGAAAAGTAACCTGCCTTCTCAGTTCCGTGAGATGAAATTTGCGGACTATCAGCAGATCCAGTTCAATTACGATAAAGCTTATTGGAGTAAACTGAAAACCCCTTTTAAGCTTGAATTTTATCATCAAGGGATGTACTTCGATACCCCAGTGAAGATCAATGAAGTCACCGCCACCCGTGTAAAAGAAATCAAATACAGCCCTAACTACTTCAGTTTCGGTTCAGGTAAGCACGATCCTGAAACGTTGAAGGATCTGGGCTTTGCCGGTTTCAAAATCCTCTACCCTATTAACAGTGCGGGCAAGTACGATGAAATTATGAGCCTGCTGGGTGCAAGTTACTTCCGTGTGGTGGGCAAAGGACAGGTGTACGGGCTTTCTGCGCGTGGCTTGGTGATTGATACCGCTTTGCCGTCTGGTGAAGAGTTCCCGCGTTTTCGTGAATTCTGGGTTGAACGCCCAAAGCCGGGCGACAAGCGCCTAGTGATCTATGCGCTACTGGATTCACCGTGTGCCACTGGTGCTTACCGCTTTGTGGTCTACCCTGGCCGCGACACGATAGTGGATGTCGAGTCCAAAGTGTTCCTGCGCGATAAAGTCGGCAAGCTGGGCATTGCACCGTTGACCAGCATGTTTTTGTTTGGGTCGAGCCAGCCATCGCCGACGTTAAATTACCGTCCAGCGCTGCATGACTCCAATGGCTTGTCGATCCACGCTGGCAACGGTGAGTGGATCTGGCGTCCGCTAAACAATCCAAAACATCTCTCCGTCAGCACCTTCACCGTCGAAAGTCTTAAAGGCTTCGGCCTGTTGCAACGTGGCCGCCACTTTGAGAACTATCAAGATCTGGACGATCGTTACGATCTGCGCCCAAGTGCCTGGATCGAACCGCGTGGTGACTGGGGCAAGGGTAAGGTTGAACTGGTGGAGATCCCGATAGCAGATGAAACCAACGATAACATCGTCGCATTCTGGACCCCAGAGCTATTTCCGGACATTAAAACGCCATTGGCACTGAACTACCGTTTGCGCTTCACCCGCGATGAAGACAAGTTGCAGTCACAGGGTATCGCCTATGTCAGCCAGACCCTGCGCTCCACTGGTGAAGTGAAACAGTCTAGCCTGATCCGCGAGCCTGACGGCAGCGTGGCGTTCCTGGTTGACTTCGTCGGCCCGCTGCTAACAGGTTTGGACGCCAGTGCGTCGGTTGCCTCCCAGGTTAGCATCGACGATAACGGTGAGATGGTAGAGAACAACATCCGCTATAATCCTGTGACTAAAGGCTGGCGTCTGACGCTGCGTCTGAAAGTAAAAGACAACCAGAAGCCAGTAGAAATGCGCGCTGCACTGGTCAATGGTGATAAGACCCTATCGGAAACCTGGAGCTATCAGTTACCTGCCAATGAATAAGTCGACTCAAGCTGTTAAAGATTATCTTGCGGCGATGCCTTTGACCGAAGAACGGTCAAAGGCGTTCAGCGTCCAATTGGCGGCGGATGAAGCCCAGGATTTGGCGGCGCTGCATCGCCAGATGGGGGCCTTTGATACTAGCGTCAACCGCCTGTCGGCGGATGATGTAGCGCTGGCTTCGGTCAAGATGCGGATTAAAAGCGCCTGGCCAGATGCGGTCACTGATGACGATTTCGCTACCGACCCGCAAGGGCGGTTTCTGCTTAAGGCCACGCCGCCAATCAAGCGCACCAGCATGTTTCCTGAAGCCTGGTGTACCAACCCGCTGGCACGCTTTTGGCATGCTTTGTGCGGCCGCAAAGTGCCTCGCCGCCGTGCCTCTAAAAAGGAAGCTACGGCGGAGGAGCGCTGGCGATCGGTGGGTTCGATACGTCGCTATGTGCTGCTGGTGCTGATACTGCTACAAACCGGTATCGCCACTTGGTACATGAAAACCATTCTGCCGTATCAGGGGTGGGCGCTGCTCAATCCGCTTGCCCTGTGGAACCAAGAGCTGATGCCATCCGTGCTGCAACTGCTGCCATACGTGTTACAGGCCGGTATCCTGATCCTGTTTGCCATTTTGTTCTGTTGGGTGTCCGCCGGATTTTGGACTGCGCTGATGGGCTTCCTGCAGTTGCTGATCGGCAAAGATAAGTACAGTATTTCCTCCACCATCAAAGGTGATGAGCCGCTTAATCCAGCGCATCGCACCGCGTTGATAATGCCTATCTGCAACGAAGACGTCGAACGCGTATTCGCCGGTTTGCGTGCGACCTACGAGTCAGTTGCCGCCACTGGCCAACTGGAACATTTCGATATCTATGTGCTGAGCGACAGCGACGATCCAGATACCTGCGTGGCGGAGCAAAAAGCTTGGATGGAGCTGTGCCACGATGTTGGTGGCCGCATTTTTTACCGTCGTCGCCGCCGCCGTGTGAAGCGCAAAAGCGGCAATATCGACGACTTTTGCCGCCGTTGGGGCGGTGAATACAGCTATATGGTGATCCTGGACGCCGATAGCGTGATGAGCGGGACGTGTCTTACCGATTTGGTGCGACTGATGGACGCCAACCCGAACGCCGGGATTATTCAATCGGCACCGAAGGCCGCTGGCATGGATACCCTGTATGCACGCATTCAGCAGTTTGCCACTCGGGTGTACGGGCCACTGTTTACCGCCGGGCTGCATTTTTGGCAACTGGGCGAGTCGCACTACTGGGGCCATAACGCCATCATCCGCGTGCAGCCGTTTATCGAACACTGTGCGTTGGCACCGTTGCCTGGTGAGGGGGCTTTCGCTGGCTCGATTTTGTCGCATGACTTCGTCGAAGCCGCGTTGATGCGCCGTGCAGGCTGGGGTGTTTGGATCGCCTACGATCTGCCGGGCAGCTATGAAGAATTGCCACCTAACCTGCTGGATGAGTTGAAGCGCGATCGTCGTTGGTGTCAGGGTAATTTGATGAATTTCCGCTTGTTTCTGGTGAAAGGTATGCACCCGGTGCACCGTGCAGTGTTCCTGACTGGTGTCATGTCTTATTTGTCGGCACCGTTGTGGTTTATGTTCCTGGCGCTGTCTACCGCATTGCAGGTGGTGCATAAACTGGTAGAGCCGGCGTATTTCCTTCAGCCACGGCAGTTGTTTCCGGTTTGGCCGCAGTGGCATCCAGAACTGGCCATTGCGCTGTTCTCCACCACGCTGGTGTTGTTGTTCCTGCCGAAGTTGCTCAGTGTGGTATTGATTTGGGTGAAAGGTGTGAAGCAGTACTGCGGCGCTTTCCGCCTGCTGCTCTCAATGCTGCTGGAAATGCTGTTCTCGATACTGTTAGCACCGGTACGTATGCTGTTCCACACCTTGTTCGTGGTCAGCGCATTCCTTGGTTGGGAAGTGGTGTGGAATTCACCGCAGCGTGATGACGACGATACGCCATGGGGCGAGGCGTTCAAACGCCACGGTGGGCAGATGCTGCTGGGCCTGGTGTGGGCCGGTGGCATGGCGAAGCTGGATCTGCGCTTCCTGTGGTGGCTGTCGCCGATCGTGTTCTCGCTGATCCTGTCGCCATTTGTCTCGGTGCTGTCGAGCCGTGCGACGTTGGGCATGAAGAGTAAGCGTGCCAAGCTGTTCCTGATACCAGAAGAGTACTCACCGCCGTGCGTACTGCTGGCGACTGAACAATATTTGCAACTTAACCGCCGTCGTGCGCTGACCAACGGTTTTATGCACGCGGTGGTCAACCCGTCCTTCAATGCACTGTCCACCTCGCTGGCAACGGCGCGTCACCATTTACGCGCGGCGATTGAACGCAACCGCGAAGCGCGGGTGAATGAAGCGCTGGATCTGGGGCCGGAAAAACTGGTGAAGGATAAACGCCTGGAACTGTTGAGTGATCCGGTGGCGCTGTCGCGCCTGCATCAGCGCATCTGGCAGCAGCCAGAAGGTGCTGCCTGGCGTGAGCACTACCAGCAGTTGCCCCATAACCCGCTGAGCCAGCGTTAACCGCAGGTTCTGTGGTTCTCTGACGTGGAATGCGCATGGGCGCATTCCACGATTCTTTGCCGCATTCTGCTTTACTGGAGAACGCTGCTTTTGGTCTGGGTATTTTCCAGCATGCGACGCACTGGCTTGATTAGCACCATCAGCACGGCGGCACAGATCAGCAAGGCGATGGTACAGCGGGCGAACAGACTTGGCAGCATGTCCAATTGATCGGCCTTGACATGGCCGCCGATCAGGCCGGCTGCCAGGTTGCCCAGCGCGGTGGCGCAGAACCATAGCCCCATCATCTGGCCGCGTATTCTTTCTGGTGCCAGCAGGGTCATGGTGGCCAGGCCAACGGGGCTTAGGCACAGCTCACCCAACGTCAGCATCAAAATACTGCCAACCAGCCACAGCGGCGACACGCCCGTACCACCGTTGACCAGCACGTGCTGGGCAGCCAGCATCATCAGGCCAAAGCCGGCAGCGGCAAACAAAATGCCGATACTAAATTTGGTCATGCTGCTCAGGTGCACCTGGTTACGCACCAGTGCTGGCCATGCCCAACTGAAGACTGGTGCCAGCAGGATAATGAACAGGGCGTTGATTGATTGGAACCACACTGCTGGGATTTCGACGTCGCCGATCATGCGGTGAGTATAGTCGTTGGCAAACAGATTGAACGACGTCGGTTTTTGCTCAAATGCTGACCAGAAAAAAGCGGCGGAAACCAGCAGGATAAAGCACACCAGCAAACGTGCGCGTTCCTTTCTGTTCAGGCCGGCAAAGACGAATAGGCAGATAAAGTACAGGGTGACCGATGCGGCAATCACGTACACCAGGATGCTGGCGACTGCCACAGGATGAATCACTATCACGCCTTGTGCGATCAGGGCGATAATGACTGCCACGCCAACCACCAACGTCAGCAGCCAGGCACCCACGCCGCGTCTCTTGGTTACTGGAGTGTTCCAGGTGGCATCCAGACCCACTTCGCTGTCATAACGTTTCATCGCTGGCACCGCGAATACGCGGAAGATCAGTAACGCCACTAGCATCCCGATACCCCCGATACCGAAGCCCCAATGCCAGCCGTGTGATGTGATCAGCCAGCCGGAAATTAACGGCGCGATAAACGAACCTATGTTAATGCCCATGTAGAACAGTGAGAAACCGCCGTCACGGCGCGTATCGTTTTTGCTGTATAGCGTGCCGACCATCACTGAGATGCAGGTCTTGAACAGGCCGGTACCGAGCACGATGAGCATCAGGCCGATGAAGAACAAACTGTCGCCGATGATGGCGGAGAGGGCGATCGACAGGTGGCCGAGGGCGATCAGAATCGAGCCGTACCACACGGCTTTTTGCTGACCAAGCCAGTTATCCGCCAGCCAGCCGCCTGGCAGCGCAGCCAGATACATGCTGCCAGCGAAGATGCCGACGATCGCTGAGGCGTTTGTACGCGTCAGCCCCATGCCACCGTCATAAACGGTGGCCGCCATAAACAAGATTAACAATGGGCGAATACCGTAAAACGAGAACCGTTCCCACATTTCAGTGAAAAACAGCGAACCAATCGGATAAGGATGACCGAAGAAGGTTCGGCTTTCTTTTTTATTAACAGAGGATTGCATAATGTTATTCCCAATAAAGTACGCCGTGTTGCTATAGCCGATGCGATGGTGCTTATGTGTATTTAAGAAAGATGGTTGCCCAAGGCACATTACCCGACAAAGCCGCAGCGCCTAAGGATCGAGAAAAATACGCGAGTTATGGCGTTATTTTAGCCAAGAATTTACATTTTTTATTAAAAAATCAACTATTTGATAGCTTTGTGATGGATTTTTCCAAGCGCTATATCTCATTTTTAAAGAAAAAGTTGACCCTTATTTGGCACGAAAACGCGAGATGCACAGGGAGTATGACTAAGCTGTCTGGTCATTGATCGCCAGCGGCGCTCACGTGCAATTGCGGGACACAGCTTATAGGGTAAACGGGCCATTGACCCATTTAGTAAGTTGCCACCGGGTGGCATCAGTACAGCGAAGGCGCACCTTCCGGGCGTGTTTTAAAGCGACGGTGTAGCCACATGTATTGATCCGGTGCCATCAGGATCTCTTTCTCTACCACCTTGTTCATAAAGGCGGCTGCCTCGAATTCATTATTCAACGGAAAGTGTGCTACCTCCGGCTGAATAATTAGCTCATAACCTTTGCCACCAGGCAACCGACGCGGGGTGAAGGGAATAATCGCCGGTTTTCCCATGCGTACCAGCAGGTAGCTACCCGTGGTAGTGGCGGCTTGTTCCACGGCGAATAGCGGGGCGAACACACTGCTACGTGGGCCGTAATCATGGTCTGGCGCGTACCAAATGATATCGCCTTGTTTCAGCGCGCGGATCATGCCTTTAAGGTCTTTGCGATCCAACATTGATTTATTGGAGCGCATGCGGCCCCAGGTTTGCAGCCAATCCATCAGCTTATTGTCATGTGGCCGATAGACGCCGATGCCTGGGTTATGAATGCCGAAAATGCGAGCGCCTAATTCCAGCGTCAGAAAGTGCAGGCCAATCAGCAGTACGCCCTGATGGTGAGTTTGTGCTTTTTGAATGTGCTCCAGACCGCTGATCTGGAACCAGCGCTCAATGCGCCAGTTTGGCCAAAACCAGGCCATACCGGTTTCAAACAGCCCCATACCGACAGATTCGAAGTTTTTCACCACCAGCGCATCATGCTCAGCCTGAGGCATCTTCGGAAAGCACAACGTCAGGTTACGTTTGGCGATAGCGACACGACGCTTCAGAAAGTACATCGAAAATCGCCCAAGCGAAGTACCGAGCTGATAGATAATCGGATAAGGCAGTAGCACTAGTAGGTAGAGTAAACCGATACCGAACCAGGTAAGCCAGTAACGTGGATGCAATAAAGAGCGAGTGAAAGAGGGAACTTGGGCCATGTGTTCTCAGTTTGGAAGCAGTCATTTAACGATCATAACAGAGTCATAGTAGAGTCTGGTAATCAAAGCAGCAAGGATAAGACAGTAATCTAGCGGCCTCAATATGATAAGCATAACTATTTTTTCGTGGCAAGATACTACATTCCCCAGCGTATCGGGGGTAATCACTGATTCTTTACGGGATAGCACTTCCCCGGTACCCACTTTTATTTTAAGCCAATCATTCCTCTTTTTTACCAGAAAAATAAAAACGGGGTAATGTTTAGGTCATTAAGGGTATAGAATACCGAGAAGAAACTTTCGCCGAAATATTTTCAGTGTGTTTTATGCTGCGAGATGCTTTTAAGCAGGTGAGGATTTTTTACGATATCATCAAAGAGCGTTGATAAGTCTGTGCTACATTAAAATTACTAGAATGTCTTCGCTTTATCGAAACGGTCCTTAAAATAAATCACCAATTGCGATTATGTCAAATTTCAGCTCTGATTCGGCATTGTCCATTTTTCTTGTACATCTATTAATCTCAGATAAAGCAGTTCCAACAGACCGCTTTCATTAGGAAAATTGGGCGATTTAATGATCTTTTAAGTGTGGTTATTTTTATATTTATTTTCAATGCTTTAGCGCATTTTTTGGTCGGGTTAAATGGTGAATTTGGAATCCATTAACTGTTTGGGTGGCAGTATTAAAACCCCATCTTTCCCTGTCAGTGTCTGACCTGATTGGAGTATTTTAATGACTTTGTCGCAATTAAAAGGTTAGGACAGGCACCATTATTTTTGAATGAATATTAACTTGAATGACTCAGAATGCATAACACTTCTATTTTATTATCGTTCGGTGACTATCTAAACGCTCACCTTTAATATGTGGGCAATGACAC
>Ga0308160_10004313_pt1 | contig 15307 bp, 14 predicted proteins | sample PhyFR1_FD_201036 | JGI IMG/M metagenome (GOLD analysis project Ga0308160, IMG submission 201036) | Phyllosphere microbial communities from UC Gill Tract Community Farm, Albany, California, United States - DLSLF.R1 | ecosystem: Host-associated > Plants > Phyllosphere > Unclassified | place: USA...
GCGGTCGGCCACGATGTCGACCTTGTGTTCGGCCAGGTTCACGTAGATCAGCACGCCGCAATTGTCCTCGGTGTCCCAGACGCCGTAGTCGGCGAACAGGGCGAGGGCGCGCTGGCGGTTGGTGACGCCATCCCAGACTTCGTCGGTGGGCAGCGCTTTTTCGACGATGAAGCGCACTTCGCCCCGATGGGTCTGTTCGCCCGCCGTGATCGCCTGGGCGACGGCTGTGAGCGTGCTGTCGGGGAAGGCGCGCTGGGCGTCGGCCTTGCTGCTGCGCCAGTGCCGCAGTACGCGACCGCAGCGCTGGCCGAAGGATTCATGGGTCATGTGGTCTGCCATCACCAGTCTCCCGAGGCGCCGCCGCCATCAAAACTGCCGCCGCCGCCGGAGAAGCCGCCACCGCCGAAGCCGCCGCCACCGCCGGAAAAGCCGCCGAAGCCGCCACCGCCGCCGCTACGCCCGGCATTGCTGAGGATGCTGCCAAGGATGAACCCGGTGGCGCCACTGCCCCAGCCGCCGCGCGACAGGCGCGTGCGGCGCGGACGGAACATCGAGCGGAGCAGCATGAACCCGAAAATCAACATCAAGATACCAAACATACCGATCCCGCCTCCTCCTCCATCCTGGGCCGTGTTCGCAGGGGCTATCTGCGGTGCCGGCTCGGGAAATCGTTCCCGGTTCAGCAGCGTGGCGATCGCGCCCACGCCTGCGACCAGGCCCTCGTAGTAATGGTTCTGACGAAAATGGGGCGCGATGACGTCCTGCAGGATGCGCTTCGATTGCGCATCGGTGAGCACGCCCTGCACCCCGCGTCCGGCTTCGATGCGCAGGCGGCGCAGCGAGCTCGGGTTGTCGCGCGCGACGAGCAGCAGCACGCCATCGTCCACGCCCTTGCGTCCCAGCTTCCAGGCATCGACCACGCGAATGCCGTACTGCTCGATCGCTTCCGGCTCGGTCGACTTCACCAGCAGGACCGCGATCTGGTTGCCGCTTTTTGCTTCATGTTCGGCCAGTACGGCTTCCAGGCGCTGGCGCTGGGTGGCGTCGAGCATGCCGGCTTCGTCGGTGACGCGGCTGGTGAGGGCCGGCACCGGTTTCAGCTGGGCCTGGGCCGCGCCGGCCAGCATGAAGGCCAGCACGAACAGCCAGAGTGGTCGCAGGAAGCGCATCGTTATTTGCCGAAGTTGACCGTTGGTGCGGTCGAGATCGCTTTTTCGTTCTCGACCGTGAACGACGGCTTGGCGTCGTAGCCGAACATCATCGCGGTCAGGTTGGTCGGGAACTTGCGCACGGTGACGTTATAGTCCTGCACCGAGGCGATATAGCGCTGGCGCGCGACCGTGATGCGGTTCTCCGTGCCTTCCAGCTGCGACTGCAGGTCGCGGAAGCTGGTGTCGGCCTTGAGTTCCGGATATTTCTCGGACACGACCATCAGGCGCGACAGCGCACTCGAGAGTTCGCCCTGCACCTGCTGGAACTTCTGGAAGGCCTGCGGATTGTTCAGGACCTCGGGCGTGATCTGGAAGCTGGTGGCGGCCGCGCGCGCGCGGGTGACCGCTTCCAGCGTCTCGCGTTCGTGCGAGGCATAGCCCTTGACGGTGTTCACCAGGTTCGGGATCAGGTCGGCACGGCGCTGGTATTGGTTGACCACTTCGCCCCAGGCCGCCTTGGTGGCCTCGTCCTTGGTCTGGAATTCGTTGTAGCCGCAGCCGGAGAGGAGCGAGCTTGCCAGGGTGGCGGCGGCCAGCAGACGGGCCCAGCGAGAGAATACGGAAGACGTCATGATGTCCTGTCCATTGCGAGTTGTCGAATGAATAAAAATATACAGGAGTCGCCCGTTGGCGGTCGCACGGTCGCGCCCGTCGTGCCACCGGGGCCCATGCGGCGGGTACAATAATGGGTTTGCAACGACTACTGACAAGGGGCTGGACGTGAATTTCATCGATAAACTCTCCGCGGCCTGGGCCCGCAACGACTCGCTCCTGTGCGTTGGACTCGACCCCGACCTCGCGCGTTTCCCTGCGCACCTCAAGGATCAACCGGACGCCATTGTCCAGTTCTGCAGGGCCATCATCGACGCCACGGCCGATCTCGCCTGTGCCTTCAAGCCGCAGATCGCCTATTTCGCCGCCCTCGGCGCCGAGGACCAGCTGGAAGCCATCTGCCGCTACCTGCGCGACACCTACCCGCATATCCCCCTGATCCTCGACGCCAAGCGCGGCGACATCGGCGCCACCGCGCACCAGTACGCGCGCGAAGCCTTCGACCGCTACGGCGCCGACGCCGTCACGGTCAGCCCCTACATGGGTTCCGATTCGGTCGAACCCTACTTCGACTGGCCCGACCGCGGCGTGATCGTGCTGTGCCGTACCTCGAACGCGGGCGGCTCGGACCTGCAATTCCTGGATGTGGGCGGCGTGCCGCTGTACCAGCACGTGGCAAAGCTGGTTGCCGAGAAATGGAACCGCAACGGCCAGTGCGCGCTGGTGGTGGGCGCGACCTTCCCGGAAGAACTGGCGCAGGTGCGCAAGATCATCGGCGACATGCCTTTATTGGTGCCGGGTGTCGGCGCGCAAGGGGGCGATGTGGCGGCGACCGTACGTGCAGGGCGCACGGCGAACGGGACCGGAATGATGATCAATTCCTCGCGGGCGATTTTGTATGCCACTGCGCAGGAGGGCGAGGATTTCGCGACGGCGGCGCGGCGTGTCGCGCGCGAGACGCGCGATGAGATCAATCGGTATCGGGGGTAAATAACGGGCACGGGCGGAGTGGGGCAGTTGCCCGCGCCGTTAACGAAATGCAACGATCCGCGCGGGGCGTAGCGGGGAATTCGGGCAGCATGCTGCCCGCCCGCGAAGCGCCCTGCCCGCGAGGGCAGGGCATGCCCACCCTACGTTACGCTACGGCCTGTAGCTGCAGCGCACTGTAGGGCGGGCATGCCCGCGCGGATTTTAAAACACCGATAACGTAACAGGCGAAGCCCCGCTAACTTCAATACCTGCTCGGCGCAATCGCCTCCACGTATTCGTACAAGGCGCCAAGAATCTCCTCGGCCCGCTCGTCCGCCGTCTCCGACAGCGCATCGATCTCCCCAAACAACTGGTCGACCGTACGCGCGCCGCCGGCGCCATCGAACAAGCGCGCCGCCCGGTGCTCTTCCCAGGTTTCCATTTCCTGCTCGCTCAAGGTCTGCGGGAAATTGCGCGCACGATAGCGCCACAGCAGTTCGGCCAGGCGCTCGTCCTCGAAGGAGGGGCGGGCGGTGGCGAGCTGGGCCGGTGTCTGCATACGCAGCGATTCCAGCTTGCGGCGGTCGTTGTTGCTGACAAAGCCGCCGTACAAATCCTCGTCGACATCGGTCTCGTTGCCGGCCCCGGGCTTCTGGTAGACCTGGGCCCAGACCGCCGTCATGTCGGGACCCTTCGCCGCCAACTGCGCATGGGCTTTGGCCTGCTCGAGGTCGATGCCCCAGCGCGTGGCCATCGCCGGACTCAGGGTCTTTAAATTCCCGACCAGCATCGGCGACTTGTTCAGGTGCACGCTCTTGATCGGCAAGCGCGTCACGCCCTCGGGCAGGTCGGCGCTGCGCGTGAACATGCGCAGGCGAATCGTCTCCACATCCAGGCCGAACAGTTCCGATGGATCGTGCCGACAATCCCAGACCAGGATCTCGTTCTTGTTGCTCGGATGCTGGGCCAGCGGCCAGACCAGGCCCAGGCAGCCATTCTCGGCCGGGAACATGCCCGACACGTGCAGGAAAGGCTGGCGCGTGCTGCGTTCCAGGTGCAGGCCCATTTCGCTGGCAACCTTGTCCTTGCGCCGCAGCTCAAGGCAGAAGTCGAACAGGCGTGGCTGCTTGCTGCGAATCAGGCGCGCGAGGGCGATGGTGGCGCGCACGTCGGACAGCGCATCGTGCGCCGCGTCGTGGCTGAGGCCGTTAGCGCGCGTCAGGTCCTCGAGGCGGAAGCTGGGGCGGCCGTCCGGATGCGTCGGCCACTCGATGCCCTCGGGACGCAGGGCATAGGTCATGCGCACCACGTCCAGCAGGTCCCAGCGGCCGCAATTGTTCTGCCACTCGCGTGCGTACGGGTCGAGCAGATTACGCCAGAACAGGAAGCGCGTGACTTCGTCGTCGAAGCGGATCGTGTTGTAGCCGACGCCGATCGTGCCCGGCTCGGCAAAGGCGGCTTCGATCTGGCGCGCGAACTCGTGCTCGGGCACGCCTTGCTCCAGGCATTGCTGGGGCGTGATGCCGGTGATCAGGCAGGATTGCGGATCGGGCAGGTAGTCGTTGGCCGGCTGGCAGAACAGCATCAGCGGTTCGCCGATCTCGTTGAGCTCGGCATCGGTGCGGATCGCGGCGAACTGCGCCGGACGATCGCGACGCGGCTGGGCGCCGAAGGTTTCGTAGTCGTGCCAGAGGAAAGTGTGTGTGCTCATCGCTTTTTTGTGTGTGCCTTCGTGCTGAAGCTTCCAGCGTGGCACGGATTGTCGCGGCCGGGCCGCGATCCGTCAATCAAACGCTCACACAATTGCGGCCGGCTTCCTTGGCACGGTAGAGGGCAGCGTCGGCCGCTTCGATCAGGCTCACTTCATCGCCTTCCGGACCGAGTACGGCCACGCCGAAGCAGGCCGTCAGGTGCGGCATCGGCACCCGCATGTCGGGAAACAGGACTACTTCGCGCATCTGCTGGCACAGGCGGTCGGCCACCATGTGGGCCAGCTCGGCATTGGTTTCCGGCAGCACGGCCATGAGTTCTTCGCCGCCATAGCGCACCGCAAAGTCGGACGGGCGCAGGCCGTCGCGGATGGCATTTGCCGCCGCACACAGGGCGGCGTCGCCGACCAGGTGGCCGTGGGTGTCGTTGAACTTTTTAAAATTGTCGAGGTCGACCATGAGCAGGGACAGCGGGCTGCCCTGGGCGCGGGCGCGCGCCACCAGTTTCGGCAGCATGTCGGCCAGCCAGGTGCGGTTGTACAGGCCCGTCAGTGTGTCGTTCAGCGAGAGCTGGCGGTAGAACTCGCCCAGCTTCTGGCGCCGGCGCAGCAGGGCATTCGCCGCGCGGATGCGGAAGGACATCAGGCGCAGCAGGTTGCGCGCCACCGCGTTCGAATGGTCGATCAGTTCCCAGGCCAGTTCCGATTCGATCACCAGCAGCCGGGTTTCCTCGACCGCATGCACGGCGTCGAGGTTGGCGGCGTCGTCCAGCACCGATTGCTCGCCCACGCTTTCGCCCGGCGCGATGCGGTTGACGTTGCCGTCGGAACTGCCGGTGTGGCCGTCCGTCTCGACTTCGAGCATGCCGGACAGCACGATGTAGAGCCGTGCCCGCACCGGATCCTCGATCGGTTCGCCGGCGGCGACCTGCACCACCTCGCAATCGGCCAGCGCAGTGGCCACGGCCTGCGTGTCGGCGCCGCGGAACAGCTCCAGCTTGTCCACCGTGTAGCCCGAATCCCGAAATGCTCCGATCAGTTTCAAAACGTTCCTCCGCGTGCTCGCTGGTAGCTGGAATGAGTAGGGAAATAAGCATGCATGATAAACCATTCGCCGCCGCGTTCCCGCTGGTATTTCGGAAACAGGAATGTTTCAATAGCGGTCATGACCGCACCCCAAGAACACCGCATAGACGCCCTGGGCGTCGCCCACTCGCCGGCGCCCGACGCGCGCATCGTCTCGCTGGTTCCTTCGATCACCGAATTGCTGTGCGACCTGGGCCTGGCGCACCTGCTGGTCGGCCGTACCGGCTTTTGCATCCATCCCGTGGAAACAGTCGCGGCGATCCCGAAAGTCGGCGGCACCAAGGACGTCAACATCGAGAAAATCCGCAAGCTGGCGCCGACCCACGTGATCCTCAACATCGACGAAAACGAGAAGCCGACGGCCGAGGTCCTGGCCGCCTTCGTGCCGCACCTGGTCGTCACCCATCCGCTGGCGCCGCGCGACAACCTGGCCTTGGCGAGGCTGATGGGCGGCATCTTCGGCGCCGAGGAAGCGGCCGAACGCTGGTGCGCGGACTTCGAAACCGAGTACGCGGCGCTGAAGCAGGAGCGGGCAGGGCCGCCGCGCACGGTGCTCTACTGCATCTGGCAGGATCCGTGGATGAGCGTCTCGGGCGACACGTATATCGCGCGCATGCTGGCCGAACTCGGCTGGACCTTGCCGGCGCTGCCCGACACCGCCCGTTACCCGCGTTTTGCGTGGTCCGAGGAACTGGTCGACCAACTCGACGCGGTGCTGCTGTCCACCGAACCCTATCGCTTCACCGAGGCGCACGCGGATGCCCTGGAGAAGCAGCTCGGCATTCCGGTGTTGCTGGTCGACGGGGAGATGATGTCCTGGTACGGCAGCCGGGCGCTGGCCGGGCTGCGTTACCTGCGCGAACTGCGGGCGCTGGTAGACGGATAAAAAAAGCGCGGCTCAGGCCGCGCTTCATTTTTCATCTGCGGTGATTACATGCCGCTGGTCAGGTTCTTGTCCTGTTCCGGCGCGAGGTCGCCGTCGGCATCGCCGAGCGGCACCGGCTCGCGCTTGCCCTTGTCGGCCAGGCGGCCCAGGGCGCTGTCGAGCGCGCGTTTGAGTTTGTTGCCGGCGCTGTTGACGGACTGGTGCAGGGTGTCCGCGTGTTCGTTGACGACCACCGGCGCATAGCCGGCGACGTGGGCTTCCATCATGCAGCGGCTGCCGCCGTCGGCGCCTTTCTGGCTGTTTTCATCGCTCAGGTGGACTTCGACGCGGTGGACCTGGTCCGCGAAGCGGCCGATGGAGCTCTCGACGACGGATTGCACGTGTTCATCGAGACCTTGGTGTTTGTCGATGGTACGGTCGGTATTAACATTGATTTGCATAAAGATGGCTCCCTTATCAAAGATCTTGGAGCCGATCTTACACTTTTTGCATTATTTGCCGCGTTCTGGACGCGGGCCAGGCTAAACCTTCGCTTCTTCCTTGTGATGCGGAAACCGGTCCATTTTCGACAGCACCGGAAACAGCACGGTCCACAGTCCCGTCACCACCAGGGTCGCCGCGCCGCCCAGCAGGATGGCGCGCGTCAGGCCGAACCAGCCGGCGGTGACGCCGGATTCGAATTCGCCCAGTTCGTTCGAGGCGCCGATGAAGACGGCATTCACGGCGCTCACGCGGCCGCGGATCTCGTCCGGTGTTTCGTACTGCACCAGCAGGTGCCGCACGTAGACGCTGACCATGTCGCCCGCGCCCAGCAGGAAGAGGGCGATCAGGGCCACAGGAAATTGGCTCGTCCAGCCGAGGGTCAGCGTGGCCAGGCCAAAGACGGCGACGCCGCCGAACATCCAGGCTCCGACGCGGCGCCGGATCGGCATGAAGGCCAGCGCGATCGAGCACAGCGCGGCGCCGGCGCCGGGCGCGGTACGCAGCCAGCCGAGCGCCGTGGGACCGGCATGCAGCACATCGTGGGCGTACGCAGGCAGCAGGGCGGTGGCGCCGCCGAACAGCACCGCGAACAGGTCGAGCGAGATCGCGCCCAGCACGATCGGACGCGAGCGCACGAAGCGCAGGCCTTCGAGCAGGGTATGCCAGCTGGCGGGCTTGGTGCTGCGTACTTGCGGCGCGCTGGTGGTCGAGGCCATGAGTAAAGTGGCGACCAGCAGCAGCGCGGCGGAAATCGTGTACACGACGGTCGGCCCGAAGGCATACAGCAGCCCGCCCAGTACGGGACCGGCGATCACGGCCACGTGGAAGGTCGAGGAACCGAGGGCGACGGCCTGGCCGAAGTCCTTGTCTGGAACCAGGTTGCGCAGTACCGCCTGCGAGGCCGGCATCATGAAGGCCCGCGCGCTGCCGAACAGCACCAGCACTGCGAACACCGGCCAGACGACATGGCTGCCGCTCGCCGTGAAGGCCAGCAGCAGCGCACTCACCAGCAGCTGGGTCAGCATGCAGCCGACGATGATCTTGCGCCGGTCGTAACGGTCGGCCACGTGGCCGGCCCAAAGGATCAGGACCAGGAAGGGCGCGAACTGCGCCAGCCCGATCAGGCCCAGGTCGAACAGGCTGCCGGTGATCTGGTACACCTGCCAGCCGACGGCCACGCTTTGCATCTGGACGGCCAGGGTGCCGAGGAAGCGCGAGGAAAGATAAAAGGAGAGATTACGGTTGCGCAGGACGGCGAGGCCGCTGGAGGAGGAGAGCAAAGACATGAAGGAGCAATGACAGGCGAGAAGCTGTCAATTGTGCCCGAATTAGAACGTTGCTGCCGACGTAGGGTGGGCGCCCTGTGCCCACCAAAAACATGCGTCGAGGTGACGCCACGTTCGGTGGGCACAGAGCGCCCACCCTACGTCGTTATTCCGCCGCCAGATCCGCCTCAGTCGTAAACGCATCCGCATAAAACTCCTCCGCCGGCAGTCCGCACTGCGCCACATACTCGGTGCGCGCCGCGTCCACCATCACCGGCGCGCCGCAGGCATACACCTGCCAGCCCGACAGGTCCGGAATGTCCTGCATCACCGCCGCGTGCACATAGCCGGTACGGCCGGTCCAGTTATCCTCGGGAAGCGCATCCGAGATCACGGGCACGTACTGGAAGTCGGGCATGGTCGTGGTCCAGGCCTGGCACAGCTCGTCCATGTACAGGTCTTGCGGACGGCGCCCGCCCCAGTACAGGCGGACCGGACGCGTCGACTTCAGGTGCATCAGGTGCTCGACCAGGGCCTTGACCGGTGCGAAGCCGGTGCCGGAAGCCAGCAGCACGATCGGCTTGTCGGACTCCTCGCGCAGGAAGAAGGTGCCGAGCGGGCCTTCGAAACGCAGGATGTCGCGCTCCTTCATGGCGCCGAACACGTGGTCGGTAAACAGGCCGCCCGGCAGGTGGCGGATGTGCAGTTCCAGCGGACGCTCGAGCGTCGGCGCGCAGGCCAGGCTGTAGGCGCGGCGCTTGCCGTCCTTCAGCAGGAATTCGACGTACTGGCCGGCGCGGTAGGCCAGCGCCTCGTTGGCCGGCAGCTGCAGGGTGACGATGGCGACGTCCGGTGCGGCGCGCGTGATCGACTGCACCCGGGTCGGCATCTTGCGGATCGGGTAGTCGCTGCTGCCGCCGATCTCGCGCGCCTCGATCACGACGTCGCCTTCGGGCAGGGCGCAGCAGAAGAGCGACATGCCGCCGAGCTTTTCCTGTTCCGACAGGGCGCGCGCCTGGTGCGGCTTGTGGGTGACGCTGCCGCCGACGACCTTGCCCTTGCACGAACCGCAGGCGCCGTTCTTGCAGCCGTACGGCAGGCCCACGCCGGCGCGGATCGCGGCCGACAGGACGGTTTCGTCGGCCTCGCAGGCGAATTGGGTGCCGCTGGGCTGGACAGTGATCTGGAACGTCATACAATCCTCAACATGAATTTCAATAATAAATTTCGTCTGGGCCGCCCACGCCTGCTGCTGGTCGGCTGCGGCGATGTCGGCATGCGCCTGCTGCCGCTGCTGGTTCCACGCTTCCGGGTCTTTGCCGTCACCCGCGACGAAAGTCGCACCGGAGAGCTGCGCGCACTGGGCGCCATACCGGTCGTGGCCGATCTCGACCGGCCGGCCAGCCTGGCGCGCCTGCGCGGCCTGGCTTCCCGGGTGGTGCATCTGGCGCCGCCGCAAACCGAAGGCGTGCTCGACCTGCGCACACGCCGGCTGACCGCCATTCTACCCGAGGGGGCGCGCCTCGTTTATGTCAGCACAAGCGGGGTCTATGGCGATTGCAAGGGAGCGTTGGTCGACGAAACCCGCGGCGTGGCGCCGAAGAATGCCCGTGCCGCCCGCCGCGTCGACGCCGAACGCGCGCTGCGCGCCTGGGCGATACGCAGCGCCGGCAGCGTCGCCATCCTGCGCGTGCCGGGCATCTATGCCGCGGACCGCCTGCCTTTGAGGCGCCTGCGCGAAGGCACGCCGGCCCTGCGCGCGGAAGACGACGTCTACACGAATCACATCCAGGCCGACGACCTGGCGCGCATCGTCGCCTTGGCGCTGTTTCGCGGCCTGCCGGGGCGGGTGTATCACGCGGCCGACGATACGCGCCTGAAAATGGGAGACTATTTCGACCTTGTGGCCGACGCCTACGGACTGGCGCGGCCGCCGCGCCTGGCGCGCGAGGACTTGCGCGCGGCGGTGTCGCCGATGCTGCTGTCCTTCATGTCGGAATCGCGCCGCCTCGACAACACGCGCATGCGGCGCGAACTCGGCGTGCGCCTGCGCTATCCGGATGTTCACCGCGCGCTGGCCCAATGGGCGCTGATAGAATAGCGCCCCTCCCAAAAGCATCCTGTAAAGCTCACCATGAAAACCCTGACCTACGAAGCCTTCCTCGACGAAGTCACGACCCTGCTGACCGAAATCTACGACCTGGACGACGAGACGGCCATCAAGCTGGTCGTGGACGCGCAGGCGAACGATTATTTCGTGGCGCACGACGACCACGAAGCGATGCGTACCGTCGAGCAGGCGAAGAAAGAAGCCGTCGCCCTGTATGAAAGCAAGAAGAACAGGACGCAGACGCAGGAACGGCAGCAACTGCGCGCACGTCACAAGAAGCCGTAATGCGGCGTCTGCTCGTCTTGATTAATCGTCTGATAGTTGCTTGAGAAAAATCCAACTTTCCCATTATCATTGCCACTGTGAGAATATCACCATATAAACGGTGCATATTTTGGCCTGATAGCCAATTTTTCACTACAAAAGAAACATTGTGAAAAATAAGAGTTGGTTTGTGACATTTGGAAAGAATTGATATACCAGTCAGAAGATTGCCGGAAGGCGCGCAGTACGACCCTAACCGTGTCCTGGACGCGATCATCGAAAAGACCGGGCTGAAGAACGATGCGGCCCTGTCGCGCGCGCTGGAAGTGGCGCCGCCCGTCATCAGCAAGATTCGTCACAGCACCTTGCCGATCGGTGCCACGATCCTGCTGCGCATGCATGAGATCAGCGATTTAGCATCCGCGAGCTGCGTGCGCTGATGATTGCGCCGGAAGCGGAGCCGGCCGGCGCCTGAGGCGGGATGATCGGTGGCCGGCGCGTCCTGCGCCCAGCCACCGGAAGGTGCGAAGTATCAGGCGACCTGCCGGGTCGTTCCCAGGCACCAAGCGGTCTGCACATCGGCTGCCTTGACGCGGGTCGTGCCCAGGCACCAGGCGGTCTGCGCATCGATTGCCTTGACGCGGGTCGTGCCCAGGCACCAGGCGGTTTGCACATTGGCTGCGTCGATCCGCGTCGTGCCCAGGCACCATGCGGTTTGCACATCGGCTGCCTTGACGCGGGTGGTGCCCAGGCACCAGGCGGTTTGCACATCGGCTGCCTCGACACGGGTCGTGCCCAGGCACCAGGCCGAGTTTGCTGCCTCGCCACCGGCGGGAGCCAATGCTGTTTGCACATCGGCCGCTTCCAGGGCGTCGTCGGTCCTCAGCGGGCGCACATACGACAGGCCGAAAGTAGACTCATACAATTCGCGCATGCGCTTGCCCGCCTGCTGCTGCATCTCGACATCGTCTTCCCCTTCCATGCCCAGGTAAGGGTAGTGGTGCAGGAAACGGCCAAAGGTCTTTTCGCAATCGCGGGCGTACTTCATCGTGTCGAGGATGTGGTAATGCCAGAAGGTGTCGACGTCCACGGTCGGCGCCACCTGGGCGTCCGGATAGGCATTCATCAGGTACAGGAAGCGGCGGTACTCGGTCTCGATGGCGTTCGCACGTTCCAAAGACCAGCCTTCGCCGGACTCCTTGTGCATCAGTTTCACTTTGATCGGGTTCAAATCCAGGGCGGCAATGAGGGCGAAGTCGTTATTCGAAATCATGATCTATCCTTTTGTTTTGGCTACTGCATCGTTATTTTGGTGTTTGTCTCGGCAAGCGATGGAGTGGTGCTGGCAATTGGGTAGTCCTCCTCGGTTTTGCTGCTTACGTCGTTATTGACGCGAAGCATTGATAAGGATTCTCTACCTCAAGCACCCGAAAATCGTTGATTTCGCGCAAGTTGAAGGGGGTCAATAAGATTGTTGTCGCAATTTAGCCTACGAGGCCACGGGCAGTAGGCCTACAAAATCGCAATCGTCGCGCCTACAAACTGTCGAGGGCGGGATGGAGGGCCTCGGTGGGCGCCGGCGCATAGGAAACGGAGAGAAGATTGTCGGCCGCGGGGAGCGATACGTGGACCGTGGTGCCGGCGTTCGGCACGCTGGTGATGAGGCATTTTCCGCCTAAAATGCGCACTCTTTCTTCGATACCGACCAGGCCGAAGGAACCCGGCTTTTGTCCGCCGGCCTTGGTCAGGCCGATACCGTTGTCGCTGACGATCATCGAGATCGAATCGGAATCGACGGCGAGTTCGACCCTGACCTTGGTAGCGCGGGCATGGCGCGACACGTTGGTGAGCGATTCCTGCAGGATGCGGAACAGGGTCGTGGCACAACGGTCGCTGACATGCAGGTCATGGTTGTGCGACACCAGTTCGCAGGCCAGCCCCGTGCGCCGCTGGAATTCGGCGATCTGCCAGTCGACCGCCGCCGTCAGGCCCAGGTCGAGTACATGCGGGCGCAGGTCGTTGATGATCTGGCGCACACTCTTGATCGTCGCGTCGATCTGTTCGAGCATCCAGTGCGCGCGCGCATGCAGGCGTGGATGGCGCTTGTTGGTGCGCGAGGCCAGCAGGTCGACCTCGATGCGCAGCGCCAGCAGGTTCTGGCCGAGGTCGTCGTGGATCTCGCGTGCAATGCGCTTGCGCTCGCTTTCCTTGATGCTTTCGGCGTGCGCCGCCAGGCGCCGCAGGTTCTCGTTGGTCTTCTGCAGTTTTGCTTCGCTCGCCCGCAACTCCTCGGTCATCTCCTCGGCCAGCAGGATGGCGCGCCGGCGCGAAGAACTGAGGGTCTGGAACAGTGCATACAGCAGGGCGGTGCTGCTCATCCCGGCCAGCATCGCCACCCAGGGCAGGATGCTGTCGAGTCCGGAATAGAGGCTGTGCTTATCGACGCTGAAATCAATGTCCCACCCGCTCTTGCCGAAACCGAGAGGCAACACAGCATGAAAGTCGGCCTGGCGGTCGGTCGCGTCACCGGGACGGTTGTCAAACACCACGGTACGAATGCTGCCCTTCGGCGTGCCGGGTTCGTCGACCGGACTGGTTCCCGAAATGACGAGCCGTGTTGCATTTTTCGGCGTATTGTCGAGCACACCCTGGGCGAGACTCTCGACGCTGAATCCGATCCCGAGCGAGCCCACGTAGGCGGCGCGGCGCTGGGCCACGCTCTGCGGGAGAGACGCGCCGCGGTAGACCGGCAAGCGCATCGACAAGCCGATCACCGTCGATCCCGACTTGATTGGCGCACCCGGTGTCAACACGTCGCCCGTGTCGCGTGCATGCGCCAGGAGCGCCGGCCCGCTTGGCAGGGTATGCATGTCGAAACCGACGCGGCCGAGCCAGGTCGTGCCGGGCTCGACGAAGCTCAATACCGTGTACTCGCCGCGCCGGCCTTCGGGCATGATCTTCGCGTTGCGCCCGTGTCCGTCGATGTTGCGCAACATCTTCGTTTCGAACGCTTCGCGTTCGGCGTCGGGCACGTGATGGGCAAAGTTGATCGACTGGACGCCGGGGAATTGATTGGGCAAATCGAGGCCGGCTACATAGCGGCGGAACTCGTCGCGCGTGATCTCGTCAGACGTGAGAAACAGGCTCGCCGTTCCCCGCAGTACGTCCAGGTAGGTTTTGATGCGCCCGTTCAGGGTCGACTGGACGGTGCGCGCCATGTTCGTGAAGCGCTCCTGGGCGTCACTCTCGAGCGTCCGGCTGGTGCTGATGTAGAGGCTGATGCCGACACCGAGCGACAGCAGCGCGCCCAGCCAGGTCCCCAGCTTGATCCCCTTGATCTTCGTGAGCGGGTCGGCCGTTCGCATGTCGAATTCGATTGATGATGGGCTTGTTTGATGTAGATCAGAATCTATCAGATGCGCGCCCCTGAAACCTATCAACTCTGGGAGTTGTGTACCTCGCCGCGGCAAGGCGAAAAAAATCCCGCCGCAGGCGAGCCCGGGGCGGGATGGAGGGGTGGCCGGGGCGGCGTCATCGTCCCCGTATGGACGATTACTTGCCCCAGCTGTCCTTCAGCGTCGTGACGCGGTTGAACACCGGCTTGCCCGGCGTTGAGTCGACCTGGTCGGCCACGAAATAGCCGTGACGTTCGAACTGGAAGCGCTGCTCGGGCTGGGCCTTGGCCATGCCCGGCTCGAGGTAGGCGGTGACGGTTTCCAGCGCGTTCGGGTTGAGCAGGGCCTTGAAGTCCTTGCCGCCGGCGTCCGGGTGCGCGTCCAGGAACAGGCGGTCGTACAGGCGCACTTCCGCTTCCAGTGCCGAGGCGGCGCTGACCCAGGTGATGTTGCCCTTGACCTTGTAGTTGTCGGCGCCCGGCGTGCCCGACTTCGAATCCTCGAAGTATTTCACGTGCACGGCGGTCACCTTGCCGTTCTCGTCCTTGTCGTAGCCGGTGCACTCGACCACGTAGCCGTACTTCAGGCGCACGCGCGAACCCGGCTGGTCGCCCACGGGCGGGGTGAAGCGGAAATAACCCTTGGTCGGGGTTTCCATGAAGTCTTCCTGCTCGATCCACAGTTCGCGCGTGAACGGGAAGCTACGCACGCCCCATTCCGGATGGTGCGGGTGGACCGGCGAGCTGCACTCGTGTGCTTCGCCTTCAGGGAAATTGTCGACGATCAGCTTCAGCGGACGCAGCACGGCGATCGCGCGCGGCGCCTTCGGGTCGAGGTCGTCGCGCAGCGCGCCTTCCAGCGTGCTCATGTCGATCCAGCCATCGGCCTTGGAGACGCCGATGCGCTCGCAGAACAGCTGGATCGATTCCGGCGTATAGCCGCGGCGGCGCAGGCCGACGATGGTCGGCATGCGCGGATCGTCCCAGCCGGAGACGATGCCTTCGTCGACCAGCTGGCGCAGCTTGCGCTTGGACATGACAACGTACGTTAAGTTCAGCCGCGACATCTCGTACTGGCGCGGCACCGGCGGCGTGAAGAAGCCGCCTTCGGTCGCGGTGGCGATCAGCCAGTCGTAGAACGGACGGTGGTCCTGGAATTCCAGGGTGCAGATCGAATGGGTGATCGCTTCCATCGCATCCGACAGCGGGTGCGTGAAGTCGTACATCGGGTAGATGCACCAGTCGTCGCCCGTGCGGTGGTGGTGCGCATGGCGGATGCGGTACAGGGCCGGGTCGCGGTTGGTCATGTTGGGCGAGGACATGGCGTCTTCGCTCATCTTCGCGCGCAGGATGTGTTCGCCGTCCTTGTACTTGCCGGC
>Ga0308160_10004314_pt1 | contig 15303 bp, 8 predicted proteins | sample PhyFR1_FD_201036 | JGI IMG/M metagenome (GOLD analysis project Ga0308160, IMG submission 201036) | Phyllosphere microbial communities from UC Gill Tract Community Farm, Albany, California, United States - DLSLF.R1 | ecosystem: Host-associated > Plants > Phyllosphere > Unclassified | place: USA...
AATTATGCTCAGGATAATGTCGATCGCCTAAAATACAGTTTTACAAATGTAGGAATCGAACCAAGTTTTGTAATTAATGAAAATGAATGGACATTAGAATTAGGTGCAGGAGTTTTTTACAGTGCAGACTCTGAAAATAGCGGAAATAAATTTTATATCTATCCAAAAGTGAATGCTTCCTATAAATTAGTTGGCGATCTGATGATTTTCTACACCGGGGTAAATGGAGGTCTGAATCAGAATTCGTATGCAGATTTTGTAAATGATAATCCGTTTTTATCTCCAACTTTAAATATGCGTCCGTCCAGTACGCAGTATAATGTTTTTGCCGGTTTAAAAGGAAAATTAGCCAATAATGTAAATTACAATCTGACCGGTTCTTATATGAACGAAAAAGATAAAGCGTTATTTAAAGCTAATGATTATACAGAAGTAGTTACAAATGAAGATTATGCTTTCGGGAATTCTTTTGGTGTCGTATACGAAGACATTCGAACTTTCCGTTTTTACGGAGAATTAAAAGCTGATTTTTCTGAAAATGTAACTTTTGGAATCAATGGAACTTTCAACAGTTACAATACAGATAATAATATTGAAGCCTGGAATCTGCCAACAATGAAATTGAGTTCTACTCTGGATGTAAATTTTACTAAACAATGGTATGCCGGAGTAAATGTTTTTTATGTGGGAGAGAGAAAAGACATGCAGTCTAATTTAAATTTAGGAATAGATCCAGTTGTAACAACGCTTAAAAGCTATTTTGATGCTAATGCACATTTAGGATATAAATTTAATGAGCGTCTGACCTTTTTCCTAAAAGCAAATAATATTGGAAATCAGGCTTACCAAAAATGGCTGAATTATCCGGTTCAGGGATTCCAGATTTTAGGAGGAGCCAATTATAAATTTGATTTTTAAATAGCGCGCACAAGTACCAGGGCACAAAGATCTTTATAAAGGAATGTGCCTTTTTTTTCAGCCATGGACTCATGAATTTTTTGGAGTAGATTCGTGAATTCATGGCTGTTTTTTTATGAAATAAAGAAAAAACCTTTGCATCTTTGTGTCTCAGAACCTTAGTACCTCAAAAACAAAATGACTTTTAAAGAAAAAATATATTCCCACTATAGCTTAATGGCTCAGGACCGTATCGATGTTTTTAAAGATATGATTACAAACTTAACTGAAGATTCTAAAAATGATGCAAAAGGTTCGGCTGGCGACAAACACGAAACAGCTTTGTCTATGATGCACATTGAGCAGGAAAAATTGACCAATAAACTTAAAGAGGCAATTGAGCAGAAAAGTATTTTAGATAAAATCGATCCGCTTAAAACAACTGAAAATATTGTTTTAGGAAGTTTAGTAAAGGCAAACGGAATCTATTTATATGTAAGTGTGGCATTGCCAAAAATTTCCATTGACGGAATAAATGTTATTGCGCTATCTCCACAATCTCCGTTAGGAAATCATTTAATGGGAAATAAGGTTGGTTTTGAGTTTGATATAAATAAGACACATTACATGATTGAAAGTGTGGAATAACATTTCATTTCTATAAGCTTTATAACTTAAATATATGCACTTTCGATTTATATGAAATGACAATTATCTATGGAAAGCTTTATATAAAATACAATTCCAAAACACCATTTATTCCTCTCTTTGAGAATCTTTCAATTATAATTGAAAAACTCAAAAATTAGTTTAAAAACTGTTCTAAAACTTTCAATTTTAAAGTGGTTTTTGGCTCAAAATTAAAATTTTAAAGTTTACTACTCTTTTTGTTATCAAAATTTTACATTTTGTATGTAAAATTAGATTTATGGTTTCATATTGTAATTGAAATGTATATTTGTATTTCTCAATTGTAACTAATACTTCATCTTTGCCTTATCAAATTAAGAATTACAAATAAAAATATAGAATATTATGTGTGGAATTGTATGTGCCTTTGATCTAAAACAAAAAGCCGAAGCGTTAAGACCTCAAGTATTAGAAATGTCAAAAATCATTCGTCACCGCGGACCGGACTGGAGCGGAATTTACAGTAATGATAAAGCAATTCTTTCGCATGAGCGTTTGGCAATTGTAGATCCGGCTTCAGGAAAACAGCCCTTATTTACAGAAGACAAAAAATTGGTTTTGGCTGCAAATGGAGAAATCTACAACCACAGAGAATTACGTAAACAATTTGAAGGAAAATATAACTTTCAGACAGAAAGTGACTGCGAGGTTATTTTAGCATTATATCAGGAAAAAGGACCTCATTTTGTTGACGAAATGAACGGAATTTTCGGATTTGCAATTTATGATGTTGATAAAGATGAATATTTTGTAGCACGTGATCACATGGGAATTATTCCATTGTACATTGGCTGGGATGAGCACGGGACTTTTTATGTAGCTTCAGAATTAAAAGCTCTGGAAGGTTACTGTACAAAAATAGAATTGTTTCCTCCGGGACATTATTTATCAAGTAAGGATGGAGAATTTGTACAATGGTACAAAAGAGACTGGACAGAGTATGATGCTGTAAAAGATAACGAAACCAGTATTCCTGAAATCAAAAAAGCATTAGAAGCAGCGGTTCACAGACAGTTAATGAGTGATGTTCCTTATGGAGTTTTACTTTCCGGAGGTTTAGACTCTTCTATTACTTCGGCTGTAGCCAAAAAATTTGCGCAAAAACGTATTGAGTCAGATGATACTACAGATGCGTGGTACCCACAATTGCACTCTTTTTCTGTTGGTTTAGAAGGTTCTCCTGACTTAGCGGCAGCAAGAAAAGTAGCAGATCATATCGGAACGATTCACCACGAAATTAAATTCACAATTCAGGAAGGTTTAGATGCAGTTCGTGATGTTATTTACAACTTAGAAACGTATGATGTAACGACAGTAAGAGCTTCTACGCCGATGTGGCTGATGGCCAGAGTGATTAAATCAATGGGAATTAAGATGGTTCTTTCTGGTGAAGGTGCAGATGAATTGTTTGGAGGTTATTTATATTTCCATAAAGCGCCAAACGCAAGAGAATTTCACGAAGAAAACGTTCGTAAATTAGGCAAACTTCATATGTACGATTGTTTACGTGCCAACAAAAGTTTAGCAGCATGGGGAATTGAAGGTCGTGTACCGTTCTTAGATAAAGAATTTATGGATGTTGCCATGCGCATTAATCCTCAGGATAAAATGATTAACAAAGAACATCCAATGGAAAAATGGGTTGTTCGCAAGGCTTTTGAAGATATGCTTCCGGAAAGTGTGGCCTGGAGACAAAAAGAACAGTTTTCTGATGGAGTAGGATACAGCTGGATTGATACTTTGAAAGAAGTTGTAGCCAGAGAAGTTTCAGATGAGCAACTGGCAAATGCGAGATTTAAATTTCCGTTGCAAACGCCAACTTCAAAAGAGGAATATTATTATCGTTCTATTTTTACAGAACATTTCCCAAGTGATGCAGCAGCTTTATGCGTGCCTCAGGAAGCAAGTGTGGCTTGTAGTACAAAAATTGCACTGGAGTGGGATGAGGCTTTCAAAAATATGAATGATCCTTCCGGAAGAGCAGTTGCGAGCGTGCATGACGACGCTTACGCGAAAGCATAATGTGAGTTAATTTTTAGAATTAGTATATATTTATTTCCAGAAAAACGTTCTCAGACCGAGAGCGTTTTTCTCGTCTTAAGAATTTAATTTTTTTTACTTTTAGATTGTTATAATTTATTTTTAGAATGGGTTTCACTTTCTTTTAATATATTTGACCTCTGCAGTATTATAGTTAAATTCTTAATCTTTTAGTGAATTTAATAATGGAAAGCGAAAATTAATATTTAGATTTGCTTTCAATGAAAAATTTTAATGTTTTTTTAATGTTCAATTTAGCATTGTGCACTCATTAACATATAATAAAAAAGAGTATTATGTCTGGATTATTGGCCGTAATTGGTAAAGGAAAAGACCCACAACTTGTAAAAGAACTTTCTGAAAGAATGTCGCATCGTGGTCCTGATGAAAGAGATATTCATATAATGGAAAATGGCAGTGTACTTTGCCATGAAAGTTTGTCTATTATTGATCTTAATTCCGGAAAGCAGCCTATTCAGGGAAGCGACAAAGCGTGGATGGTTCATGATGGAGAAATTTATAATTATCAGGAGCTTAAAAACACAGTTTTAAAACATCATACTTTTAGAACAGCATCAGATTCAGAAGTAATTGTGCATCTATACGAAGAATTTGGTTATGATTTCTGTAACAAACTGGATGGAGATTTTGCCTTCGTGGTCATTGAAGGTGATAAGTACATCGCAGGACGTGATCCAATTGGCGTAAAACCTTTATATTATGGTCTGGATGAAAGAGGAAGAATCTATTTTTCTTCTGAAATGAAGTCTATCGCAGATCAGTGCAAATCATTTTCAACTTTTCCTCCGGGACATTATTATACCGCTAAAACCGGCTTTGTAAAATATTACCATCCGGAATATGAAGATCATAAAAATGCAAATCAGCCTCTCGATTTAGAATTAATACGCGAAAGTTTAATAAAAGCAACGAGTAAACGTTTACTGGCAAATGTACCTTTGGGAGTAGTTATGTCAGGTGGTTTGGATACATCTTTAATTTCTGCTATAACCTCGAGATTATTGAAAAAAGACGGTCAAAAATTACATTCATTTTCTATCGGACTTGATGCTGATGCTCCGGATAATATGGCAGCCAGAAAAGCTGCAGCTTTCTTAGGAACTGAACATCATGAAATTCATTTCACAGTAGAAGAGGGTGTTAAGGTTTTAGAAAAAGTGATTTATCATATTGAAACTTACGATATTATTTCGGTAAGATCAGGTGTTCCGATGTATTTGCTTTCCAAAGCAATTGCAGATCAGGGAATAAAAGTGATTTTATCGGGTGAAGGTGCAGACGAAATTTTTGGAGGGCACTTGTATTTTAGAAATGCACCTTCAGAAGAGGAATTTCAGGATGAAACAATCGAAAGGGTTCAGAAGCTTTTTACGGCAGATTTACTTCGAGCCGATAAAACCACTATGGCTAATGGTTTAGAAGTTCGCATTCCGTTTTTGGATACCGAATTTTTAGACGTTGCCATTCGAATCAAAACTCAGGAAAAACAGCCGAAAAACTACGATGGTGTTGAAAAATATATTTTAAGAAAAGCATTTGATACGCCTGAAAATCCTTATCTGCCGGCGGAAGTATTATGGCGCCAGAAAGAGCAGTTTTCTGATGGAGTGGGTTATAAATGGGTTGATGAACTGATTGAATATTGTTCCTCTCAGGTAACAGACGAACAGTTGGCTGGAGCAAATGCAGAATTCCCGTATAATTCTCCAACCACAAAGGAGGCCTATTTGTACCGATCAATTTTTCATAAATATTATCCACAAGTCAGCGCGGCACAAACAGTCCGTAAATGGATTCCGAAATGGCAGGAAAACCTTGATCCGAGCGGAAGAGCAAATGCAGCTCACCTGAAAGGTAATTTTGAAAGTATAAAAACAGGTGTTACGGTTTAAAAGGCATACCAAATATTCTTTCCAAAGCTTCGGAATCAGATTTAAATTTGGAGAATATATAAAAATCCGAAATAGTTTTTTACTATTTCGGATTTTTATTTGAGTAATTTTTAAAAAATAAATGACGCGATTAGGTGCCGAATTTTCGATATGGAAAATATGGAATTTAATCCTGCATTTCTGTTAATAACTTGCATGCTTTAAGTCGTATTTTAATGGGTATATCGCTTGCATTTTTATATATTTGCGTGTTAGACAATAATTACATTTATTACAATAAATTATATGAGCGAAGAAATCAAGAAGAACAATTATTCAGCAGATAGTATTCAGGCATTAGAAGGGATGGAGCACGTTAGAATGCGTCCGTCAATGTATATTGGTGATGTAGGGGTTCGAGGACTACACCATTTGGTTTACGAGGTTGTTGATAACTCTATTGATGAGGCGATGGGAGGACATTGCGACACGATTAGTGTAGCAATAAACGAAGACGGTTCGGTAACAGTTGAGGATAATGGCCGTGGTATTCCAGTCGATTTACACAAGAAAGAAGGAGTTTCTGCACTTGAGGTTGTAATGACAAAGATTGGTGCGGGAGGTAAATTCGACAAAGATTCATATAAAGTATCCGGAGGTCTTCACGGAGTTGGGGTTTCTGTAGTAAATGCACTTTCTATACACATGAAATCTACTGTGTTTAGAGAAGGTAAAATTTATGAGCAGGAATATGAAAGAGGGAAATCATTATATCCGGTAAAACAAATCGGAGAAACGGATAAAAGAGGTACCCGTCAGACATTCTATCCGGATGATACTATTTTTACTCAGACAACAGAATTTTCATACGACACGCTTTCGGCTCGTATGCGTGAACTTTCTTTCCTGAATAAAGGAATTACAATCACGTTTACAGATAAGAGAGAAGTTGATGAAAAAGGAGAATTCAGAAGTGAGGTTTTCCATTCTACTGAAGGTTTAAAAGAATATATCCGTTACTTGGACGGTAACCGTGAGCCAATTGTTTCTCACGTTATCAGTATGGATCACGATAAAGGTGAAATTCCGGTTGAAGTAGCGTTGATTTACAATACCAGTTATACAGAGAATATTTTTTCTTATGTAAATAATATCAACACTCATGAAGGAGGAACACATTTGCAAGGTTTTAGAAGTGGTTTAACAAGAACACTTAAAAAATATGCAGATGCATCCGGGATGCTGGATAAATTGAAATTTGAGATTGCCGGAGATGATTTCCGTGAAGGATTGACCGCTATTATTTCGGTAAAAGTTTCAGAACCACAATTCGAAGGGCAAACGAAAACCAAACTGGGAAACAGAGAAGTAGTTTCTCCGGTTTCTCAGGCAGTTGGAGAGATGCTTGAAAATTATTTGGAAGAAAATCCAAATGATGCAAAAATCATTATTCAAAAAGTAATTTTAGCGGCTCAGGCACGTCACGCAGCGAAAAAAGCGCGTGAAATGGTACAGCGTAAAACGGTTATGGGTGGCGGCGGATTGCCAGGAAAACTTTCAGATTGTTCTGAGCAGGATCCGGCAAGATGTGAGGTTTACCTGGTCGAGGGAGATTCGGCTGGTGGAACAGCCAAACAAGGTCGTGATCGTAACTTTCAGGCTATTTTACCATTACGTGGTAAGATTTTGAATGTTGAAAAAGCAATGCATCATAAAGTATTCGAAAACGAAGAGATCAGAAATATTTTTACTGCTTTGGGTGTAACGGTAGGAACAGCTGAAGACAGTAAAGCGTTAAATCTGGAAAAACTAAGATATCATAAGGTAATCATCATGTGTGATGCCGATGTCGATGGTAGTCACATTTCTACCTTAATATTAACGTTCTTCTTCCGTTTTATGAAAGAGCTTATCGAAGAAGGTCACGTTTACATTGCAGCTCCTCCTTTATACCTGGTTAAAAAAGGAAATAAGAAAGAATATGCATGGAATGATGTTCAGCGCGATCAGGCTAACGAAAGAATGGGTGGAAGTGCCGGTATACAGCGTTATAAAGGTCTTGGAGAGATGAATGCAGAGCAATTGTGGGAAACGACAATGGATCCAAATTTCAGAACTTTACGTCAGGTAACTATTGACAGCCTTGCAGAAGCAGACCGGGTTTTCTCTATGCTAATGGGTGACGAAGTACCGCCTCGTAGAGAATTTATCGAGAAAAATGCAGTTTATGCAAATATTGACGCATAAAATAAAAAATTAATATTCCAATTCGTTTAATTGTTTAAATTTACTAGACAATTAAACGAATTGTCTTTTTAAGAAAACAGACAAATAAAGTAATAACCGATAAAGTATAAAATATGAAAGTTACCATTGTAGGAGCAGGAAATGTTGGAGCTACCTGCGCAGATGTCATTTCTTATAGAGGAATTGCAAGCGAAGTAGTATTGTTGGATATTAAAGAAGGTTTTGCCGAAGGTAAAGCATTGGATATTACGCAATGTGCCACAAACACAGGTTTTAACACGAAAGTTTCGGGCGTTACCAATGATTATTCTAAAACTGCGGGAAGTGATGTGGTTGTAATTACATCAGGAATTCCAAGAAAGCCAGGAATGACAAGAGAAGAATTAATTGGTATAAATGCCGGAATTGTAAAAACAGTTGCAGAAAATGTTCTGAAATATTCTCCTGATACTATAATTGTAGTAGTTTCAAATCCGATGGACACAATGACTTATTTAGCTCTAAAAGCGACAGGTCTTCCAAAAAACAGAATTATTGGTATGGGTGGAGCGTTAGATAGTTCTCGTTTCAGAACCTACCTTTCTTTAGCTTTAGACAAACCGGCAAATGATATTTCGGCAATGGTAATTGGCGGACATGGTGATACCACAATGATTCCGTTAACACGTCTGGCTTCCTATAATGGAATTCCGGTTACAGAATTTTTGTCTGAAGATGTATTGCAGAAAGTTGCTGCTGATACTATGGTAGGTGGCGCAACACTTACAGGTTTATTAGGAACTTCTGCCTGGTATGCACCTGGAGCTTCTGTTGCATATTTGGTAGACAGTATTTTAAACGATCAGAAGAAAATGATTGCCTGTTCTGTATTTGTAGAAGGGGAGTATGGACAAAATGACATCTGCATTGGAGTACCTTGTATAATAGGTAAGAACGGAGTTGAAGAAATCTTAGATATAAATTTAAACGATCAGGAAAAGGCTTTATTTACTAAAAGCGCAGATGCTGTTCGCAGCATGAATGATGCTTTGAAGTCGATTTTAATATAATAAAAAGCGAAAAAAAAGAAAAAGGCTGCACTTTTGCAGTCTTTTTTTTGAGATTAATTAATAAATTAATTGGTTAATATTTTCGTTAATTATATATTTGCTCGGTTTAAAAAAAAATTGGTAATTCGTGATCTCATATTTTTGTTTTAAAATATCATATCAGGGCTTATTTTATGGGACTTTAAAACAAAAACAAAACAAAACATAATTAATTTTTAGTAATAATGCAGAATAAAGGACTTATTAAATTTTTCGCAATTCTATTTGCATTGGTAAGTATTTACCAACTATCATTCACTTTTGTGGCAAATAGCGTCAAAAGTGAAGCTAAAGCTTTTGCAGGAGACAATCCTGATAAAGAGCTGAAATATTTAGATTCTATTGGTAAAGAAAAAGTATTAAACCTTGGTTTTACTGATTTCACTTACAACGAGGTGAAAAACAAACAACTTAATAAAGGTCTTGACTTAGAAGGAGGAATCAATGTTATTCTTCAGATTTCTATTAAAGATGTATTAAAAGGTTTGGCTAACAATTCTAAAAACCCGGTTTTTAATAAATCATTAGCTGATGCATCTGCAAATTTAGAAGGAAACAAAACATATTTAAATAAGTTTTTTGAAGCTTTTGAAGCAAATTCAAAAGGAACTACAAAATTAGCATCTCCGGATATCTTCGCAAACAGAAGTCTTCAGGGAGAAGGTGGTGTAGATTTTCAAATGTCTGATGCGCAAGTTCAGAAAGTTATCAAAAGAAAAGTTGATGAGTCTGTAGAAAGTGCTTTTAAAGTATTAAGAGAGCGTATTGACAAATTTGGGGTTACACAGCCAAACATCCAAAAATTAGGAGAAACAGGAAGAATCTTAGTAGAACTTCCAGGTGCTAAGGATGTTGACAGGATTAAAAAATTATTAGGTGGAAAAGCTCAATTAGAGTTTTGGGAAACTTATAAAATCGAAGAGATTGGAAATTTCTTAGTATCTGCAAACGAAGCTTTGAAGAAAACAGAAGTTAAGAAAACTGAAACTAAAGCAGTTGCTAAAGATTCATTAAATGCATTATTAACAGATGCAAAAGATTCTCTTGATACTAAAAAAGGAAACAATCCTTTATTCGACAAAATGATCGTTCAGGGTGGCGGACCAGTTTTAGGGTATTTCGCTCCTAAAGATACTGCTGCAGTAAATGATTACTTAAAAAGACCGGAAATTAGAGTTTTACTAGCTGCTGATCAGCACTATGCAAAATTTGTATGGAGTAAACCAACAACTATTAAAGATCCAAAAGCAAAAGATGTAAAAACAGCAGCAGATCTTGAAGTGGTTGAATTATATGCATTAAAAGGAAACAGAGACAATAACCCTGCAATGAGTGGTGGTGTTGTTACTGATGCAAAAGATACTTTTGACCAAATGGGTAAACCTGCAGTTTCTATGCAGATGAACAGTCAGGGTGCTAAAGTTTGGGAAGAATTAACAGGAAGAGCATTTTCTCAAAAAAGCTACATTGCAATTGTTTTAGATGATATCGTTTATTCTGCTCCGGGTGTAACAAGTGGTCCTATTGCCGGAGGAAGATCAGAAATTACAGGTTCATTTGATGTTGCAGAAACTAAAGATTTAGCAAACGTTTTAAATGCAGGTAAATTACCGGCTTCTGCAGATATTATCCAGTCAACTGTTGTTGGTCCTTCTTTAGGACAGGCAGCTATTGATGCAGGTACAATCTCTTCTGTATTAGGTTTCTTATTAGTTTGCGTTTGGATGGTATTCTATTATGGTAAAGCAGGTTGGTATGCTAATCTTGCATTATTATTAAACTTACTGTTCTTATTCGGAATTATGGCAAGTTTTGGTTTTGTATTAACATTGCCTGGTATTGCAGGTATCGTATTAACATTAGGTACTGCGGTAGATGCTAATATTATTATTTATGAAAGAGCAAAAGAGGAATTGCGTGAAGGAAAATCCCTTTCTGAGGCTGTTGCAGCTTCTTACGGATGGCACGGTGCAATGCGTTCTATTATTGATGCTAACGTTACTCACGTTTTAACCGGAGCTATCTTGTTCATTTTTGGAACAGGTCCTATTAAAGGTTTCGCATTAACGTTGTTGATTGGTATTGTAACGTCATTGTTTACATCAATCTTTATCGCCAGAATCTTTATTGACAGAAATATTGCTGGAAAAGGTGATTTAACTTTCTCTACAAACATTACTAAAAACTGGTTTACAAACTTCCACTTTGACTTTATTAAAATCAAAAAATTCACTTATATCTTCTCTTCTATTGTAGTTGTAGTGAGTTTAATTTCTATCTTCTTTGTAAACGGTTTAGATGAGGGTGTTGATTTTGTGGGAGGAAGAACTTTCCAGGTAAAATTTGTAGATGCAACAACTGTTTCAGACGAATTGTCTACAGCATTTGGTACGCCTGTTGAAGCAAAAATTTTAGGTGATGATGATCAGTTGAAAATCACAACTAAATATAAAATTAAAGAAGACGGTGTAGCTATCGACGAAGAAGTGAACCAGAAGTTATACAAATCTTTACAGAAGTATTTCCCAAATACAACGTACGACAAATTTACCAATTCATATAATGGTAAAACTGTAGGTGTATTGCAGGCTTCTAAAGTGGGAGCTTCTATTTCTGAGGATATCAAAACGAACTCTTACTGGGCAGTTCTTGGTGCTATGGCGGTTATCTTTATATACTTAATGATTTCTTTCCGTAAATGGCAATATTCATTAGGAGCTATCGCTGCAGTAGCGCACGACGTTATCTTTGTATTAGGAATTTATTCTTTATGCTATAAATTTATGCCTTTCCATATGGAAATGGACCAGCACTTTATCGCTGCAATTCTTACCGTAATTGGTTATTCTATGAACGATACTGTAATTGTATTTGACAGGGTAAGAGAGTTTATCATCGGAAACCGTAAAGGTAGCTTCGAAGATATCGTAAATGCTTCTATTAATACAACATTATCAAGAACCTTGAATACTTCATTAATGATGATTATCGTATTATTAACGATGTTTATCTTTGGTGGAGAATCAATCAGAGGATTTATCTTCGCGATGTTAATTGGTATTATTGTAGGTACTTATTCTTCATTATTTATCGCTACTCCGGTATTGGTAGATACAATTTCAAGTGATGAAAAACATACAATTGAAGACAAACACAACAAAGCTTAATTTTTAAGTTCTTAAATAATAGAAAGATCCGGTGAAAGCTGGATCTTTTTTTTATGTTTGTATTTCTAAAAACCAGAAATGTTTAAAAGACTACTCTTTCTTAGTTTTCTCTTTTCTTTAGTACTACAGCTTAATGCACAGAAGAAGAGCGATAATTACAAAATCGGATTTGCTTACGGATTTGGAAGTGAATTCAATAATCGTAACTATACGTTTGAAAATCATTTCTACAAGCTTATGTTGTACTACAAAATAAAAGCAACCACCAACCTGCAATATGAAATTTTGATCCAGCCGGAGATTAATTTTGCTAAACATCAATTGCTGAACTTGTATTTTGTAAAACCGGAAACTCCGGATTTTGAGCGGAAAAGGATAGAATACTTAAAGCTGAAAGATGTTCGCGAATATGTTTTAAATATTGGTTTTTTGATTAGGAAACCAATTGGAAAAAACTCCTCCTGTTATATTTTAGGGAGCATTGGACCGATGATTAACGATACCGAAACGGAACGCATGTCTGAAGGTTTCGCTTTTGCAGATGTTTTAGCAGTCGGTTTTACTGTAAATATAAACCGTGTTCAAGTGGAGATCCAACCTGGTATAAGGCATGTATCTAATGCTGGTTTAGGAAGTAGTAATGCAGGCTATAATACGAAAAATATTGAATTTGGTATTTCGTATAAATTATAAAAATAAATGCCCAATATTTTCAAATATTGGGCATTTTTTATTTTGATTGAAATCTTTTTAAGCTTCTGCTAAAGGATTTCTCTGCGCTCTGATGATGAAGAAAAGTCCAATTATAATAAAAGGAATACTTAACCATTGTCCGGTTGAAAATAAACCTAATTCTTCTTCGATTCCTCCCTGGCTTTCTTTTACAAATTCGACTATAAAGCGTACTACAAATAATAAAACTAAAAATAAACCAAATAACAATCCTGATTTGCGTCTTGCATCTGTTTTCCAGTAAAGGAAAAATAAAATAGCAAATACAAAAATATAAGAGAATGCTTCATACAATTGTGTTGGATGTTTGGCAGGAACCTGAGCCAGTACATCTGCAAATCTTGGATCCGATACAATAGCATTGTAAGCTTCTTTTGGATCTGCAATTCCTGTTTTTTGTACAGCCTCGCTTTTGCTGAATTTATCATGTAGAAAACGAATTCCGAATGCTGAATTGGTTTCGTGACCGATAATCTCAGAGTTAAAGAAGTTCCCTAAACGAACGAATATAGCCCCGCTCGCAACCGGAATAACAACGCGGTCTAAAATCCATAATAAAGATCGTTTTAAAATCTTTTTACTGTAATAATACATAGCAATTATAATAGCAATTGCAGCACCGTGACTTGCTAATCCCTGAAAACCTGTAAACTGAAATTCAGGTTCAAATCTAAATGGCAGGAAAATTTCCAGTAGATGATTTCTGAAGTATTCCCAATCATAAAAGAAAACATGTCCTAAACGTGCACCTATTAATGTTGCAAGAACCGTCCATACAAATAAAGAATCGAGTTTCTCAATTGATTCGTTTTCTCTTTGGAAAATCTTTTTCATCAGGAACCATCCTAAACCAAAAGCGATTACAAACATTAAGCTGTAATAGCGAATCATAAAAAATCCTAAATCAATTCCTTCTGAAGGATTCCAAACAATATTTAACGCGTGTGTCATGTATAATTTTTTTATAGCTTTAAAAATAAATATTTAATGTAAAACTTTGCTTTTCAAAAGTTAATGTTTATGATTGCATTTCTTTTCCGGTACGGGATCATAACCGGTTCTTCCCCACGGATGACAGCTTAAGATGCGCTTTATGCCCAAAAATCCTCCATAAAATAATCCGTGCATTTGCAGTGCCTGAATCATATAGGTAGAACAAGTAGGTTCGAATCTGCAGGAAGCCGGAGTAAACGGCGAAATCGCAGTCTGATAAAAGCGTACCAGCAAAACAAACGGATATATTAAAATTTTGGAGAGCATCTTTTCAATTGTTCTTTATTAGTTGTATTTAAAGGAAATTGTTACACCCCAAAAATAAAATGTTTTTTATTGAATACTAAACGATGTTCCTTCTTTTCCGTCCTTTAACTGTATTCCTAATGCAATTAACTGATCACGAATCTGATCTGAAAGTGCAAAGTTTTTATCTGCTCTGGCCTGATTTCTCATTCCGATAAGCATGTTCACAACACCTTCCAGTTTGTCATTATCGCCGTCGGCAGATTTCTCATCAACAAGCCCTAACACATCAAATACAAATGCATTTACAGCAGTTGTAAAATCGGTTAAATCATCCGCTGAAATAGTTTCCTTGCCATCTTTTAATAAGTTGACATAACGAACGGCTTCAAACAATTGAGCGATTAAAATGGGTGTATTAAAATCATCATTCATTGCGTCATAAGACAGTTGTTTCCAAGCTGCAAAGTCTATCGAACTTGAAGTTCCGGCAACAATATTTGGTAAAGCATCAACTGCTTCCATTAATCTTTTGTATCCTTTTTCTGCAGCTACAATCGCATCATCAGAAAAATCTAAAACACTTCTGTAATGTGCCTGTAGCATGAAAAAACGAGTAACCGAAGCAGAAAATGGTTTACTTAAGATCGTATTGTCTCCACTAAGAATTTCGCCGGGAAGAATATTATTCCCAGTTGACTTCGCCATTTTCTTCCCGTTTAAAGTCAGCATATTGGCATGCATCCAGTAATTTACCGGAGACTGTCCCGTGCAGGCTTCATTTTGAGCGATTTCGCATTCGTGGTGTGGGAATTTTAAATCCATTCCACCTCCATGAATGTCAAAATGATTTCCAAGATATTTTGTACTCATAGCAGTACATTCAAGATGCCATCCCGGAAAACCATCACTCCACGGCGAAGGCCATCTCATGATATGCTCTGGTTCTGCTTTTTTCCAAAGTGCAAAATCCTGTGGATTTCTTTTATCAGATTGTCCGTCAAGATCGCGCGTATTGGCCAGCATATCGTCGATATTTCTACCGCTTAAAATGCCGTAATTGTTGGTTTCGTTATATTTTACGACATCAAAATATACTGATCCGTTGGCAACATAACCGATCCCTTTATCAATAATTTTTTTAATGATTTCGATTTGTTCAATAATATGTCCGGTGGCTGTTGGCTCAATACTTGGTGGTAAAAAGTTAAATGCTTTTAGGATATTATGAAAATCTACCGTATAGCGCTGTACCACTTCCATTGGTTCCAGTTGCTCTAAACGGGCTTTTTTTGCAATTTTATCTTCACC
>Ga0308160_10004315_pt1 | contig 15299 bp, 22 predicted proteins | sample PhyFR1_FD_201036 | JGI IMG/M metagenome (GOLD analysis project Ga0308160, IMG submission 201036) | Phyllosphere microbial communities from UC Gill Tract Community Farm, Albany, California, United States - DLSLF.R1 | ecosystem: Host-associated > Plants > Phyllosphere > Unclassified | place: USA...
TTGCTTGCTACTCGAATGCGAACTGTCGACATGGCCAATATTGCCAAGGAGACCTCGCACGCTTTGCAGAATGCCTACTCGCTCGAATGTTGGGGTGGAGCTACATTCGATGTAGCCATGCGATTCTTGTACGAAGATCCATGGGAGAGATTGAGGACACTCCGAAAGCTTGTACCCAACATCCCTCTTCAGGCTTTGGTACGAGGAGCAAACGCTGTTGGATACACTTCATACCCCGATAATGCCATTTACGAATTCTCCAAGAAGGCAGTCGAAGCCGGTCTTGATATCTTTAGGGTATTCGATTCGCTCAATTATTTCGAAAACTTGAAACTCGGTATTGATGCTGCTAAAAAGGCTGGAGGTGTTGTTGAAGGAACCATCTGTTACTCTGGTGATGTCGCCAACCCTAAAAAGACAAAGTACACTTTGCAGTACTACCTCGACCTCACTGATCAACTTGTTGGTGAAGGTATCCATGTTCTTGGTATCAAGGATATGGCCGGTTTACTCAAGCCAGAGGCTGCTAGGATGTACGTCAATTACTCTACTCAAAGCTGATGATAGGTTGATTGGTGCTATCCGAAAGGCTCACCCTGACTTGCCTATCCACGTTCACTCGCACGATACCGCCGGTATTGCTGTTGGAAGTATGCTTGCCTGTGCCGAGGCAGGTGCCGATGTCGTCGATGTTGCCATTGATGGTACGTTTCTACAAACGGCGAGTGCTGATGACAGTCCTCTCGGGTCTTACCTCCCAGCCCGCCATGGGAGCTGTATGTGCTGCTCTCGAGCAATCTGGTCTCGGAGCTGGTATCTCGCACGAAAACATTCAGGCTCTCAACACCTACTGGTCCCAGATCCGACAATTGTACCAGTGTTTCGAGGCCAATGTTCGAGCCTCCGACTCTGGTGTCTTTGATCACGAGATGCCCGGAGGGTGAGTCATTCTTAGATGTAGGTGAATATGGCTGATAGTAGTCAATACACCAACTTGCAATTCCAAGCTTCCCAGCTCGGTCTCGGTACTCAATGGATCGATATCAAGAAGAAGTACATTGAAGCCAACGCCCTTTGTGGAGATATCATCAAAGTCACTCCTTCCTCCAAGGTCGTTGGTGATTTCGCCCAGTTCATGGTTTCCAACAATCTATCAAAACAGGACGTAATCGACCAAGCTACCAAGCTCGATTTCCCATCTTCCGTCGTAGAGTTCTTCCAGGGTTACCTTGGACAACCTTACGGTGGATTCCCCGAACCCCTCCGAAGCAACATTATCAGAGGTAAAGAGAGGGTTGATGGGCGACCTGGACTTGATATGAAGCCTTTGGAATTTAAAAAGATCAAGGCGGAATTGACTGAGAAATATGGTCCTCATATCAATGATTTCGATGTTTCGAGTTATTGCATGTACCCCAAGGTCTTCGACGAGTTCCAAGGCTTTATCGACAAGTTTGGTGATCTCAGGTAAGTCAGCTTTTGGGCACGGAATGCAGGTAGCTGATCGCTAGTGTCGTTCCTACTCGATACTTCCTCGCCAAGCCAGCTATTAGCGAGGAAATGACCATTTCCATCGAACAGGGTAAAACCTTGACTATCAAACTACTAGCCATTGGTCCCCTCAACACTGAAAAGGGTACTCGAGAATGTTTCTTTGAGCTCAACGGAGAGGTGAGTCAATTGAGTACTTGGGTGCTGGGCTGATGAGTAGTCTCGTGCAGTCATCATTACCGATAACAATGCTGCTATTGAGCATGTATCTAGGGAGAAGGCTTCTTCTGATCCTGGATCGGTTGGATCTCCTATGGTAAGCTGATGAATCTCGATGATGGCACAAAGCGCAAGCTAACATCTAGTCTGGTGTCGTAATCGACGTCCGAGTCAAGGAAGGTCAAGAAGTCAAAGCTGGTGATCCACTCTGCATCTTGTCAGCCATGAAGGTATGTCCCCCTCTATCACAAAGGATGAGACTGATATAGTAGATGGAATCAGTCGTCTCGTCGCCTGTATCTGGTAAAGTCAAGAGAGTCCTTGTTGTCGAGAATGATTCGATTGCACAGGGTGATTTGGTCGTTGAGGTTACTCATTAGTTGAATCTGGTTGCGGTAGTGGTAGTGATTTCAAGTAGAAGAGGTTTAGAAATGTTATGCAGTCTCGTTGTCGTGTTTATCAAGTCATATCGATTGACTGTAATATCTGAAAGCATCTTCGGGATGACAAGTACCATTATCCCCTCTATACATATGTCCATAATTGATGTGATACAACCATTATTGCTCCCTCAAGTACAACACCTCCTTTCCTGACCGTCGATGTATCCCGCCCCAACTTTGACGACCGCGACACAATCTTCCTTCCTACACACAATCCATCTTGGTTTATTGTTTCGACTGTTTCGCCTCCTCCGCCTCCCTCACTTCATTCGCATGTTGGATATCCAATTCGTCCAATTCTTTGTCCAATAGCCTCGAGACTGCCATAAACCTTCATATCAGCTATCATTCTGGACGACACCATCGTCAGTCGAAGGATCGAGGACAGAAGGAAGCGAGGACTGAAACAAGAGTGGAAGACGGAAGAAGGCGGAGACGAGAAGAGAAGAAGATAAAGAAAGGACATACTGAGCAGCGGAATGTGTACCCAATTTCTGCATACTCCCCAAATGCTCTGCCAATCTATCCATCTGTTGCTCAGACCCACTTAGACCATTTTGTAATTGTCGAAGTGAGTTCGCCAGGGCATTATAATGTCTTGCTTTTAGTGCTGAAGTTGATGTTGACATTGTTATGCTGTTGAATGTAGAACATTGACTTCTTTTACTTCATATTAGGACGCGACGCGACTCAAATTAGGCGCGGAGTGTAGTATCGGATGAAGCCGTTCCGTTTACTTCAGGTAGGCGGCAAAAAGTTGAATTATAATCTAGATTGTCCAATCGATCTGGTCATATTTCACTTATACCTCGAACATACCCATACACTACACTTACTTCGATCACTCCGATAGTCAACGATGAGATTCCAAATCGGTCCTCGAGTCACTGACTCCCTCACTACCCCAGCTCCATCCGACCACCCACCCATCGCCTCTTCATCGCGCCGCCCACCCCCTCAATGTCCTATGCATAATTCCGATCTCCCAAAAGCACCTGCTCCCCCCGCCATCCCATCAAACTCTACCCCCAAATGTCCGATTGATCATACGAAACAAGATCCCAACAACCCTCTCAATCAAATTCCAGCCAATTTATCCCTTAAACGACAGCCTAATCAGACTGTAGATCTACCCACTGAACGGACTATCTCTACGATCCCCCGTCCGCAGAATGATGCAGATGATGGGACGACTTGGGATTATCCAAGTCCACAACAGTTTTATAATGCGTTAGTGAGGAAAGGTTGGGAGACGCCAGAAGATAGTGTAGAGATGATGGTTGATATTCATAATTTCTTGAATGAGAGGGCATGGAGGGAGGTTATGAGGTGGGAATCCAAGATGCCTGGGTACGTCTTCTGCTCGTGTCCCTCGATTGGAGCTAATAGTATAGTGGAAACCGCGCCCAATTGGCAAGATTTCAAGGTAGACCAGGAGAAATCTCGCCAAAAGCACAAATGTATCTGTGGGCAGGAAAGATCTTCCCTTCCAAGTTCAAGTAAGCTTACTGATCCAGACTAAACGCAGAATGAAGCTCATCATCAGTGCCGAACCCCCATTCGACAGACACGATTGGATAGTAACTCGCCCTGTACCAGACGCACCCAAAGACTCACCGGCACCAACGACAACAACACGTTATGTGATCGACTACTATTCCGCTCCGGAAGATGAGGAAGGGAACCCTGTTTTCATACTGGATGTCCGACCTGCGCTCGACGATTTCGCAAGTTTGGCGCAGAGGGTCAAGATGGGTTGGGAGGACTGGAAAACTGGAGAGCATGAGAACCAGTAGGCGTCGGCGCTCACTGAGATGTCAAAGTGTATTCTATGCAACTTCACCTATCTGTCATCCTTCCGCTTCAGCAACGATAAACAGCAAAGACGTGGATAAACTGCATGTATCCTAACTACCTACTACCTATTCTCTATGCTGATTGGTGATAAAACATGATGACTAATAAACAGCAACAACGGAAATTGTACAAAGCGACTCTGTACGTTTACAACCCTCTTCAAACCCATCAGAACCTCCTGGCAAACTCGCTCGAGGTCAAAGGGAGTTCGAAGACGGTTTGGAAAGATTTGGTGGGAACGATCAATTTTTGAGGTTTTGCGGGTTTCCTCATGATTGATGGAGGTGCTCCTGGGGTGTTTTCGCTGAGTTTGGAGAATAGCATCCTGGAGAGGGGTTGGGATTTTGGCATGTGGACCTGTGGTCGGTCTGATTTGGGAGGTGAAACCGAGTTCGAGGTAGAAGTGGAGGTGAGGGGTGTAGGTGTCGGGGCCTGCTGAGGCGAACCACTTCTCATTTCTGTTAGTGCCAATGAAGCGCTGGGTCGAGTGTAGGGAGATGTACTATTGTTTGATTTCTTGGCTGGCGATTGGGGTGGGGAAGGGATAGACACAACATCCTGGTCCTGGTCGAATTTAGGAGCAGGGGATGGAGGTGCTTTAGATCGTTTATTGAGTGAAGGGAAATTGTACCTGATCTTGCCAGATGATGGATCTTGACTGATCCAATCGTTCGACATTGGAGGTGGAGTAAAGTCGGTCGAAGGCGTGAGGATGGGTGATGGTGCGGTTGGTTTCTTCTTGGACAATGATGGGAAATTGTATCGAGGTAAACCCGTTTTGGGGTCTTTGGTGATCCATTCGGAGGCGGGGATTGATTTTGTAGGAGGTGACTGGGGTGGGGTGGTGATATCGTCTTCGGATGTCGAGGTGTTTGACGCGTCACATTCCGCAGAAGTGTTGGAAACGCAAGGTGAGATTTCCGACATCTCTGGCATATTCTCGAAAGAGGTGACGATGGGGATAGTAGTTGAAATTGGCATTATGTTGTTTGTTGAGTTGGAAGAAGAAGAGATGATTGGGGAATAATCGCGTGGTTATATATATCCCAAAGGTCCAACAATTCTATGGGGCAGGACAACGTGAAACAGGCGTGTACCAGTTCTGATGAAAGGAAGTTTATGACGATGTGGGGTTCTAATTGGTCGTAAGGGTGATGATATCCGTTGATGTGATCCTGTCCGCCTCGTGTTGATGCTAGTGATGGGGTAGAGGTCGTGTGTGGCTGTGTAATGGGCAGTGTAATTGGAGGTGTGCTTGTACTTTTGGTGATCTGCTATAAAGATGTAGCGATTGGGCGTGATAATGCGGGGGTTTGTTGGAATGGATGGAGCCCAGTCGATTGTTGAGTCTAGTGTATGAATGGTTGATAGATGGTGACAACCCACTCTTGATCCATTCAATCAATTTAACGCCTCTTGTCGACGTTGACGTTGCCCCAAAGAAAGTCAAGGGGTGGAGGTGGAGTCTCCGTTGTTGGATATAAATTACCAAAAGTAGTAATCATCTAGGCTAAACCCTCAAAGTGCCTGACCCTGTGGAAAGGGGTAACTTGCCACGCGACAATCCCCAAGAATTTGATCCCGTTGATCCTTCTATATCAATAAGCACTCTGACGTTAGTTCGGACCTGTCCCATTCGGGTTTAATTGTGTGTTTAAGCACGGTCCTCTTTCCCTCTTTCACTAGAAACACAAACAACAATCATATCCTTTCGTTCTCCTTTCTTCCCAAACACCTTCTACTTCCGATTAGGCTTCTTCTCACACACTTCAAAGGCTTACTCTCATTGGGCTAGGGTGATTCGGCGCTATATCTCCCAAGGGTACCATCGACACCGGTAAAGGTAGACTAAACGAATGCTTGGCTGACTTGGGAACGCTGATCTCGGAAATAGAATCAGAATGAAACCATATTCAGCCTCCCGGACGTGTGGGTTACATCACATACACAATATACACAATCTTTTACTCATCTTTCCTCCAACCCTCTTTTCTAGCTTATTCGGCACACAGACGAACGAGACATTTTCTGTAACCAAGTGACATACAACATCATCTATCTACATACTACTCATCCTCGTTCCGAGAATAAGCTCTTCCTAAACAGCCGACCGAGCTTGGAGCGTGGCTAATACCAAAGGGGGTATCGACCGAGGCCTGATTTTCCCAGTATATATATATATAAAGGCGCCACCAGTCTTTACTCCACTTCATTCCTATTCCATCTGTTTGTTCTTGAATCCATATCCATATCATTATCAACATGGTCGCTCCTCGTATCAAAAGGGATGAGCATCAGTTGGACAAGAGGTCGATGGCTGCTTCCTCATTCTTTGTCCCAGACAAGTGAGTTATTTTAGACCTTATCTGAGATGCGCTAATCAATCCCTTTAGTTCGCCCATGTTCACCTATACCACGGACGATTGGACTACTGGATATGCAGCTCAACCAAACGGGTACGATCAGACTCTTCACATGGCTTCCGCCTCTGCATCAAGGGTCTCGTTCAATCTAGCAGGTACGTTCATGTCCTTTAGCCAATATTTCAGGATATTGACAACCAGCCACGTCCCTTACCCTCCTAGTCCCCTCTTTCACCAACTGTACCGCCATCATTTCGATCAACTCCTCAAACCCAATCCCAGCATGTGCAACTCGATCAGCCGAGACATCTACCGATATCCCCTTCTCACTCTATTCACTTCCTTTGGGCACCCACGAGATATACTGGGATGTAGGAAATATGCCAGCCGATACTGAAGTCATCTTCTGGGGGATTGACGGGAGCAGACCCGCTGAACCATCTGGAATGGTCAATGTTACTATCGACAATACATTTGGCCAATCGAGTGATGGTGAAGTCAAACTCGAGTTTGTAGGTGGATGGGAAGATGTCCGAGCGGGAGTTCAGACTGATTTGACCGAAAAGGACGGTCTTGATAATTTCTACAACAAGACTCTGGCTGTTACCAAGCAGAAGGGGTCTAGTGTTGGGTTCACCGGAGCAGGTAGGTCACTATTACCGTTACGAACAAGGGTATGATCTGATGATTAGGCTCTGCGGTATACCTTTACGGAAACGTCGGACCCGATTACGGTTCTGCCACCTTGTCGATCAATGACCAGGTCGTAGAGTCCGCTATCAACCTTACTGTACGTTGATTAATTCAAGCCCAAGGAGGTCGCTGATATCAGTCACCTTGGCCGATGCAGTACGAGCTCCTTTGGTTTCGAACAGGACTGGACCCCTCGGTCAAGACAGAGGTCATCATGACCAATATTGCCGATTCCAAGATGTCTCTTGACTTCGTTTTGTTTACCACTACTACCGATACAGTTGCCAAGATGTAAGTGCAGCTCAAGAAGTCCGAATCGAGCCTAGCTGATAAGTAGCAACCCCGCTCCAGCCCCTCCCCAATCCTTTGTCGACTCGCTAGCTGGAAAACTGGTCCTCTTCTTCCTCCTCCCCTTCATCATCCTCACACTCCTAGCCATCTTCCTCTTCTTCTTTATCCGCCGCCGCCGAAGTCGACGAGTCAAACTAGCCAGTGAACACAACCGCGGATTCTCCCAATCCTCCTCTGCCGATTTCAAATTCCCAAATTCCGAGTCTCACTGGTCTGAAGATCCTAAATCATCTCGATACTCTACCCACTCTGAACCTAGTGAGGCAGATCTGGTATTTGTCAGTTATGAAGAAGCAAAGGGACAACGAATGTCTGAACATTGGAATAAATCCGCTTCGAGTCCACCTTCAAATTGGAATCATGAAGAGGAAATCGCTTCACTCTCACCAAGGAGTGGACGTAGTGGAATGAGCAGATCGCCACCTATGGAATTACGCTCCTTACCGCAAAGTATTCGAGGATCACTTATGCCGAACGCTTCTATATTCGAGGAATCGGCAGGTGCGAGCGGTAGTGAACAGTATCATGGTGGTGATGAGGAATCTTCCGATGCTCAGAGTACAAGGGGAGGTTTATCTTTCCCACCTTCTACTCCTATTCGATACCCCAACTCGATCTATCCCGCTTCAAGGCGAGAAACAACAGGTACTCTACCAGCTTATACTGTTGATGACGAGAATGAAACACCACCCGCTTCCGCCATTGTAACGACTCCGGGCAATACATTCGATTCAGCAGCTTCTGAAAAGTTGCAGCTCCAACTAGCTTATTCAGGCTGTGCGACTCCAAGTGATACCGCCTCACCCACTTCACCCGTTGCCGGTCCATCTCGACCTCCTACTCAACAAAAACGAATGACACATACCAGCGGCGCATACTCTATCACTTCAATGTTTGCAGCACCTCCATCAGATGGAAGACAATCGGTCCCTCCCACCCCCCACCCTCCACCTCATATTGGCTTACCAGTCCCACCCAGACCTCCATCCATGCCCCGACCTCCCTCGAGATTTACATTAAGTAGAAAACCAGTCCCGGGTGTACCTACCTCTCCTCGGATCTCTGAACTCCCATATGAAGGATCCCCCAATTCAACAAAGGTTCAACCAAAGACTTCAATATCGCCAGAAGATCAATTGAATAAAGCGACTGTACCTGCTCCATCCGGGTTCCAGGATCTTCAACCTGAAAATGGATCAGGTGGGAGGCATGGACGTAATAGATCATTGGGTGGGATTAGCGCAAAGACGGCACATAGTGCCGCTAGGCCTGATAGTGATATTATCCCATTCGAGGATTTCGTTACGAGTATGGATCATTCAGGTAGTTCTACAGATGATGACGAGATATTTGGGTCGAGGAGGTAGAGTAGTTTTGGTTTCTTGATAATCGTTATTCCGGGTATTATTTGTAGCTTCTCTAGGCCGTTTATAGCTAGCTTAGTTACTGTCTGCTGTCTATGCATATCCATCCTCTATTCTCCTACTCCTCTCCTCTCAGTATTGCCCGAAACGATTTACTAGAGTATTCGCTCTTGGATTCCAAACTGTGGCAAATGCACATATTAAGCTTCACCACTCGTCATCGCAATGCACCACACCGAAGATCATTGTTGTACACATGCATAGCGGGTCATGCCCGGATGGATGATAGTCTATTACGAGTCATATACAGGAAAGAGTCACGGGAACAGGTCAGTAAAGGGGGAACAGACTACCATCTGCTGGAGTATCCTCCACCTCCTCCACCACCACCCATGGCGTTGGCTCCAGACCTGAAACCACCTCCTCCACCACCTCGACCTCCTCGGAAACCTCGTCCTCCTCCTCGGCCCCCGCCTCCTCCGCCACCGTACCTCGCCATTTCCTCGATTTCTTTAGGAATGACCGAGTCACTAAAAGGTCAGTCTTATGATTCCCAGAGATATACAAGAGATGGTCGACTTACGACTCCTTAAGCAAGCTCAATAGTTCACGAGCGAGCTTAGCGTTGTCAGTGGTGAAGAAAGAGTAAGAGGTACCTGATAATCAGTTCTAGCTCCATCACGTGAATACAGTACACTTACCCTTGGTACCAGCTCGACCAGTTCGACCGATTCGGTGGACGTAATCTTCGGCATTGTTGGGCATATCGTAGTTGATAACAAACTGAATGTCAGTAGCGTCCTTGCCATTGAGCTGTGAAAAGAGTATCTACCTTGATATCCTTGACGTCTATATGTCAAAGTTAGATACACATAGTGTTAACATATAGACAAGTAGAATGTAGAAGGGGAAAGAGATCAGAAAAGAAGATATAGCGTTAGCTCACGGTCAACCATATACGGAGATGAGGTCGGGCGGTCGTGTCACTAGAGCGATTGAGCGGGGTCGAAGAAACGTCATTTTGTTGTCGAGACTGCTTGAGCGACCAAAGTCAATTGCCTTCGGGGAAAAGGCAGACTTTGAACACTCGAACGGTCCACATTTGAATGACAACGCGTTTCCCTGCAGGTCAGAAACAGGCTACCGATTGATCTCTCGAGCTGGAATCAGAGTCTATCTACCATCCGCTCGGCGGAGAGGTAGACTCTGGCAGTTGTTCAAGAGACCAGCCTATTGCCTGTGTCGACCTGAGTGACCCATTTGCTTTTTGCTTGACGTGATTGACGGTTCCGCCCAGGAGAGATTCGCCTGGAACGACGAGAAAAGGTGTAGCCACGAGAACACATACCAAGACCACGCGAGGCGACGTCGGTGGCGAGCATGATTGGCGATCGACCAGATTTGAATTCGGCAAGGACCCAGTCTCGCTCAGCTTGTTGTCTGTTGTCAGTTCTACTTCTTGAACCTCGATTCAGATCACTTACTTGTCACCGTGGATGGCGAGTGCAGGCCAGCCGTCGGTTCGGAGGTATTTGGTGAGGTCATCGGCAACTCGCTTGGTACCAACGAAAATGAGGACCTTGGCGTTCTCGCTAGAGATCTGCTCGAGGTGCTTGAGGAGCCTGTCTCGCTTGTCGTACTCGGAAACAACCTCGATGATCTGCTTGACATTGTGGTTGGCAGTCAACTCGAGAGAACCAACGTTGACCTGGATGAAGTCGTGTTGGAAATCCTGGGCGAGTCGCTGGACCTCCTTGGGCCAGGTGGCGGAGAAGAGGAGAGTTTGTCGGTCGGGTCGGATTTGAGAGACAATCTTTCTGATTTGGGGCTCGAAACCCATGTCCAACATTCGATCGGCTTCATCCATGACTAGGTAGGTGACTCGCTTGAGGTTGGTTCGGCCAGACTCGAGCATATCGATCAATCGACCAGGGGTGGCGACACAGATCTCGACACCTTGGGAGAGATCTCGGACCTGAGGACCCTTGGGGGCACCACCGTAGATGGCAGTGTTCCTAATTCGGGAGGACTTGCCGAACTTGGTGCACTCTTGCTGAATCTGGACAGCGAGTTCTCGGGTGGGGGCAAGGATAAGGACGATGGGTCCATCTCCTCGTTCAAGGAGAGGCTGAGCGTTGATGTGAACCATGGCAGGGAGGGCGAAAGAGATGGTCTTTCCGGAACCAGTCTCGGCGACAGCAACGAGATCTCGTCCAGAGAGAGCCATGGGCCAAGCCTGACATTGGATAGGGGAAGGGGCGGTGAAACCCATAGCTCGGATCTCAGACATGACATACTCTGGGAAACCGGCTTCGTCGAAGGTAGTGATGGGTCGGGGAACGTTCTGACCGGTGATCTGAGTTGTCAGCTTAGATCGAGCTCGTGCATCGTGTAGCTTACCTGCATTTCCTTCTCGGCTCGGAAAGCATCGATCTCGGCCTGGGAACGCGAGGAAACTCGGGGGTCTTCGACATAGAAGCTATCATCAGCATATCTCTAGCGTCAGAAAAAGTGAACCAACTTCTTCTCGAACTTGATCAAAGACTGGGAGTTCCAGTCAATGTTGTTGAGACCAGCACCGAGGTTGGACATTCGGTCTCCACCTCCACCTGGATGTTAGCGTGTCACGAAGCGACGATCAAGTTATCGTCGGAACATGCCTCCAAATCCTCCGCCTCCGTACCCTCCCTGTCCACCGTATCCACCAGAACCTGGAGCATTGGCACGAGCAATGTAAGACTGTTGTTCAAGATTACGCACCACCAAATCCACCACCACCACCTCCGTATCCACCTCCTCCTCCGCCGTATCCACCACCACCGCCTCCGTAACCTCCTCCTCCACCTCCACCGTAACCACCACCACCACCGCCGCCGTATCCACCGCCGTAGGACTGTAAATTAGTATATGTCAAAATAACTCCTTTGTAGGGTTGCGCCGAGTGGCAAAGGGAAGTTGATTGTTTGTGCAATCAACATGATATACATACCATTTTTGTTATTTGTTTATGAAAAGAGAGAGGTAGTATATAAGAGAGTGTCTGAATGACTGTAGTATATGAACTACTTTTGTTGTTTGATGATTGATGATAAAAGGTAGAGTGAAGGAAGTGAGTATATATCTGCTAACGAGATATAATATAAACGCGGGTTGAAAAGGGAAGGGAAGTAAAAAAACCTTCATCAAAGTGGGGCCAGGAACGAGAAATGACACAACGGAATCAATTATTAGTGGCACATTGTCATTCATAAAAGCCGTTCTACATGCGTGTATTAGTCGTACTCTATGGTAATCGTAAACAGTCATAATCATCCCGTCATTACACAGATCGCCCTGACCCTTCATCCGCACTAAACACATCCGCATACTTGCGCCCAACCAATTTAGCCAACATCTTTTCAATCCTCTGCTGCCTCTCATCAATCCTATCTAGCCTAACCCGCCATTCATCCTCCTTACTAGAGCTGTCTCGTATCTCCTCAGCGACGTCGGAAGCTTTACCAATAATGAATGAAGTCTCAGCGGTAGCTTCCTTGATATGACTTGCGGGCCCGGACGTTGATTGTACCGGCTCCCGCAAGATTTCCATTGATTCCTCCTTGATATGAGCCACCTCTGGCGACTTTGATAATGCGGGCGCTCGCGAGGGAGTTTTACGACTTGGAGTACCTTCTTCCCGAGCAACCGGACTGATGGGGAATGGAATCGGTTCTTGGGCTTGGAACGATACTTTACGACCTTCCTCAATAGTCCCGACACTCGGTTTATGACCATGAGCTACCCGCTTGATCCTTTCCGGAACCGCAGCGAGAGATGGTATTCGAGTATGTTTCCTTATAGGCGATACGAGCGACGATAATATCGGTTGAGAACCAGAAGAAGACATGCTCATGGAATGGAGCATACTTTGCCTCTTATCCCTCAAGCGTTTCGGTAACTCGGGAGAAGGCGAGATGAATAATCGAGCAAGCGGACTTGGATCTTGGATTGACGAATTTCGTCTAGGTCGATCAGGACGTGGTCGACCCATAGGACCAGGTGGACCAGTAGGTGACACGCGAGGTGATGGCGAGGTAGGCATCGAACTTCGTCTACTCCTAATTGACTCGACAGGACCAGGCGAGGCAGTATAAGGTACAGATGATGAGTGAACTGGCTCTCCTGTACTATCCCGTCGAGGAGAGGTAGCGGTCTTGTCTTCCGATTCGTCGAGATCGAGAATGGGAAGTTGCGGCTCACCACCGTCCTCAATATCGGCATCGGCATCATCGTCCCATCCAGTATAGAAGCTTCCGACCTCTCGTTCAATCTCGAATACAGCTCCAATATCACGGCGAGAGTTCTCGAACCCGGCTGCTGGTCAGCTGCGATATCCAGACGGAAGCTTTAGCTTACCTGCCGCTTTAAGTCTCCGAGGTAGACTGCCGACATACTTCTCCGCGAAATCACCAAGCTGCTCAGCCAAAGTGGTATCGCGATATTGTTGCCTCTCGTATAATGCAATGCAGAGCAGTACGGGAAGATTGGAAGCGCGGATCATGACCACTATCATCAGTTGCTATCAAGGTGTCTTGAGCTCACCATTGAGCTTGTGGAACCTGCTCATCAGCTCAGCACCATCGAGTATCAGAAGCTTACCACCTGGGTGACAAGATGTAGCTCATCGGCCACATGAAAACAACTGCGACAAGATTGAAAGGCAGCTGATAACTGAAGACTGCATCTACTACGTCAGCTCCTCCTATTTACCCACATGAGCTGACACTCACCTGCTTTAACACCTTCAAGCGTCGAGACTGCTTTACGAAACATCGACTATTGGTTAGCTTGGTGTCCATTTTTGACAAAACTTAGCTCACCTCGGCCGCAGCATCCGCATTGATGGTAGCAAACGTATTTCCCAGGATAGCCACAAGGACCGTGAGCAGTAAAGTGTTCGAAAGCAGCGCATAGGTGATAATCAGGAGTGAGCCGAGGAAAGGATGTACGATATCTGATCTCAGCTCATGAGGTGCAAGATTCAAGCCAGTTTACGAGCAGATTCAAAGCCTGAAGCATCGAGACCAAAGTATACTTCCAACAACCACCAAGCGATTTGGGACAGCTCAAACCTTCAGTCAGATATAAAGTCAATATCACGGTTCTGCTAGCTTACTTTCCCTGCCCAAGAGTGAAGAGGGCATAGACGAATCCTGAGTGATCAGCTTGGTCTACTACAGATCTGTACAGCTTACCCAAGAAGCAGAAGACGCCAACGCCCATCAAGACTGATTATCAGCTCACATCGCCTGCGAAGGACTGATTCAGCTTACAGAAGAATTCGGTCAACATCGACCGAATACTCAGGACCATAAGATTATTGGCAAGAGTGACGAAGGCCAATCGCGGAAACATCATCACTGCTCCTATCCTTGTCAGATCCTATCTCTAATACTGACTGTTGAGAAGATGACGCACCGATAGCAAGCCAATCGGCGCCGAGACTGAGAGCGTCCGCATTCTTATAATGGAACCCGTATGTTCTAGCACCGAGGTATACACCGTAAATCATCATAAACACCAGATCGAAACCATTCACCAGGGAGCTACTGAATACTGACAGTCAGACACGATCGTGGATCAAGTTTACCTTTCAACCCATGTTCCCTGATAGCAGCTAGTTTATCAAGTGAGAAAGCTGATATCAGCTTATCCAGTTTCCTGTAAAATGAGCTCACCAAGGGCATAAATGATAAAGACCAATTCTCGAATGTTCAGATGTTCCTCATCCAAGCCTTGAATGGCTATCACATAGAGGATAAAGAGGATCAGGAAGTTGATATACTCGATGTAGGCTCGGATGGATGGTACTTTCAACCTGTCTCGTTAGCTGCGATCTATGTAGAGCGATATTCATAGCTCACCGATAATGGTCCAGCATCGGGGCTTTGTGCGGATTATACATCTGAATAGGCTTCTTCTTGTAATTCTGATCGTCAGCTTGAAATCGCAGGGCGGGAGGACGCTCACATCGGCAATCAGAGCCCTAGCGTTCAGAGCGGTATAGATGATTCTCCCAGACCATATCCCCTCTGCTGGTCAGCTATCGCTGTATAAAGACCTAAGCAGCTCACCAATAACTTTCTGACAAGAAGGACTCCGTATAAACCTCTTGGATCCACTGATAATCGCCATCTACCATCAGCTAAACTCATTTCACGACATACCTCAAGAGCAGTCCCTCCCTGGGTCAATAAATCATCATCCCCTTCCTCCCTCGCTCGTTCAATTACTTCATCCGATGCTCCCTGGAACATCGCCCAGGGAGTAAGTAAGACGTTAGCGAGTGGTAACGTCCGTTCTGACCATCCTCCTGTTTCTTCAGCTCTGTCCGCGGTCAGGAGGACACTTACGAAGGACTCGAATCGCTAGGATTTCGCATAATGTCGATCTTGTTAGAGACAGGGTTGATATCGAGAGTTGTTGAGAGTCACGGGCGAATTCGACTTTGTTCAAGAGCAAGCAGAATACTACTTATC
>Ga0308160_10004317_pt1 | contig 15294 bp, 20 predicted proteins | sample PhyFR1_FD_201036 | JGI IMG/M metagenome (GOLD analysis project Ga0308160, IMG submission 201036) | Phyllosphere microbial communities from UC Gill Tract Community Farm, Albany, California, United States - DLSLF.R1 | ecosystem: Host-associated > Plants > Phyllosphere > Unclassified | place: USA...
TACTGCATATCAGTCATGAGGCGTACCAGTCTTTCAAGTGGTCTCCCATAGACAAGCGGCCAAGGATTTCTCGCTTGACAAAGGCCAGCTTGTCGGTGAGGTCCTGCATATACGGACTGCCGCCCTGGCCATTCATCGACATTGGATCCACTGGTCGGCTAAAGTCGACTTTATGTATACGGCCAATGATGGCCGAGAATTCCCGCTTGAATGCTGCATCGAGAGGAGTCGTCACTCGCAGCGACGTCGTGTGCAGTGACTATCGTTAGTGTCCATACTGGAAAACGAGAAGACGACTCACGTTTACCGCGGGTTTGAGGATCTCCCAGACCTTGCCTGGGAACTCGCTTTCAACGAAAGTGAGATTGTACCAGCAGTGATACAGGCAGCTAGCAAATTGAGCATTGGCGTTCTGAGCAGCAGTAGCTTGGGGACCGATAAGACTCGTCGCTGTGAAGTCGCGTACGATCTGATTGTCAATCACTGAGCAAAACAAGCAAAACAGACTGACCATTCCATCCAATCTGCTAACCAAGCTATCGAGCACCTTGACCCCGTTCCTAGCGACTGTGCGGACCAGCAATGGATCAAATTTAGCCGAATCCAGCTCGTTCGTAATCACCCGAGCGATGTTTACACCTTCACCAGGACCAAGTGGTGCTTTTGACGATACATAGTTATTGATTGCAGAGGTGACAGAGTCGTTGATACGGGTGGTGGATCTTGTTAGGTAGAGGGTCTCGAAGGAAGATACTGATCGGAGGACGAGTACTGCTTCTGGACTATATATCAGCAGTGTTGACAGACGATTACTCACCTTTGACGATCTAGAGTGTAGACGGTATCGGTATGTACCGCTATACGGCCAAAGAAGTCGTGAAACAACCTCAGGAGACGAGGATAGCCAGTACTGAGGGCCTGCTGCAACCAATTTGATGCTGATCGTCAGCCTGATATCACCGCACCTAGAACGACTGACTACGAGCAGCGTCTTTCGTTTGCGTTTCGAAAGCATGCGCCAATGTCGTCCAGAATGTGAAGCTAGGCTTCTCGTCCAAGCGCTATTTGTCAGCTACAGCTAATCATCATCCATCAACTCACTTTCATAACATCGTCCAGGAATTCGGTTTGAGTGACAGGATCCTTCTTGATCTTTAGAACTTTTTCTAGCGTGTACACCTGTCCGTCAGTTGTAGTTCTCAAAGAGCCAAACAACTTGCTTTAATGCAACAATTGGCGACATCCTCAATAACCCTTTCCAACCTCGCCCAGAGGACTTGCACCCATTGTTGCTGATTTGATGAATTTGGTTCGGTGGATTGGCGTGAACGACCAGTAAAGTTGATCGAGCTCTTTGACTGTGTGTCTGCTGGTTAGTTAGACCAATGTGATTATACACACCTTTGCCGGCGACTTCCCGTCCTATAGCTGCCGAGTCGAATGCTCTGGATATCCGCAGAGTGACAGCATCGTTGAGATCTGCCAAAAGGTTGGACACCAGGTCGGGTAGGAGTCGTAGATTGTGAGCCGTTTGTAGGGATGAAGCAAGCAGTGTTTGATTCTGATATCAGCCCTCATCTCAAGGACTAGACGTACTAGATCGGCAAGACCGGTCATGACCATATTTTCCATTTCCTGAATGACTGTATCGCGAGCCTTGTCTATTGTCGGGGCATGTGCTTTGACAAAGTCGAGCGATAATAATGGTAATGCCTCTACATCATTCGCTTCGTCGTCCTCGACTATTGCTGGGTGTAACAGGACATCTAGCTGTCAGCATACAGAGCTACTATGAGGTATGACGAACCTAGCTCCGCAACGCTCAATGCGGCTTTTGCTAATTCTCGTTCCTTTTCCCCTTCACCTGCTCCACTTTCCGCCTCGCTCACGCGCTTCATCTGCACATCCAGCCTCTTTGATACGAGCACGAATCTTGACGCTCTTCGCGTGAGATCCGAAGCTTGAGCGAGGACATGTAAACGGCGTACCAGGACAGCAAGCTGTTCATGAGGTACGTGGATCTTTTGCTGCAGTCTACCCATCGACGTTGACAGTGACGAAAGGGATGAGCGGATTGGGGCGAGATTCGAGGAAAGCGATAGTGATGTGGTGAGATGTGCGAGGAGGAGTGGATAAGAGGTCGAGATCTCCTGACGAAGCTGCCGAGTTACATCTTCCTGCTTGTCAGATACTGTCAGTTACAAATACTCACAATCCCCTGATTCAGCCTAGCTAGCTCGACTCCTACATCTCCACGATCTCCATGACTATCCGTAGCTCTCGCTTTGCCCTTGTCGACTACTACTTCTTCATCTGGTCGATATGTTCGGCCTTGCAATACAGCCTCGGCGTAATCCTGGACGTCGAATTTGTCCGACAGAAAAGCTGCAGAATCTGGTATTGGTCAGCGTACCTTCCAATCTTCCAGCAATCCGATCAGATCGTACCAATAGCTACGTCTGACATCGTTTTCTTTGCTAGCGAGCTGTAGTGAGCATTCAAGCTGTGAAATGTGGTCGAATGATAGAGAGCAGCAGTCCTAGTCAACGCGGTCCGGAGAGATCCGAAAGGGTCCCCACTCGAGTCTACTGGTACTCGCATTCAGCATTCAACAACGGTCTTATAAGCCAACAGCATGTCTGCACCATCGTCAGAGCCGAGCATATCCTGCCAAAGATGCCATCAGGTAAGCGATTAACCATTCCGACATCCGCTAAAATCAGCCCCTCATCCTTGACCCCACGATATCTTCTCTCTCGGCAAAACAGCATGATCTTCTGGCCACGTCCCTTCCCGACCCGGGGGGGCCTTCACGACTCTCGCCCAGGTCAAAGCTATCTTCACTGCCCCCATCCTCCCGTCAAGGGGCGGCAGTATGGGCTGATGCCCACAAAATCCCTTTGAAAGCTGTCGCCGAATCCTTTATACTGCTGGGCGACTCGACTATCAATCTCCCATCCGCCTCCCCTGGTCATGTGGCCAACTCACCCAATCTAGCAGCAAACCTTCACTCGATCCTCTCGTCACGTACACCTATATCACATCCGCTATGTGTCGACTGCACAAGCATGCTTCAGGTTGAGCTTCAGAGAGAACTGGAAGAGTTGTCGAGAGAACGAGATGCGTATATCAATTTCGAAAAGGGCATCTTGCGCAATAGGGAGGATATGAAAGGCAAACGCCGACAGTCGACTGAAGGACTTGGAGAGTACGATCTAGAAGGGGACGAGGATGAGTGGCAGGACTTGACCAAGCGGGTGACAGAGCTGGATGAGGAAGAGGCGAAGCTTAGGAAGGTATTGGCCGAGAAGGAGCAGGAGCTCGAGGATAGGCGGAAAGAAGAACAGCAGATGGACGACAAAGAGCGAGAAGTGGACAGGCTCGAGACCGAGCAAGTCGGACGTGCTCTTATGACCGCTGGGCGCTGATCCTAGATATCTGCTCTCTCACGCCCACTTGTCTACCGAGGTGGACCGCCGCCAAAAAGCACTCTCGACAGCACGCACAAAGCTGCTGCTCTCCTCTTCCATGCTGCGTCATCTAGAAGCTACGAATGTCTACAACGACGCCTTCCAGATTGGTCATGTACCACTCAGCTCCGAAAACAAGACTCATGCGGGTCCCAGCTCGATCTCCGTCGGTACGATAAATGGTCTCCGACTTGGTGGCCGACCCGTGGTCGAGTGGGACGAGATCAACGCCGCATGGGGGCTTGTGGCATTGTGTATCGACAGAATAGCCGCAAAAGTCGGATGTGTGTTTGAAACGTGCGTCTAATAGTTGGCCAAGGCTGACTTTAGGTACAAGATCGTACCCCTCGGCTCATTCTCGCGTATAGACGAGCTGCCACCGAGTAGGAACTCGTATGATCTCTACTATTCGACCGAGTTCACTCAGGTTCTGCAGACTAGGAAGTTCAATCATGGGCTGGTGGCCCTCCTAGACTGTCTTCGACAGCTGGTCGAGCATGGCCGAAAGTCCGGCAGAGACTGGGGCAAGGGCAATATAGAGTAAGCTAGCCAGATTCCCGGCTTGAACAAGCTGAACCAAGCAGGATACGGAAAGACCGTATATCGTCCTACTCGATTCGCTTACCCGGTTTCGCCACGACCCAATCGTTTCTACCCGGAGCAATGTCGCTAATGGGTCTCGGCTCTTCAAGCTCGAGCCCGAATGCTGGCGCTGGCTCTGGTACTCCCAATAGATCCGAAGGGGGTGCTGGGGAAGAAGGCTGGACAAGAGCCTGTAGAGCGGTATTGCAGGTCTTGAAGCGGATTTTGGTGGTAGAGAGTGGAGAGGGAGACAGAGGGATCCAACCTGGTCCTTTCGCAGTGGGTCCTGGACGACGTTGAAGGCAATGATGTAGCCGTGGGAACCCACTGTATGTTGTATTCTTAGCTTCTGCCCCATGGGAAGCACTTTATGCATGTGCACAATCCGTTTTGCGGTCTGCCCTTTGGTGACGACGGAATCAAATCTGCTGGTCGGATCGGACACGCTCATAGCCGTGTGACCTTTCTTTTGGCCAGACCTCCTCGACACTACTATATCATTACTTCCAGGGGATACATACGTGCGGTATGGCATCATCGCTACCACCCCGACCGAAGCCATGGGAGGAAAAAGGAGCTGGAGCAACGAGTAGCTCAGCATTGGCCGGCCCTTCGTCGACGAATAACCAAAATCTCAGTTCGGCATTCGATAATGCCGTCGCCTCCTCCTCGTCAACGGCACCTCGTATACCGGACAGACCGGCCAATCTCGACAGTGCGATGACTACAAGCGGTACGTGAGGCTTTCAGGGCCTATCAGATGTTGGCGTGTCGCTAACACTTCAGGATACGGTGGAGGGAACTCGTATCAGGCATCAAGATTCGGCCAGCAGCCTTATGGGATGTCGCCTTATGGTGGTGGAGGGATGGGGTATGGGGGAGGTATGAGTTCGTACTCGTCTCCGTATAGTCGTTTTGGCGGTGGAGGGGGATATGGAATGGGTATGGGCATGGGTGGTGGATATGGCATGGGAGGCTATGGGGTCGGTGGGATGGGTGCTCCCGGCGAAGTAAGCTTCATTTTTAGAGCATTCGTAAGGCGATGACTCACAGTCGGCAGAACTTGACATCATCACTTCAAGCATCGACAGCACCGGCCTTTGCAGTCCTCGAATCCCTTGTGACCGCATTTACCTCTCTCGCCCAGCTGGTCGAATCCACATATATGGCCACCCACTCCTCATTCTTCGCGATGGTGGGCGTTGCGGATCAATTAGGCTCCGTCAAGACATATCTTGGACAGGTGCTTGGTGTATTCTCAATACTGCGATTGGGAAAACGCATAATAGCCTGGCTCAGAGGCAAGAATGTCAAAACGGACGGATGGGCAAATGAATGGTCAACCGGTATTGGGCCAAATTCGCGTCCGGGAATGGATCCATCACGCCGCCCGTCTGCCAAACCACTTATACTATTCCTATTATCGGCAGTGGGACTACCATATCTGATGTCACGCCTGGTCAAGCTCTTAATAGCGTCTCAACAACGTCAACAGCAGCAAGGCATAGAGAACCTCGATCCGACAAAGTTGACATTTGCAAGGGCGAAGTGGGAGTTCAAAGCTGGGGAAGAATGGGAGTTGGGTCTGGGAAGAGATGAGATTGTCGCTGTTTTGGAAAAGAGGGATGAAGGTGGGGATGCGGGTTGGTGGAGAGGTAGAACAAGAGACGGGAGGATTGGATGGTTCCCGGGGAATTATGTGAGTCTTCTTGATGATCATGGGCTCGGTGCTAATCGAGCAGGTTGAGATTATTAGACGTAGAGAGCCAGGCTCGGTCACGCCACTTGGTACATGATGCAGGTTGCCTTATACGGGCGAACCCTCTACAGATCGCATTCTCCTAATACGCTCCTCATCCTGGTCGTGATCGCCAGATAGTATACAACCTATCATGGGAGTCAGTCTAGAAGGCTGCCTCGACAATCAGATTAAGCTCACCTCGAGACACCGATTCTACTGGCCGCTCTTGGCGTCCCCTCCATTCTGCGCAGTATTTTCCTTGTTCCCCTCGCCTGATTCTGGAGTCGCTTTCGTCGGTGTGGATCGCGTCGCGGGCGGCTTTTTGTTGGATTTGCCGCCAAAGATCCCACCAAACATCTGGATGGAAGCTTTCGAGGATTGTTCGTATATCCCCTTTGATTCTAGGATTGCTGTTTTGGCTTGACCAGCGCCTGCGAGACCGTTGAGTGCCATAATGATTGATATGAGTTGGGTGATTGAGATATGTAGCGAGATGACTGATGACAAGAGTAGTAAGCTGTGCCTCCTTTATACATGATGGTTGTTGTTGTTTCGGTCTCAGAAAGAGGGGTAATGATGCCCGTGTCCACGACCTTCGGGCATCGTTATAGTATTCAGGCACGAGTAGTGATCGCCCGAAGTAGTACCGTGGGAAACTGTACACCTCCTGCTATCAGTTCGCGACGCGTTACAGCTCAGACACTCCAAGGGGGGTTCACCTTCACTACCTCATACCATTGTAACACTATATAGCCCATCAGGGCAAGCCATGTCATCCTCACCTGTGGCCTCAGGATCTAGATCCAAGATGGCTTCGAATCCTGGTCGACAACCCATACCGATAATGACGGAAAACTGGGATGAAGACTTTGAGTTCCCCACTCTTGCCCTACCGAAAGGCAAGAAAGCCGAGACACCCCGCAAACGGGATTCACAAGCCGCTAGTCCGGTGGAGGAATGGGGCGAAGATGGATGGGATGATAGTCCCCCCGCAATGTCTCGGTTACCTATCGTGAATCTTGGGAAACGGAAATCACCCACTCAACCAGATATAGCGAGGTTGAGTCTGGGCTCGCCGAAAGCTTACGAGTCGATTTCCTCGGATCTACATCTACCTCGGTCACCTACATCATCTGGTCTCAGCGGTCTGGATGCATCGAGCTCGGCGCTACAGCTCGTCTCTGGACAAGCTGGACCAAGTACCTCGACTACGAAGCAACGCTCAAGATCAGGATCAACATCAGCAACTGTTCGAAACAAGCTTATCAAACGACATCCCTCCACCTCATTCCTTCCTATCGGGTCATCATCTTCGGTCGATGTTTCCTACAAGTCGATACCACCACCTGGAGCTCGACGCTCATACGACCTTTCCCGCCCACCACCTGCGCCAGCACCGCCCCTTCCCCTCCCACGATCAAAATCAGGTGAACAAATGCCTCCTCCGCCCCTGCCTTCGTACAGACCTAGAAGCAAGTCAAAATCGAAGCCTCGACCAACGTCGAGACAAGGCGAGATTCGAGTATCGGCAATTCCACTATCACCCTCAAATGATCAGGTCGCCAACGTGGATCAAACTCGCAGGCCGAGCTTCTGGAAGAGATTGTCCAGTCAAGCAACGATGGGAGAGCCCGTCACAGCTCCGGGTTCATGTGAGTCGCTTTGTTCATCCGAGGCTGATGATAGACATACAAGACTCGGTCAAATTGCAGCACAAGCGAAGTGTATCGCTAGGACGCAGAAATATCATGGACATGGATGACAGACCTCCCGTACCTCCCATTCCACCGAATCTTCGCTCGCCCAGCGCTACTTCGACAGCTTCCAACACTTCAAATACCTCGGTATCATCATCAAATCGCTCCGGACCCACATCCATCTCATCAATTATCCGTAGGACAGCAAGTGGATTATCGAGAAAGTCGCAAAAAGGCACTCCTCCACCATCGTCCTACCCATATGCTACTGGCAGTCAAAGTAGTTCAGCCTCAGTCGACTCGGTTCCAGCAGTCCCGCCTGTACCAGCCGGTGTTCCCACTCGACGCACGCCCAATATTTCGACATCCCATTCTTTCTCCCGTGGATTCCATCTGCCCTCGCCCTCGGCACAATCACCCTATCAACCTACACTCGGCTCCACCACTGCATCAGCTAATATGCCACACTCTGCTTCTTTCCCACTCGCCATGCCAGCCACTAGCGATAGCGATACCGAAACAGAGCCTGAAGGGGAACAGCAACACACACCACGCCGAAAGAAGATACGACCAGTCTCTGCTTTGCCAGCACCCAGGATGGGAATCAACAGGGGTTGGAACGCAGAGGGATGGAGGGGATTCAGTGACCAGGGACCCCAAGGATCTAAATTCGCAGATGTCATTGGTAAACGCTCTGCATCCTCGGAAACTCCACCAACCCCGTCCACCGCATCTCCTCGCACGGCCAACTTCGCCATGTCAACCGCCAACACCATACGCCGTATCGGGTCAATCTCAAAGAAACATGGACGAAGGCTTTCTGGCGGTTTCATGTTTGGCGGTACACCTACCTCAAGCAAAGAAGGATCGCCTAGCACGTTTCTCGAGCCCGTGGTCGGGTCGCCATCAAAGTCTGGGCGTCTGGTTGGTGCTGCGAATCTCGAAGATGATCGGGAGCAGGCGGAGGAGGCCGAGAGAAGTAGGGCTGAGGCGGACGAGAGCTTCGACCAAGCTCGCGAGATGCGTGATGGTTCAGCATCGGCACCTGTCTCTGTATTCCGAACTGCTTCGACATCGGGAATGACGACATCAGCCTCGGAAGCTACGATCATTCCCACCGCTAAAGCGGATAAGGAGCGCAGGAGACAAAGCTGGAACGACTTTGTAATTCCTAAAAGCATTATGGAAATGCAGTCGGGTCTGAACAAGAACAGGACTGCTATCCGGCAATTTGATGCTGGCATCAGACGTAAGTCCGCACCAAGTCAGACGTATAAGCTGACATTCAGGACTCGAGGTTTTACTTGACGAACGCGAGCAGGCTCGGCGAAACGTCGAAGCATCTATCGAAACGATGAAAGCACTCGAACAGCTGAACCACGAGTATCAGGAAGAATGGGCCATTGCAAGTGTTCTGGTTCGAGTCGGTAATACGGGTCGAAGCGAAAGTGGTGGTGTTCGAGTATCGTCCGATTCGGCCGATCATAGCAGTCCACGTACACGGCGAATCACCATGGCCAGCGACGAAGCGGCCATCGCTAGCGATATGCTCAGATCAGCATCTGACGGAACTCCGCCCATCTCGTCCAGCGGCGTCTTCCGATCTTCCACGCCTGCCGATTCTGCTTCGAGTCCTCTATCTCCACCTCGAGCTATGACTGGAAAGTGGCGAGCATCAACAGGTCGACATGATCTCACACCGCGTGAGCTCGAGCTGTTGCGAAATATCATGAACACCCCAGTCTCGCAACGACCTTCATCCAGCGCCAGACAGGCCAGTACCATCTCTAGCTCATCCTCATTATCCGGTATCCGAGCTTCAGAATCGTCCAGGACCATCCTCGCCTCTGCGACCATCCGACAATCATCCAAATCTAGCAACCAAGATCGATCAGTCTCCCGGGTCCGACTACCTTCACTATCGGACTCCCCATTCGTCAACCCATCCGGATCATTCCCTTCGCCCAATACCGCATCGGCACTGGCCAATCCCAACACGAAACGAGGAGGCCAAAAGGCAGGTTTTGCAGGATTCAAGGATTTTCTACGATCAATGTCCATCAAGCCGTCCATGCCGTCCAGTCCTTCGGCCCGAAGACTGAATTTCATGTCGTCACCTCAATCACCCAACTTTCCTCTGAAATCGCCCCTTTTACCCGGAAATAGTCCGCAGCCATCGATCGAATCGGCTATGCAGAGTCCTCCAGGGTTAACGGATCGGCAAAAGAAACGGACCTCGGTGCGAAACATCTTCCGGTCTTCCTCTGGCGATTGGTCCGGTCTGGTCAATAAAGACAAAGTCGACAAGCCGGGCGAGGAAACGCCTCCTCTCGCTCGCCAGCCTTCCCAACCGAGTTTGGCGAGATCGAAATCGAAATCGAAACAATCGTCCCCGAGACGAAAGGTTTCCCTGAGGAAAGCCCAACATGACCCCCCTGCTCCCCTAGAATCGCCTGTCCCATTGCCCGTAGACGACAGGACCGTGCGACCTAGCCAGATGCAAAGTCGAAAAAGCCGAATCATAGGCTTAGGATGGCCAGAATTGGAAGATGGACTCCCACCGGCTAACTCGACTCCACCTCGTCCAGGTCCAATGCGACGCTCGACTACATCCGATAAAGAAGCCATCGTCGCCACTTCTGCAACTGGACACGAGAAGGAAGGAACTGCTTATTCGACTTGGTCAGACCTAGCCGCCGAGGCCGAGGGACAGGAACAGAAACCACGAACAGCCTCGGTGCAGAGTGATGATTTTACCGTTGTGCTTACGCCGGAGAACCTACCTAGGATGCTGGAGTACGTGCAGGATTGTGAAAAGAGGCTAGGGAGGTGGCGGAAGAAGGCCGAGGCGTACTTGGTAGTCAAGGGAACGTAGCTTGAGGTTGTAGGTGCGGGCGCATGATTTCGTCTTGTGGCGCAGTACGTCACTTGTATACATACGACAATGCACCGTATACGTGCAGGTCTTCTCTGATTACTCTAGCTGGAGACGGCTCGTCTGTCTCAATATTTACAATGGTCTACGTGATGATCTACTTGAGCTGAGAATGGGCTATCATTCCCGCTACTTGATCAGCACCGTGTAATGGACGAATAACTAGACACTCACGATAGACATAACGCTGATTCGCAACCGTCGTCACATGCACACCCTCATTCTTGACATTCTGAAGCATATTGGCTTCGTCCCATGGACTGGTCTTCTTCTTCGGCTCTTTCATCTTGGCATGAACAACCCGGAACATAAGGTATAGGAGTACCTTCACATTAGCACGTCCTTGTGGGGGAGAATCAGCTTACTAAAGCGGCAAGACCTCCCAGAACACCTCCGATAATCGCTCCTACTGGTGGTTTGGAATTATCGACAGCTGCTCCAGGCGGAGCTGGTTCTGTGCTATTGCTCAACGGTCCCGCAGGTGGGACGATAGATGATAACGGGGCTGGGGTGGAAGCCACGGGAACAATCGGAACAGCTGCTGGTGGACTACCACTTCCACTGCTCGTTAGCGACACTTTAACCTGAAGCAGTACTCTGAAAGACATACATGAACTGTGTCTTGCCTTCCTCGCCCCAGGCTATCCACTTGTCAACTACCAATCCAGTTTGTCCCCCTGCTCCACCATCAAGGGCTTGGAGGGTGAATATATGCTGTGCTGCTGGGTCCAAGAGGGTGCTGAAGTATAAGAGGGTGTTGTGGATCTCGACATCGGATCTGGCGGAGAGTGTGGCGACTAGTGATCCGTCGACTGTCACTCCGAACGAGCCCAATGTCGGCCCTGTTACTCCGTATACAGAGATCGCAGAGCCTTAATGTCAGTGAGCTACCCTTGATTTGACTGACTCAGATTCGGCCCACCTTGGAACGTGACCGAGACCGAAGCTCCGGCGGTGCCAGTCCAGCTCAATGTCGAACCGCTGTCTTCCGCTGTCACTTGGACAGGCGCTTGAGTACCAGCAGCGCCAACTTCTGCGAATGTCCCATTGTAAGTGGGTCCAGGAGCACTATCATCCAGCTCAACCTGCTGGGGTGTCCTATCACTCGTCAGCCACTTGTGCGAGCCACAGATACACAACGACTCACCCAGTCTGGGTCATCTGAGTAACGACCGTGCCCCCGCCAAAACTGATTGGCGTCTGCGAGCAATCACCAGTACATTCGAATTGAAGGAGGAAAGTGTTCGGATCTAGTTTCTCTCCAGTCCAAACTTGTCCCGGAGCCCAAGATTGGGGTGTTTGGGAGTTGACGCCGAGGCTGACGTTCCAGCCTGATTGAGGGTTAAAGACGGGTGTGAAGCTTGTACCTGCTGGTCAGCTTTGCGTCATGACCTGAGGGTACATACAATAGATGGATGGGAGAAGGATTACTGCTGAAGCTTGTGCTGTCCAGAGGGACTGATTGACTGATCCTTGAGGTTGATCTGGAGCTAGTGATCCTGTCCATGCGCCTTGGAGGGTCTCTGAGACTAGACCAGAAGGGGAATAGAGGAACAGTGGGGACGAAGCTGGAACCCATAATTGGGTCATATTGATATTCTTCACAAAGAATGGTTGATGAACATTATTTAATACCGACCAACGCTTATACGTATAGCTCATCAACGAAAATTGCGGATCCCAAGGAGGGGTTATCAAAGGTATTGGTGTCAGAAGGTCAAAGGAGAGAAGCTGATGATGCGGGGTGATTTGACATCTCGGAAGGAGATGCGAGAAGTGACGATCCGTGATTCTACATTTCTGGCTCTATTGTGATCACACTGTTGCAATAGTCATGAGTCTGCGCATAGGGGTGACTTGACCTGCACTCTTGCCTCCGCCCCCGCCACCGGACACTCGGCTACAATTTGTGATGAGGCGAGAGTGGAGGTGACTCGCTCATGTCCACAAAAATCAACTTCTTGCTCATTTCCTAAGTAGAGCGAACAGGGGTCAGCGATCTTGCTTGACAATGCAGGCGCCTCGCTTGTGAGATCGTCTGATCATCAGGATGGGATGGAGCTAACCAAAGTAGTCGTATGAATGAGCGGGAAGCGAATCCTAACCCGTTCGTCCGATAAGTCTGGTCACAATCCATTGTTGACGGGCCTGTAGATATATCGCTTTCATCCGATCACTGGCGAAGAAGAAAGACAACACAGTAAGCTGAGGATATTCGAGCATGATGAGCTGATTTGCAGGATGCTGAGATGATTCTCAGAGCTGTTGGTGAGTATTGGGTATCGTCCGTGTGGGAGGATCTGATCATATAGCGGCTCAGGTCAGCTATCTTATAAGGTACATCCCACAAGCTGATACGATATCAGATGAAGAAGATCATGGAGAAGCGGTTCATGTTTGTCGGTACGTTGGAAGAAGCAGAGTTCAACCGAGTAGTAGGTCCCCAATCTTGCTTGGTATACGGCTGACAGCTAGTTTGCGGGGCGGAACTGGAATCATGGTCAGGTGAGATACTCAGCTAAGGTTTGATGCGTCTGTCACCGGATGAAGCTAAAGTGTAGAGTATCGAGCTAGTCTTGAGGGGTCCAGGGGGCCGATTCCTCCCGTTCGTCCAACTATCGAAGCTCGGGAGGTCGAACTGACAAACAGCCTACCGTATATCGTTTCGGTCATGTGTCATGAGGTAAGCTTAAATGTCCAGTGGGTCCAAGCTGACTGATTTCAGATGGCCCATATCGAGGTGAGTCTTTTGCTTGTACCTTTTCTGACCGAATAGCAAATGAACCACGGACCCAAATTCCAAAAGGTGAGCTTTCTCCCCTCCGAGCATTTTGCAAACGAAGCTAACAATCAGCTCATGGCGGAAATCAAAGCGGACGTGCGGGAAATGCAGGCCAGAGGGAATTATGGGGATGGTGAGCTGAATCTTTTCGCCTGAAGCTGACGGATAGGCTTTTGGTCGGATGGTAATCAGTTGAAGAATGGAGCCAGAATGGGAGGCGAAGGGCTGCGTAAGCTGAGCCTGTTATATCGCCTGATCAAAACTGACCAAGGAGGAGCATCTGACTTTCCGGAGTATGTTTGTGGAGTAACGGCTGGCGATGCTGCCAAAGCTACCCGTCCGAGACGCGCTCCTGGTAGTAGCCGTACGACCCTCGTCAAAGGCGAGGCATCACATCTTTCGGGAAGGCAGACCGAGTATACTCGTAAAGCAGGACGACGTAATAATGCCGATATGGGCGAAGGCGGATCAAGACTAGATGGGCATAGAGGTCAGCTTAACCTCTCCATGGCAAGGAGCGTAGCTGATATGGCAGAAATCACGAAAGCTGATCGGGATAATCGAAAGCGGTACATCGATGATCTTGTAAAGATGCTAGTGGACGATGGTATGAGTGCGACGAAAGCCAAGACGAAAGCTACGGAACGGTATGATGAAGATCATCCCTGGTTCAAACAGAATACCAGAGGCAAAGTGTAAGCCAGTCCCATCTCTCGACGATTCCGGCTGATCAATTTCAGTGCGAAGTCAAAAACGTCAGCTGCCTCTGCTTCCTCTGCTTCCAAGTAGGATCTTTAGCTGATCCACTAGAGCTGCGGAACTACGAGCCGCTGCGGCTGAGAAACGTTTGGCGAACGTTGCAGGTTCTTCCAATTTGGTCAAAATGGACCCAGATTCCGATGATGATGACAACCTCGGTGCCGGAGACGACCAGCCGGATGTAAAAGACCCCCATATCGGTTTTGACCAACGTAGACGAGATATGGAGACGGAGATGAATGAGGATGAAAGGCGGGATTTGAGGGGTGGATGGGAAGATTTCGTCAAGAGTGAACCTGACGAATCTGGCCCAGTACGGCCAATCAAGCGGTCGCTTGATGAAGACACATCTTCCATAGGGCCGAACAAACGCTCCCTCGAGAGAGAGACACTTTCATCACGCCCGAACAAGACGGCTACTCTAGAAAAGCCTAAACCGAATTTCGGAAATGACATGGTCGCCAAGGAACGCTTAAAAGGTCTAGGAATGCAACAGACCACTTTGACGAAAACATCGAATACAGTAGGATATCGACAAGAGGTCAGCGCAGACAAGGTAGAAGATGCCAAACCCACAGTTTTGGAGGCGTCGCAGTGGGAGTGCAAGCTTTGCACCTATGTCAATATCACGGATCACGGTCGGTGTGGTAGGTTATCTTGGTTTGATCAGGTATTCAAAGTGTGCTGACTTGGATAGAGATATGCTCAGCTCGACCTGATGGTACTCTACCTCCAGGAGTCATCGATTAAGTTAGATCACGGCTAGTATAGACCAGAGTAAAGAATGGTGCCACTGTCGCCCCGGGAAACGCCGGAATGTTGTAGTGTGGGGTATTTGTAGAGTACATTGTAGATTTGATTCCGTCGAGAGATAGGACCATGCGTAGATGAATGACGCTCACACAACGCCTAACCTTTGTCACACCCTATACCTTATACCCCTCTTGCTCACTCGTATACACCTTCTATACACACACTCGGGCACCCAACACGGCCTCAGTACAAGTGGTGAACCCACACGATAATCACCGCCATCGTACTGCTATCTTTGGACAGTGTGGACGGACAACGACCGGTACAGCAACACCGCCTTCACCGCATTTTACGCAACGTCAAGACAGTCAACGAACCGTACGATAGACCTTATCAGAGTTGATCTCTTGCCACGATTATTCCAGACCCCACGAGATATCGTCGCGACGACTACCAACAACACGATCCTTCCTCGACACTGTCACTCTCTATTGTCTAGATTATAATACCGATAAACGGCCACCAAAATGGTAAGCCCCACAGCCTGATGTCTTTCGTATTCGATGCTCATTCAC
>Ga0308160_10004319_pt1 | contig 15292 bp, 10 predicted proteins | sample PhyFR1_FD_201036 | JGI IMG/M metagenome (GOLD analysis project Ga0308160, IMG submission 201036) | Phyllosphere microbial communities from UC Gill Tract Community Farm, Albany, California, United States - DLSLF.R1 | ecosystem: Host-associated > Plants > Phyllosphere > Unclassified | place: USA...
AAACATTCTGCAGAAAGACGTAATACATACGTTATTGGTGAAAGGAACCATACCAGGACTGGCGCGGTTGAGTTGTTAGTGAACCTTCATCACTGTTGTGATCTCCGTTCTCAAAGGGTAAACGGAGGTACCGCCACATGGGCATCCTCTTCCAGGCTACGAGGATATTGTGACCACCCGAAGGCGTTTCTCACAGGTCACATGAAACTTTGGATGGCACTCACCCGAAGGCGCCTCTCACAGAGTGCTGAGACATTGGATGGTCGTCCAGAGACGACAATGGAACGGGCTCAGCTTACGCGATCATCCTGATTACCGTCAATGCTATTATCTGCCTGTGCGGTATCAGAGTCTGTTGAACAGATCCTACTCACCGGGAAACGAGCATAAAAAACCAGGCGAAAACGCCTGGTTACGGAGAGATTCCCGGGCATTTATTTACCGAAAAGCCTTTCGTGCATCCAGCCTTTTCCTGTCAGAATAAAGATGCCGTTCTTTTTAAGCGGCACAGAGCCGGAAGCCATATCCTCTTTCAGGCGGCGATCCAGATCCAATAGCTCCGGCGTACCCGCCCAGTCTGGAATATCCGTCACTTTATAAGAGAATGCAACGCGGGATATTTTCTGCCCCAAGGCATCAGAAGGCTCTGTAAAATTATCAACAGTATCAACCGTAGCCCTGCCAAAACAGAAACCGCCTAGTGCTTCACCCTTCATATTCCTGGCAGCATCAGGCTTATAATATTTCTTACCTTCTTCTGTCAGATCATAGGAATTAACCACAATATCTCTTTCCTTTCCTGCCCAGCTCGCAGGAATATGCTTACGTGAGGTCTCCGTTTCTTTAACCATTCCTTTTCCTGCCATGATATGCAGTATCTCAGGCAAATGATTAAAGGAAACCACGTCTGATTTAAACGGGAAATTCACCGTAATATAACAATGAGGATATTGCGTATCCAAATATGCCTGTGCTGCTTTTTTAAAGTTACTTTCCGTGGCATCTTTTGGATCTCCACATCCGGAAAGCATTATTAGTGCCAAAGGAAAAGTCAGTAATAACTTATTCATCAGTCAATCTCCCGGCTATCAGATTTTATATTCCTGAAGAAGTTCCCCACCTTCTTTTTCATAAACAGACACACTAGTTACATGTCCTATTATTTTATTTTCTTCCGTGGATTCTTTCATGGTGAAATTGATAACGGAAAACACATTCCTATTGACGGCTCCATATTTATCTTTCCTTTTTGCAAGAAATGCCTTGGCCTGATCTTTAGGCATAATAAGACCATTGACTATATCCCCATTATCAAAGAAAATGTTAATACTATTCGTTATCCCATTATAACAACATTTATCAACGTGATAGTATATACTGCCTGTAAAAGGAGTGAAATCGTATGCCCCCTTAGTAAAATCATAATTTCCAAACTGTAAAATAGTTTTGATGGTGAAATTTTTAGCAAGATCCATTTCTGACATTTTCTTTTCAATAATATTGACAGTTTCCTTTCTTTTATCTTCCAGTTCGAACTCATCACCATGACTTTTCTGCCATACAGTCGGGCGATACATTTGCATATAACCATCAACAATATCCTGCGGCTTCACATTCTCATTCAGTTTCAGATAAGCAATCAGCGTATTATCATAACTAAAATCGTAAGCCATCACGGAGCTGCTGAGAAGCAGCCCACCAGATAGTAATAGCCACTTTAGTTTTTTATTGATCATATTCAACACCCCCTTACGGTGCTTTTTAAACCTGAATCCCCATAGCCAGTAACCTGAATACAGAAATTTTCCCTGTCTAAAAAAAGACCAGGAAACCTTACAATACGAATCTACATTGTCAATGGACAAGTTTGACAAAATCTGAACAGTATTGTATTTGGGTCAAGCTGACCTATAGCAACTGGTCGATTTTTAAGCTATAGTGATGTCGATGCATATAAGGAAACTGGAGGTTAAATGAGCCAAACCAGAGATCAACAGGCCTTCCAACGGGGCATTAGGGTGGCGCGTCTGTGGAAACGTTTAAAGAGTACGATTTTGCGTTGGGATCAGCGCTGGGTGTCCAAAGCTTGTAAACACAAGCTTCCTAACTGGATTGGGCATATTCCGATGATCATGCTTGCAACTTCGATACTGGCTGCAGTTGCCTTTGGCGGGCTGCTCATAGCTAGTCTAGGTATCATAATGTCAGCAATCATACTTATCGCATCATTGGTTTTTGAACCTTTATATGAGCAAAACTCTCGTAAATCCACCTTTGAATATAAAACATATGGCGAGTTTGGTCCTGGTTGGTACTCAGGTAAGACAAAGATTAGTGATGGTGATACCAGCCCCTATGACTACCGAAGATGAGTAAATCAGATGGCCGCATATTGGCGCCATCTGATTTAGGGATTATTTATTCAATATGTTACCTGCCGCTTTGTTCGATATTGCATCTCCCGCTGTTTTACCCAATTGTCCACCGGTGTTATGTGCCGTATCAGTCCCGCTCTTAACTGCAGCCCCGATAGAATGTCCAACACTCACTCCTGCCCAGGACAACGCCCCTAGCCACACTGCTGGCAACACGATAAACATACAGCCCATCACCAGGTTCATAATCAGGTCATCTGCACTATTCTGGAACCCGGCCACATTCCAGCGACTGTGCGAGTCCGAACTGTACAACGCCTCCAGTAACCAACTGTCCAGCCAGCGCGCCAGCTCCCACCAGAACGTCAGGAAGTTCAGCGCAAACACCACGAACGTCACCGTAATCACCGTCTTGTACTCGTAGGCAGCGAACGCCAGGATAAGCGGCACCATGATGTAGACGGCCATCAGCAGCACCGCCTGCACCATCGGCAGTGCCTGACGCATCGCATCAAATGCCGGGTACGCCGCCAGGCTCCCCAGCGCGGTTCCGCCCAGTGACGCGAGCCGGTTAACCGAGTTGTCCAGGGTAAAGTCTGCATTTCCGCCGTAACCGGCATAAGCACGTCCGCCCTGGGAGACCGTCAGGTTATCCGGGCTGACCAGGCGACGTATCACAGCTTCCTTATAATCTGCATCCGGTTGCCCCATCATCTTCAGCGCGGCAGACATCCGAAGCATGACGCCCGGGTCAACCTGTTTCACCACGCGGGCTTCCAGCCCCACGTCGCCGGCTGACCACCACTCGCTGCAGGTCGGGTACCCACCTCGCCCGGTGTTTGGCCGACCGCTGTCCCGCCCCTCATTCCAGGGGAAACTGGCACGCGGCGTTTTGGACTGCAGGTTGTTGTAGTACCCGCCGTTCAGGAAGGTTTTCGACCCCAGCCACTCAATATCACGCAGGGTAGCCTTGTCAGTCGTCTGGCCCTGATCGCGGTTCTGCCAGGTATACAGCGCCAGCGCGTAGCAATCGTTGGTGAAGTCCTGCAGCTCCTTCGCAAGCCCCGGGTTATTGACCCGGCTGTGCTGAACCTCAAAACGCACCTGCCGCAGGTCCGGTCGACACGGGATCGTGGCCACGGCCGCCGACGTGATCCCCTTCGACAGTTTATGCACCACCAACCACCACACCGGCACCTTCGCCGTCTGGCCGTTCATACTCGACATGATGTTGGCGTAGCCCGTTTCATCCGGCTTTTTCGGTGTCCAGGTACCACAGGTCGCCGCCCGGCTGCTGTCATACTTGATGGTGTCGAGGCTGACATTCATCAGCGGCAGACAGCAGGCCAGCATCACAAAGAATGCCCCGTAGAGCAGGTTTTCGATGCGTGGCAAAGACAGCATCCCTTTGTTGCCCTCATCCTCCCCTTCCTCTCGCACCTTCAGCCAGATGGCTGCCACCTTGAACAGCAACGGCAGCACAAACAGCCCCGTACTGACCAGTAACTCCCACAGGCCATTGTTAATCAGCCAGCCGAGCAGCGTCAGGAAATACTCCAGATAGCTGTTGGTCATCATAAGGTCAGCCCTCCGCCGAAGAGGCTGTATTCACAGGCCAGGGCAAATACCGCGCAGGCAATGGCCATGCGTTTGAGAGGTTGCCGGTATTCCAGTTTGCAGCCAGGGGCATGCCAGATTTTCCAGAATCCCCAGGCCAGCGCGGCGTAAAGCGCCAGACGCCAGCTAAGCCAGCCATAGCGTGTACTGTGCACCCAGTCACGCAGCGCGGCACTCTCTCCCGGGTGATTGACACCCCAGTGAGCCATGCCCAGCGCGACAATCATCGCTATCACCAACATGCCCAACATCTGCAGAACACGCTTAGCCCGCAGACCGAATCGGCGCCCCCTGGCGGGCGTCACCGCTTTTTTCTCTGTTCCGGTCATTGATTCATCCTCACAATTACTGGTCGCTTTCCGGCACGGCCAGCTGGTTGAATTTAGTATCCGGGCTGTCAACCGACTGACGCTGCGGGTTGGTTTCCGCCCGGTTGTTCTCCCTGTCGATGATGGTCAGCACCGCGTTACGCGCAATCTCACGCTTCATCTCCATCTCGTTCTTGAGCGCCGTGATCTCACGATCCAGCGCCTCGATACGCCGATCGCCTTCTTCCATGGCGACTTTCTGCGCAGAGGCGTTCGGCTCAGACATCCCGGTGGTGATCATGCGCCGCATGATAAAGGCCGTTTCGATGGTATCCGCCATCGCCAGTTCACTGGCCAGGCGCCCAACCAGGGCGGCATTATCCGGATCGCGCTGCAGTGCCTTGATAACGCCGGCGGTCACAGCCAGGCTGCCCGTTTTGAGTTTGGCCAGGTTACCCGCGGTGGGTTTTTCTGCCCCATTGACCAGCCTGGCCAACTGTTCGTTATTCGCCTTGGTTGCCTCTTCCAGCATCGGCGCAAACCCCGTACCGGCTACGGTGCTGCCTGGCTGTTCGGCCCCTTCGCCACTGGTGCATTGCGCGGCGTCTTTGCAGGTGCGCAGCGAGGTGTCGCCCAACACCTTCACCACAGCGGCTGCCGCTTCTTCACTGCTGGCATATTTGGTACAGGCACCGCCGGTACAGCTGCTGCCGGATACGCTGGAGGTGCTGGTGACCGGCAACGCATTCATCATGTTGTAGCCGGCTGCAGCCAGATCGTGCGTTGGCTTAATCGCCGGCTGACCGGCGCCGCCACGCTTCTGTCCACCGATCCAGGTCTGGCCGGATTGTCCGGTCACTTTCTCCGTGGCATTCATCGACCGCACTGCATCGGCATCCCCGTTATTGATCAGGCTTTTGGCCTCCTCCATCGCTGCCGCCTGGCTCCAGCCGCCGGAGTCCGCCATATCCATCATCCGTTTGGAGAGGTTCTGGCAATTGAGCTGGGCTTTGTCGAATGCCACATTGGCCTGCAATACCCCGTTGGTCAGCATTTCATACAAGCCCGGGTTAGCACGCTGAATAGCCATCGCCGGCAGACTGGCTACCGCACCGGTAGCGCCTTGAATAACGTTACCCATCAGGCTCTTGAACCCGTCCGTCACGCCATTGAGCTGGTTACCGATGGTGCTCTTCAGGTCGAAGTTGCCGCACATCAAATCCGAGCTCCAGCCCAGGTTCATCCCCAGGCGCTGCATATTGCCACGCGTCGCCGGCTGCGATATCACCGAGCCTCCGCCCAGGGAATAGAACAGCTTGTCCGAGACCGCGCCGCTGGCGCTCTTCCCGTACCCCACATTGCTGTCATTCACCTGGGGCAACGAAATACCAAACAGGGTGCCGTTATCGTCATTGTCGTCAGCGTGTGCGCTCACACCGGCCATCGCCAGGCTGCCGGCAACCACCAAAGACAGCAGACTGCGCCGTCCCCGGATAAATTCATTCATTGGGTTTTTCATCATTTATGCCTCAAAAATCCGTGCTGTAGAGGAAACGCTGCCCGCGGCGCTGGCAGCAGCTGTAGGGTTGCCACAGGGCAAAGGCAGCGTTCGCATCCGCAGCCGGCGGATGATCGCCATCCGGGAACACGGCGCAGGACTGGCTGAGCTGCGGCGCCAGGCGCTGCCATTTATGGTTGCTGGTTCCGGTATTTTCCTGAACGGCCCCTGGTGGCCAGTAACCTTCCGAGCGCTGGCCCATCAGGGGCTGGTAGACGTGCGGCTGACCAGAGCGCGTGATGATGTCCGCCACCCGCTGTGCCACCAGAGCCCCCGCCTTGTCGTCATCGACCTGAGTCACAAATCCCGAACGGGGGTAGACGTTGCCCCACATATTCGCGGCCGCCTGACTGCCGACCTCACGCTGACCAGGCACCAACGCTTCGGGATAGAGGGATTCCGGCATACCAGTACGCCATGCCAGGCTGTCCAGCGTGCTGAGGAAATACGGCACAAAAGGGGTCGCAGCACTGCGGCACGAATAGCCGGCAATGCTGCCGCCAATCAGGGTCGTCGCCGGATGACCAATGGCATCGGCATACTTGAAGTGAAGGTTGGTTTTACGCTGCCCGGGGGTTTTCAGCTCATTGTTGCCACCGCCGGCAGCAACACCGCCCAGTGCGCTGGTGATACTGCTTTCGAGTCCGCCGGCGGCCTGACTGACCATCGACATCTCACGCCACGGATTGCCTCCCGGGGTGTTATACGCCGACACCACCGCCTCCGGGATGAAATGGGAAACTTTGACCGAGGTTCTGACGGTGCATCCGCCCCAACTGCAGAACAACCAGTAGCAAATGCCGCTGACTCGCCAGCTGATGCAGGACTGTGACACGGCACTGGCAACAATCTGCGCGCTGTTGAGCGCGGCATTCGCCGCCGGCACACCGGCCGCAGACAGCATCATGGCCACACCGAAGGATTTAAGGGTCAGCCGGGGTTGTCCGGGTGATGCCAACTGCAAAGGAGATCGTTGCATATCACTGGCCCTCCAATGACTTCACGCGCAACGCGGTGGCCCGGGCGATATCGGCGGTGCCATACACCACATCTCGATCGTCAAACACGACCGCGGGGACTTTTTTGACGCCCAGTTCCCACGCGCGCACCACCGCGCGGTAAACCGTGGCCAGCTCCTCTTCATGCGCCTGCCATTGTGGTGACTGCAGTACGGCTTGCGCCTGCCGCTGCGCTTCATCCGGGTTCGACGACAGTGCGCCGAAGAGCTGCGTCTGCAACTGCTCCGGACCGTCAAGATAAATCACGGTCACGGAAGCATCATTATTCGTCGGGGGATGGTGGGAATCGGTATACAGTACCGTGCCGGCAAGCACCGATGCCGGCATCAGCAGAGGGAACAACGTCAGCAACGTGCTGATTTTCATGGCGTACACTCCTGCGTGGATAGAATCCACACAGGATGCTATGGAGCGCTCAGAAAGACAGCAAAGAAGTCTTTATTGGATTGCGATAATTTCCCTACCAAACGGCGGAATGAAGCTCTGCCATAGCTCACTCTCAAAGGCTATTGACTTGTACAGCTTGAATTTTCCAGCGGACAATGTACTGGCCCAGACTTTTGGCCCACGAACCAACGAAACCTGCCGCGAATTACTGACGCTGCTCAAGCCTTTTAACATTGGGATGATAACCAGCGACGACTGGGGGAGTTATGCCAGAAAGGTGCCGAAGGAAAAGCATCTGACCGGCAATATTTTTACTCAACGCATTGAGCGCAACAACCTGACGCTGAGAACCCGAATCAAACGCCTGGCCCAAAGAACCATCTGCTTCTCACGCTCTGTAGAGCTTCATGAAAAAGTCATTGGGGCCCTCATCGAAAAATACATGTTCTACTAATTGGAGTCATTACCAAAAATACATTGATTAAACTTACTGATTAGTAAATTAAACCATTTATCTACGGCGTCAGGGCCTTAGATATAGGAATCCCGGTCACATTGGCCGGGATTTTGTTACTTTTATTTAAGAGTATCGGTATACGGATTTTTAGCGAGGATATCATCAATTTCATCCTGAGCCTTTAATCTCCATTCATCACTAATAACACCCATAAGATCAAGCACTTTATTAAATGCAACTCGCCGCCCATCTCTGTTCTCAACATGATTTTCCAGTTCATATTGAAAGGCAACTTTATAAATAAAGTCAGACATAATCCAAAAAAGCAACTCATCTTTTGAATTCGTTGTTTTTCTAAAAAACTCCACCCCTCTCTCAGAGTATATATAATTGTACAACCCACCATCATAGGAAATATGTGGCCTACCATCACCAGGTGATGATGAGAAAATGTGCAAATCACTTTCAGGAATCCCCACACTCTTCCCTAGATCGTTTACCTTTTTTTGTATCTCAGAAAAAGAAAGCAGCATAATTACTTTATCTCCCGTAGATATCCATTTTTCACCAGCCAATCAACATTCACTCGTTCTTGCATGTTAGGTAATATTTGAATCCCCCCACCTGGTTCACCAAAAGCAGGAGCAATTTTTCCTTGAATGGCAGGCAATGGTTTTACTACCTCATATTCATAATATTTTTCAGCTTTAGCACCAGGCGCAAGTGCACGTTGTTCGTAAGGTGTTCCTTTTGGTGCAAGGAAAGAACCACCAGGCTCACCATATCTATCCAAGCGAGTGCCTACAGGTATTGTGGTTTTGATAGGATCCCCTTCAAATCCTAAATTCTTAGGCCAATCCCATCCCCCATTGGCATTCTTGAATTGATCATAGTAAGAATACCCGCCAGCCTCAACATCGGTAACGGCACTTGAACTATTGGGGTTATTAGATGGTTTTTTAAGGTTTGGTGATTCAACTTTGCCAACAACATTGGCCGATGCTCCCTCTGAAGGAAGGATCTTCGCTGAAATTAGAGCGCCTGATAATACCCCAGCAAAACTCTCCAGTGCCTTCTGATCGCCATTGGCCGCTTTAATGGTTGTGGATTTAATCCCTTCCCACGCATCGCCATTCATGATGGCAGTCAGTGTGGCTGCCGCTCCTGCATCTTTTTTCGCTAAATCACTTTGGGCCTGACCGCAGTAGCTGCCTCCGGTTGCACAGGTCGCCAGTGCTGCTGTCAAATCGAATGCAGTATCCCCACCGAGCATCACGAAGTCACTGGTTTCACTGCTGGCATTAATCAAACCATTGACAAGCTGGGACGCGATATTTTCCCCCAGTTTATCCCTGACCTGAGTTTTCCACCATTCTGCGCTTTGTTTAACTGACTCCCGCGCTTTGTCCCCGGCCAGCGAGTTATTCTCAACCGCATTCTTGCCGGTCTGCGCCGCCGTCATGCCTCCTGCAGTATCGCCCGTCGCCAGCCCGCCTGCAAGTCCTGCCGCCAGTTGACTCAGGGCGCTCACCTGCTGTTTCTGCACGTCGCTCAGTTGCTCCGCCGTCTTGCCCGGGAACAGCTGGCCGCCTATGTAGCGCGCCGCCAGTTCACCACCGCCGGCACCCAGCCCACCGGCCAGCGCCGACTGGTTATTCAGTTGCGCGGTCACCGCGCCCAGAACAGCGTGCGCCATTGTGTTGGCAGCAACGTCGACTTCACCGGTCAGCGGATTGGTAGTCAGTTTCTTGATTTCCGTCGCCAGGTACGGCGAGGCCCCGCTCGCCAGCGCTCCCGCCAGGTTGTTGCCCGCCAGTGCCGTCAGCGCCCCCGTCACCGCCTGCGCCGCCTTCTGCAGGTCGCTGCCGGTGCCGTACTCCTTCATCGCCTTTTGGTAGGCGTCGGTCTGCTTCAGCGCCGTCTCGTTGCCCTTAAGCTCGGGATGCGCCTTCAGGGCCTCTTTAAGCCCCGCAAGGTCGCCCTGCGTGCGGATAACATCCATCGCCTGACCGCCGATTTCTCCTATCAGCTGCGCCTGTTTGAGCCGGTTCTGCTCCTTTTCCTTGTCAAAGATGGGGCTGATGCTGCCGGCGTTGGCGTTATCCGTATCCCGGTTAAGCTGCGCCACATCCTGCTGCTGTTTGTCGGTGTCGCGGATAAGCAGTGTACCCTCACTGACGCCGGCCTTGGTCGTGCCTTCGGCATGCCCGCTGTTGTTGGCGCCCGACAGCATGCCGCCGGCCATATTGGTCAGCAGGTCTTTGCCCACCGGTCCGCCGGTGCTGAGACTGCCGCCGCTGTGCTTCGCGCTGTAGTCCGCCTGGTTGTGGATGTCCGTCCAACCCAGCGTACCAGTCTCCAGACGGTTCTTGTCTTTTTCCGCGGTACTGGCTATCACCGCGCCATCAAGCTGGGTGTGTTCTTTAACCTTGATGTCATAGCCGCCCTTGCCTGCAAACAGCCCGGTCTGCTCTTTCACCGAGTCGAAGTTGCTGTGCAGCTTGTCCTGGCTGGCACTCAGGTTGGCCGAGCCGGTCCCGGCGCCAATCGGCACACTGACGCCGCCACTGACGCTGCTCTGCTTCGCATCATAGCGGTCGCTGTCCTGCCGGCTGCCGAGTGTCAGGTTGCCGCCGACGTCGGCAGTAATTTTCTCCCCGCTGACCTGGGCGCCGGCAAGCGTGGTATCCCGCCCGCTGTGCAGCGTCACCGAGCCGCCGCTGTCCACGGTCGTCTCGTTCCAGGTGGTGCCGTTGCCACTCTCGCGCCCCTGGCCCTTGTTGGCGTTGGCGAACACGCTCACGCCGCTGTTCTGACCCACCCCGACGCTCACGCCCACGCTGCCACCCCGGCTACTGTTGCTGCCGTCGGTCTTTTGCGTGTCGTCCGCAGCCGTGAGCCGCAGGTCACGATGTGCGTCAAGCGTTGTCTCCCCGCCGGCCTTGAGCTGGCTGCCGGTAATGTGAATATCACCACTTTGCCCGGTGTGGTTCTTTCCGGTGGCGGTAACCGACAGGCTCTGCCCGGCGGTGAGCGTACTGCCCTGCGACAGGCTGCTTTCGGTGCGCGTCTCGCTTTTCGACGACTGGCTGCCCAGCGAGGCACTGACCCCAAGGCCGGCGGCCTTGTCGTCCCCCATCAGGTCTCCCTTGGCCTGCGCCTGTGCGGCCTGTACGCCGGACAGCGCCGCCTTGGTGTTTTGCAGCGCGTTCAGGCGTCCGTCGCCTTCCTTTCTCGCCTGCTGCGCCGAGCTGACGGCGGTGTTGAGCGCGCCACCCACGGTGCCCGACAACGCCACGCTCAGGCCGCTCTGCTTCTGCTCGAAGGTCTCCTTGCGGGTGCGCTGGTCGTAACCCGGGTCAATGGTCACGCTGTCACCGGTGAGAGCCAGGTCCTTGCCCGCCACCAGGTCGGCGCCGCCAATGTGCAGTTGGTTGCCTGCGGTGATGTTGACACTGCCCTGGCTGCTGCCGACGGTACTGACGCTCTGGCTCTGGGTCCGGCCTTTTTCGTCGATTTCATGTTTGCTCGACTGTTTGCCAATGGTGAACCCGATGCCACCGCTGCCCAGCAGGCCGCTCTTTTTCTTCTCTTCCAGCCGGTAGTGCGTGTCGGTCTCGGTGGCCGCACCGATGTCGACGTTACGGCCGGCCTGCAGGTTCACATCCCGGTCGGCGGCAATGGCCGAGCCGGAGACCGTCAGGTCGTTGCCGGCGTTGACGCTGACGCGCTCCCCGCTCAGCAGGCTGCCCTTCTCGCGGGTGGTCGCATCGTTATCGATACTGTGGCTGCTGCTTTTTTTCAGGAAACCTTTTTTCTGAGACCGCTCTTCACTGAAGGTTGACTCGCGTTCGGTGGCGGTATTGAGGGTGACATCCTGCTTCGCCTGCAGGGCAACGGCACCCTGTTCGCTGTGCAGGGTGCTGGCCGTGGCGGTGATGCTGCCGTCCTGCGCCACCACCGTGACGCCGCCCTGCCCGCTGAGAGTGCTGCCCACCACATTTTCCCGCAGGACTTCTTCGGCGCGCTCACCTCTAGTTTTCCGGCCGCGGCTCTCCTCGCTGGAGACGCGATGTTCGCTGTCGGTAGTATGGTTGAGGGTGACATCCTTTTTCGCCTGCAGGGCAATGGCGCCCTGGTCACTGTGCAGGGTACTGCCGGTGACCGTGACGTCGCCTTCACGCCCGATCACGGTCACGCCCTCGCGCCCGTTGAAGGTGCTGCCGGTGCTGATTTCGCGCTCGGTTTGTTCGATGCGATGGCTTTTGGTTTTGCCCTCGCGTTTGTTTTCGCTGTCCTGGTCCTGCGTGCGGGTGCGCGCGTCTTTAATGGTCACGTCCCGCGCGCTGACGCCAATACGCCCCGCTTTACTGTCAACCTGCGCGCCTTCGGCCAGTAGCTGGTTACCTGCCATCAGGGTAACGCCCTGGTCGCCGCCGAGCGTGCTTAATGTCAGGCGCTCTTCCTGGCGGTCGTTGCTGACTGATGACGTACGGCTGTTGGCCTCCAGGTGCGTGGTATTGGTGGTCTTGTCTGCCAGGAGATTGATGTTGCCGCCGGCCTGCACGCCAAGCTGACCACCGGATTTTGCCTGGCTGCCCGTGAACGTCACGTCTCGCCCGGCATTGAGCGTGAGGTTGCCGCCGGCGTTAAGTTCACTCCCCTTAGCCTGCTGCCATTCGCCGCTGACGTGCGCCATCCGGGAGCCGGCCGCTTCCGTGCCGCCGCGGGTACGGTTGCCCATAGAGCCCGAGATAACATCAAGGTCGGCGGTATGGCGGCTTTGCGCGGCGGTGATGGTCAGGTCATTGCGCGCGCTCAGGCTGAGCGTATCGGTCGCATCAAGCTTCGCCCCCGTGAGCGTGATATCGGTGCCGCGCAGGCGAATGTCGCCGGCGCTCATGGTCGCCTGGCGCAGCGCGTCCTGCAGGTTAGTGCTCATGGCCAGACTGTCTGCCTGCACGTCAATGCTACCGGCCTTGATGTCGCCGCCCTGATGCAGGAACTGCCCGGCGTCGACCGTCAGGGCTTTGTCGGCAAACAGGTTGCCGGCATTGGTGATGCTGTTTGCCGAGAGTTGCAGGTCGCCACCGCCGATCACCGCACCATCACCGGCCAGGCGCAGCGTGGTCTGTGCCAGGTACACCTTCGGTACCCACACCGTTTGCGGGCCGCCTTCCGTTTGCACCGTCTCGCTCACCAACCAGACAATATCTTGCTGCAGCGCAGCAATCTGCTCCGGCGTCAGGGCCACGCCCGGCACCAGATGGAAGTCCCGGGCGACTTTAGTGCCATTATTCATCAGTTGCTGGTACTGCGCCATTGCATCCCAGCCCTTGACGGACGGTTTGCCGGTGAGTTTCAGCACCTGCTCGCGCACCAAACGCTGCTCGTAAAAACCGTCCCCCAGGCGCTTATGGGCCTGCGCGGGGTCATACCCTACGCGTTCGAGCATATAGTCGCTGCTGATAAAGTTGTCGCGGCGGGTAAAGCGCTCGTCGGTCACCACCAGGAATGGGCTGCCGATCGCCGTATGTTGACTAAACAAGCCGTTATTGGGGATGGCGGTGGCCACATTGCCCAGATGCTGTAACTGCGTCAGCGCCAGCTCAGACGGCAGCAGTGGGCGCCCCAGCGGCGAAGATGGCGTGGCGCCGGGTTGCGTCATCTGTTCGCCCTGTGCCAACGTCGTATCGCCGTCAGGTCGGGCAGCCCCCTCTACCGTAAAGGCCAGCGGATTGCGCTCAAGCTCGGCGCGTTCGGCATCCACCGCCTTCAATGCCGCATCCAGTTGACTGATTTGCGCCTGATTGACCGTGGTGTTGGTGATGCGGGCGCCGTTGATGGTGACCGTGCCATTGCCGGTGATCACGCCGTCAACGGTTGCCAGCGCCGTGGTCTCATCATGGTTGTACGTCGGATACCAGTGGTGGGTATCTTTATCCATGTGGTCAACGATATGCTCCTGACGCCGTTCGTTGACCGAGTAACCGCGGTTGTCCACGCTGCCTCCGCCGTCCTGCGTCAGGTTGCCGTTGGCGGTAATGACGCTGGCGTCATTGAGCAACGCTCCCGTGATGCGCAGCACCATGTTGCCGCCCGCCAGAATACGGGCACCGATACCTTCACTCACCAGTTTGTCGCGCGTGAGCGTGCCGGTAGCGGTACGCTCACGCAGGTTGTTGTAATCGGTGACAAACGGCGCGCTGTCGATATCGAGGTGCTTCTCCGGGTCCCAGGTCATCACCTGCGTCCAGTCGTGCTCCCAATGGAAGCCGTTTTGGTAAGGCGTCGGGATAGTCGCCAGCTGGTTTCCCCCCCGCGTTTCATAGAACGTCATGGCATAGCTGCCGTCGGCATTCGGCTTGAGCGCCAGATAGTTGACCCACAGGTCGGTAAGTGTGCCCTTGTTGTCCTTGACCCGCACCTGCGCGCGTTTGCCCGCCGCATCAATGGCCAGCAGGGTGCCGTAGCGGTGGGTTTGCGCCGCCGCGTCATCCTGGAAAGTCAACTGCTGGGTGGTTGGCGCCAGGGTGCTCTTATCGGGATTGACCCATGAGCCGTAAGAGCGCCAGTAATAGTTGTAGCGGTGCCATTTGTAGTCGCTCTTCTCGGCGTCACGCTCAATCACCAGCCCTTCGCGCAGGTTGTTCAGGCGACGGGCCTCGACGGTGGCATCACCGTCCGCCTCGATAAAACTGGCCCGGTTCTCAATCAGGTCATCGCTGTGCAGCTGCAGACGGTCGGCGCTGTAAATCAGCGCGCCCTCCCGGTTGGTCAGGCTTTCACCGGCCTGCACCGTCAGGCTTTGGGTCGCCGCCATCACCGCAGGCGCACCGTGGTTGTCGATAATGCGCCCGTTCACGGTGATGTCGTCGCCCATCAGCGCCGCGGCGTTGTCCAGGGTATCGACGTTCAGCGTTAGGGTGTCCGCTTCAATACGCCCGGTGTTTTGCAACGCCCCGGTCGTCAGTTGTAGCGTTTTGCCGACCAGCGTGGCCGGGTTGGTGATACTGCCCGCATTGAGCACCAGATTGCCCGGCAGCAACCAGTCCGCCAGGTTGGTAAAGGCACCGCTCAGGGAGAACGTCACCGTGCCGTTACTGCTGACGGTGTCACCGGCCTGGCGGGTGTAGTCCTGCTGCGCGGACAGCGTCAACGCCTGCAGCCCCACCAGGGTGCCGTTCTGGTTATCCAGGGATCGCGTATTCGCTGTCAGTACGCCGGCGCTCTCCACGCGGCCGCCCTGGTTAAGCAGCGCCAGCGGCGAGTCGGTCCGTGACCGGTCAGTATTGATGTCGAGATTGCCGTCGGCCAGGATGCGCCCCTGGCGGTTGTCCAGCTGCGTTACCCCCGCGAGGGTCATCTGGCCGCTGCTCTGCAGGCGGCCTGCGGTATTGTCGATATCACGGGCGGTGATGTCGGTACGCGTGGTGCCCAGTATCAGCCCGCCGTCGCGGTTGTTCAGGCGATCGGCCCGCACATCAAGCGCTGACTGGCTGCTTATCGTGCCCTGGCCACTGTTGTCGAGTGCTTCGGCCTTGAGCGTCAGGCTCTGAGTCGACACCAGT
>Ga0308160_10004320_pt1 | contig 15290 bp, 19 predicted proteins | sample PhyFR1_FD_201036 | JGI IMG/M metagenome (GOLD analysis project Ga0308160, IMG submission 201036) | Phyllosphere microbial communities from UC Gill Tract Community Farm, Albany, California, United States - DLSLF.R1 | ecosystem: Host-associated > Plants > Phyllosphere > Unclassified | place: USA...
TGCCGATGCCGGCGGTGCCGGGCTGGCCCTGGTTCGGGGTGCCGCTGGCGGCGGTTTCCTGGAACAGGTTCTCGCCCATCGCCTGCAGGCCGGCCGGATTGATGAAGGTGGTCAGCGTCAGCTGGCCCAGGTCGGTCGGGGCGGCATTGCCCGGGGTGGTCACGCTGACCATGCCGTTGGCGCCGATGGTCAGCGACAGCGCGTTGTTCGGCACCGTGATCTGCGGCACCAGCGGCAAGCCCTGGGCGTTGACCAGCACGCCGTTGGCGTCGACCTGCAGCTGGCCGGCGCGGGTATAGGCCGAAGTGCCGTCCGGACGGCGCACTTCGAGGAAGCCGTGGCCGGAAATCGCCACGTCGAGCGGCTGGCTGGTGGTCTGCAGGCTGCCGTCGGTGAAGACCTTCTGGGTGCCGACGACGTGCACGCCGTTGCCGAGCTGGACGCCGTTGGTGACGGTGTTGTCGGCAGTCTGGGCGCCCGGCTGCTTGTCGATCTGGTAGAACAGGTCTTCGAACACGACGCGGTCGCGCTTGAAGCCGACCGTGTTGACGTTGGCCAGGTTGTTGGCGATGGCCTGCAGTTTCGCATCCTGGGCCTGCACGCCGGTCTTGCTGATCAACATTGCTGGATTCATGGTATTCCTCTTTTAACTGGTGTCAGCTGACGGTCAGCCGCTGATTAACTTGTTGCCGGCTTCGTTCATCTTGTCGCTGGCCTGGAACAGCTTCATCTGGATCTCGAAGCTGCGGTTCAGGCTCATGGTGGCGACCATTTCCTCGACCGCCGAGACGTTGCTGCCCTCGAGCGCGCGCGGACGCAGGCTGACCGCCGGGTCGGCGGCCAGGTCGCCGCCGGCGCGGGTGACCAGCAGGCCGGCTTCGTTCTTGGTCAGCTCCGTGCCTTCGCCGTTCACCAGGCGCAGCTTGTCGACCACCTGCATCTGGGTCGCGCCTTCGGTCAGCACCGAGATGGTGCCGTCGGTGCCGATCTCGACCGCGGTGTGCGGCGGCAGGACAATGGGACCGCCTTCGCCCATCAGCGGGTGGCCGTGGACGGCGAGCGCGCCGTCCGGGCCCATCTCGATCTCGCCCGAGCGGGTATAGGCCTCGGCGCCGTTGTACTGCACGGCGAGGTAGCCCTGGCCGCCGATCGCCACGTCGAGCGGGCGGCCGGTCTCGCGCACCGCGCCGGCGCGGGTCGAGACGGTGTCGGCCTGCATGTTCGCCATGTGCACGTCGTCGTAGCCGTAGTCGCCGGACGGCTTGGCCTGGCCGGCCACTTCCATGCTGGCGCGGAAGCCGGCGGTGTCCAGGTTGGCCAGGTTGTTGGCGTGGACCTGCTGGGCGCGCATCAGGCGCTCGGCGCCCGAGGCCGCGGTGAAGATCAGCTTGTCCATTACAGGGCCTGCATCAGCGCCTGCATCATGGCGCTTTCGGTGGTCAGGACCTTGGAGTTGGCCTGGTAGTTGCGCTGCGAGGTCATCAGGCCCACCAGTTCCGAGGTGATGTCGACGTTCGAGCCTTCCAGCGCGCCGGTATTCAGCTTGCCGGCCAGGCCGACGCCCGGCACGTTGTACAGTGCGGTGCCGGAACTGGCGTTGGCCTGCCAGCTGGTGTCGCTGATGGCCTGCAGGCCGTCTTCGTTGGCGAAGTTGGCGATGGCGATGGTGCCGACCACCTGCGACTGGTCGTTGCTGTACTTGGCCACCAGCGAGCCATCGGCCGCCATTTCGACGCCGACGAAGGCGCCCGAGGCGTAGCCGTCGCTGCGGTTGGTGGTGGTGGTGGCATCGCCGGCAAAGCGGGTGGTGCCGGTGTAGTCGACGGTGACGCTGCCTGCTGCGGCGCCGCCGTTGGCCGGGATCGCGATGGTGTTGCCGGTGACGGTCGGGGTGCCGTTGGCATCGGCCACCAGCTGGCCGGTCGCATCGAACTTCAGCACGGCCGGGGCGCCCGCGGGAGCGGCGCCGTCCAGCGAGTAATACACGTTGACGGTGTCGGCGTCCTGGCGCGCGAAGTACTGCGACAGCGTGTGCTGGCTGCCCAGCGAGTCGTACACGATCGACTGCTTGACCATGTTGTAGGTGCCGGCATCGCTGGCCTTGAAGCTGGCGGCCGGCTTGTCGGCCCAGTCGGCCGATACGTTGCCGACGTAGGCGATGCCGCTGGTGGCGACGGCCGGGATCTGGCCGGTCGGCACCTTGATGTCGCCCATCGGGCCGAGGGCGCCGCTGACGGACGGACCGTAGCCCTGCACCATCTTGCCGTTGCTGTCGACCAGGTAGCCCTTGGTGTCGGTCGAGAAGATGCCGACGCGGCTATAGGTCATGCCGCCCTGCGGGTCGCGGCCGACGAAGAAACCCTTGCCGTCGATCGAGGCGTCCAGCGCGCGGCCGGTGGTGGTGGTGGCGCCGTTCTGGCTGATGTTCTGGGTCACCGAGCCGATTTCCACGCCGTTGGACTTGGTGCCCGCCATCACGCTGGCGAAGTTGGCGCGGCCGGCCTTGAAGCCGTAGGTGGCGGCGTTGGCGATGTTGTGGGAAACGGTTTCCAGCTGCTCGTTGATGGCCTGGATGCCGGAGAGTGCGATGTCGAAGCTCATGTTCTATTCCTGTGAATGGAGGGGGCTCAGGAGCCCGTCTTGCCGTTGAAACCGGTGATGGCCGAAGGATCGACCTCGCCCAGGCCTGCTACCTGCAGCACCACGCCGGCGCCCGTCACGCGCACGCTGTTCAGGCGTGCCGCCACCTCGATCTGCGGCGCGCTGCCGTCGGCCGGCCTGGCCTGGATCGAATAGGTGCCCGGCGCCAGGCCGAGTGCGTCCGGATCGATCGTGAACGATTGCTCGCCGGAGGCGTGGGCGCTCAGCGACACGGTGTGCTGGCGGCCGTCGGTACCGGTCAGTATCAGGTCCGTATTGCTGCTGGCGCCGAGCAGGTTGATGGTGCCGTTGATCTTTTCGCCGTCCAGCTTGACGCTGCTGGTGGCGACCGTGACCTCGGAGCCGACCTGGCCGCCCATGGCCAGCGTCTGCAGGCTTTGCAGCAGGCTGGCGTTGGTGGTGGTCATGCTCGACAGGTTCTGCAGCGCCTCGGTCTGCGACAGCTGCGACAGCTGGTTGACGTAGGTGGTCGGGTCCTGCGGCTGGAGCGGATCCTGGTTCTGGATCTGCGCTACCAGCAGCTTGGTGAACATGTCGCGGTTTTCCGAAGTCGCGGCCTGGGTGGCGACGGCGGGGGTGCCGGCGCCGGTGTTGCCCGCCAGGCTGGTATTCGAGGTGGAAGTGGTGGTGACCATGGAGATTAACCTTCGCCCAGTTTCAGCAGCGACTGCTGCATCGATTTGATCCGGCCCAGCACCTCGACGTTGGTCTCGAAGGCGCGCGAGGCGGACATCATGTCGGCCATTTCGGCGACTTCATTGACGTTCGTGTAATAGACCATGCCGTCGGCGTCGGCCTTGGGATTGTCCGGCTCGTGCGCGCGGCGCAGCGGCTCGCTGCTTTCGACCACGTCGAGCACTTGCACACCGCCGCCGTTGGCACTGCCCATCACGGAAGCGAACACCGGCTTGCGCGCGCGGTAGGCTTCGGCTTCGGAGCCGGCCGACGCGTCGGCGTTGGCCAGGTTGCTGGCGATCGTGTTCAGGCGTACCGATTGCGCCGTCATCGCCGAACCGGCGATCTGGGAGATGTCCTTGAAGCCCATTTATTGTCCTTTATTGACCCGCATTACTGACCGTTGATTGCTTTGGCCAGGCCGCGCAGCTGCATGTTCACGAACGTGAGGCTGGTCTGGAAGTCGGACGCGTTCTGCGAGAACGCCGCCTGCTCGACGCCGATCTCGACCGTGTTGCCGTCGGCGCTGGGGTGGAAGGGCACGCGGTACAGCGGATCGCCGTCGCTCAGGCTCAGCTCGCCGTTCTCGGTGGCGGCGCGTTCCTGCATCATGGCGCCGAAGTCGACGTCGCGCGCCGTGAAGCCGGGCGTGCTCTCGTTGGCAATGTTCGCCGCCAGCACCTTGGTGCGCTCGGCGCGCACTTCCAGCGCATCCGCGTGCACCCCGAGTGCATCCTTGAAATTAAACGTCATGGTCCAGACCTCAATGGTGTGTGATTCGTTAGAATCGGTTTTCTTCTACTGCCGCTATTCTCTAATGATTGCTTTCTGTAAGGCAACCCTTGTCGTTTCAGCATATATGCTGTTTTCCGGCCTCGCACAGGCCACTTCCCAACCGCTGCCGATGCAAATCGAACAAGCCGCGCGCGCCGAACTCGAAGGCCGGATGGCGGCGTCCGGCCTGACCGAACCGCAGATCGACGTCACCGTCGTGACCACGCGCGCGGCCCCGCCGTGTTCGCAAAATATCGCCATCGAGCCCGTGGATACGCGTTCTCCCCAGCGGATGCGCTTCCTGGCGCGCTGCAACGACACCCCCGGGTGGCGCTACGAGTACGTGGTCCGGGCGCGCCTGTCGGCCATGGTGGCGGTCGCGGCCGGCCCGGTCGCGGCCAACGAAGCCTTGACCAATGCACAAGTCATGCTCGACCGGCGTGATATTTCGAACATTGCCGATCCGATCACAAGCCCTGAAGATGCTGTCGGACAAATGTCACGTCGCATGTTGCGCCCAGGAGACATTTTGCGCAGCGCACAGCTCGCCAGTCCGGTGATGGTCAAGCGCGGCGATGCCGTGACCATGATTGCGCGGCGTGACGGGATCGAGGTCAGCACCGCCGGTGAAGCGCTGGATGCCGGCGCGCGCGGCGCCATGGTGCGTGTACGCAATGCCAACAGCGGGCAAGTGGTGCGCATGCGCGTGGCAGGACCGGGGTTGGTTGAGCCGGTCACTAATTAAGGTTCAGCCGCCTTGCAGTTTCGAGGCAAGGCGCTGCAATTTTGAGGCGTATGACGGGTCGGTGGCGTAGCCGCCCTTGGCCAGGCCGGACGCGAAGGCATGGGCATCGCTGCCGGTGCCGAGCGCGCCGCGGAAGCGCGGGTTATCGATCAGCATCTGCGCGTAGTCGCGGAAGGCGCTGGCCTGGTCCGGATAGGCGCGGAAGCGCGCGCTGGTCTTCACCGCCGCGCCGCCCACGTATTCGGTGGTGCCGGCATCCGCGACGTTGCCCTGCCAGTTGCTGCCGGCCTTGATGCCGAACAGGTTGTGGGTCGAGCTGCCGTCGCTGTTCTTCAGCGGACGCTGGCCCCAGCCGGATTCCAGTGCGGCGTGCGCCGACACCAGTTCCGGCGCCACGCCCAGTTTATCGGCCGCTTCGCGCGCCCACGGGGCGATGCTTTCCAAGAATGCCTGCTGGTCGGGCGAGGCGTGGCTGTCGCCGTCGCCGACGACCGCATTGGCGTTGACCTGGGCCGCTTCGCTGCTGCGCGCGGCCCAGACGCGGCCTTCGGCGCTGAGCGAGGCGCTGCTGGTCCAGGTGCCGCCGCCGTTCTGGATGAAATCGGCGACTTCGCCCTGCACCTCGTTGAACACGCCGCCGAAGCCGCTGCCGCCTCCCATGCCCGCTGTCGGACGGGTGGAGGTGGTCGGCGCCAGCGCCGGGATCGAGGTGGTGAATTCAGCGTGGCGCATAAGTCTGGTCCTCGCCGTGCAGCAGGCGCTGCATGGTCGAATGCTGTTCCGCCATCAGGCTGGCGTTGCGGGTGGTGGCGCTCTTGCAGTCGCGCACCAGCGTTTCCAGCCGGTCCCAGGCCGCCGCCGCGTCGTCGCGTTGCGGGGCCGGCAGGCCGGCAAACAATTGGTCCATGCCGGCCTGCTGGCCGAACAGGGCGCGCACCAGCTGCACGCGCTGCTGGCGCCGGCCTTCCATCGCATCCAGCTGCGGCATCAGGGCCTCGGCCAGGGTGGTCAGCTCGGCGCCGCGATGGCGCAGCGCAGCCTGGAATTGCTGTTCCAGCAGGTCGCGGATGGCGGCAGAGGCTTTTACATCGTCCTGGATGCCGTCCAGCAGGCGGGCGACGGCCTGGTCGCGGGTCATACGGCTCATCTGTTACCCCTGGCTGCCGTGGAAGCGCTGGATCAGGCCGGCGAGGCGGCCGGCGTCGAAGGGCAGTTCGCCTTTCGACAGCGCGTCGCGCAGCTCGGCCACGCGGCCGGCGTCGAAGTCGGGCAGGGCGCGCAGCGCTTCCTGCGCCGGTTGCAGCACGGCCGATTCCAGCGGTTCTTGAGAAGCAGATGCGGGTGCGGCCGCCGGCGTGGCAGCAGCAGCACCGGCTTGCGGCGTGATTTGAATGGAAGGAGTCGAGACGCCTGTAATCTTCATGCGTTGTCCTCTGGATTTCGAATGGATCGTCATGGTTTCTTCGCCATTTGGCTGCGCAGGTCCTGGAGCGCTTCCTCGCCCGGCTTGCTGACCGTCACGTCTTTCGACAGGGACTCGGTCGGGCCCGGGGTGCCGAACATCGCTTTCACGCTGGCGGCCTGGGCACTGGTCAGGATCAGGAGTTCGATGCGGCGGTTCGCCGCCGCCTCCGGTTTGCCGGGTTCGAGCGGGGCACGTTCGGCCATGCCGACCACTTGCAGCACGCTTTCGCTGCGCATGCCGCCACTCAGCAGTTCGCCGCGCGCAGCCAGGGCGCGGTTGGCCGACAGGCTCGTATTCGAGTAACCCGTCGGACCTTTGTAAGTGTACTGCAAGGAATCAGTATGTCCCACAATCAACATCTGATTTTCCATTTTTTCGAACAAAGGCGCCATCGCACGCAACAGTTTTGCGAATTTGTCGGTCGGCAGGAAGCTGCCGCGCACGAACATGCCCTGGCGGTCGGTATCGTGCAGCATGACGCGCAAGCCGTTCGGCGTGACCACGGTGGCAAGATTCGATGACAGGCCGGCATCGGTGCTCATCTGTTCCAGCGCATGGGCCAGCGCCGCCAGCTCGGATGCCGATTCGTATTTGGTGCGGATGACGTCCTTCTTGCCGGCATTCGGGCCTTCGCTGCCGCCATTACTCTTTGGCATCTCGAAGCGCTCGATCAGGCTGCCGGCGGGGCTGCCCTCGATCTGCGGCTTGCGGCCGCTGCCTTCCATCATGCCGCTGGCCATGTTGTCGCGCACGATCTTCTTGGCCTGAGAGGCGTCGCGCGAAGCGATCAGCCACAGCACCAGGAACAGTGCCATCAGGGCCATGCAGAAGTCGGCGAAGGCCACTTTCCAGGCGCCGCCGTGTTCGTCGTCGTGGTGCTTGCCGCCGCCACGCTTGACGATGGTCTCGCCGTGATGGTCGCCACCGCCTTTTTTATTTGCTTGCACTCAAGGCTCCATCAAGCTTTACGTTTGGCGCCGCCGGCATCTTCGCCCTCGGCCATGGCATTCAGCCAGGCTTCCAGCTGGGCGAAGCTGGGCTTGGTGTTCAACTGGATCAGGCGGCGCCCGGCGTCGATCGCCAGCAGCGGCGGCTTGCCGGCCACGTGGGTCACCAGCACGACCTTGACGGTTTCCATGGTCGAGGCTTCGGAATTGACCAGCTGCTTCATCATTCCGGAAATCGGATCGAGCACGCCGTAGCAGAAGAAAATACCGATGAAGGTACCGACCATGGCCGCGCCGATGTGTTCCGCGATCTCGGCGGTGTCGGCGCCTTCGCCAACCGAGTTCATGGTGATCACGATGCCCAGCACCGCAGCCAGGATGCCGAAGCCGGGCATGCCCTCGGCCACCTTGTGCAGCGACTTGGCCGGCTGGGTCAGCTCTTCGTGGATGGCTTCCAGTTCCTGCTCGAGCACGCCTTCCAGTTCGTGGGCGTTGATCTTGCCCATCGCCATCAGGCGGAAGTTGTCGACGATGAAAGCCAGCAGCTTGGGTTCCTGCAGGATCAGCGGGTAGCGCTGGAACATCGGGCTTTCCTTGGGCGCCTCGACGTGGGCGTCGAGCGCCTTCAGGCCGCCGGCGGCGGTCTGCAGCAGTTCGTACATCAGCAGCAGCAGCTGGCGCTGGAATTCCGAGTCGTGCTTGTGCTTGCCGATGATTTTCTTCATCTGCCCCACCATCTCGACCAGCACATGCTTCGGATTGGCCAGCACCAGCGCGCCGAGGGCGGCGCCGCAGATGACGATCAGTTCGTTGGGCTGCCAGATGGCGAGGGCCGTACCGCCCATCATCATGTAGCCGCCGAACACGGCGCCCAGCACGATGAGAATGCCTAAGATTTGCATGATATTGTTACCTTTCTTGTATGTCGTTCGGCATTCAGGCCTGGGCCAGCGCGGCTTTCATCTTGGCCAGCGCGCTCTTGTTGAGCTGGCAGACGCGGGCGTCGGACAGGTCGAGCACGGCCGCGATTTCCTTGTAGCTGAGCTCGAACTCGTAGATCATCTGGATCACGCGCTGCTCGCGCTCGTTGAGGGCACCCAGGGCCTGCTCCAGGCTGCGCCGCACCAGGAACTGTTCTTCCGGGCCGGGACTGGTTTCGGCGCGCTCGGTGCTCTCCTGCAGCACGTCGTCGAAGCTGAGCAGCTCTTCGGCGCAATCGTCGAGCAGGAACTGGCGCCACTCGTCCTGGCTGATGCCGAGCGCATCGGCCGCTTCCTTGTCGTTCGGCTCGCGGCCGAGCTTGCGGGTGAGGGCGCGCACGGCGTCGCGCATCTTGTGGCTGTCCTGGCGCACGCTGCGCGGACGCCAGTCCTGGCGGCGCAGCTCGTCGAGGATGGCGCCGCGCACGCGCAGCGAGGCGTAGCTGGCGAAGCCGGCGTCGGGCGTGCCGTAGCGGCGCAGCGCCTCGAGCAGGCCCATCAGCCCGATCTGCTCCATGTCCTCGCGTCCCATCGCGCCCGAGACCTGCGAGTTCAGCTGGCGTGCGATGCGCTTCACCAGCGGCGCATAGGCGACCAGGTGGCGCTGCTCGTCCTGCGCGCTCATGGCCGCATGGATGGCGGCATCGGCGTATTCGGAGGCAGCGTAGCTGTCGGCGTAGTCGGTCATGTAACCCACGATATCCCTGATGTTGTCAATGCATCATTCGATGATCAGCTTGCCGATCATGACTTCGGCAAACGGCTTTTCCGCGTGCTCGTGCTCGTAGTTGGCATCGAAGGCGTGGTTCAGCTGTTCGGCATATTTGTCGACCGTCATGGCCGAGGCTTCGGCCATCGTGTAGCCCGACAGCGTGCGCACCGCCAGGCTGCGCAGCAGCGGCAGGTTTTCCTTGGTTTCCTTTTCCTTGGCCGGCTCGGTGGCCAGCACCAGGTCGGTCGACAGGTAGTGCGTATCGGCCTGGTCCGGGCCGCGGCGCAGCATCACGATCACCTTGTCGAGGGTGACGTATTTCATGGGCTTGGCTTCTTTTTTCTTCTCGGCTTCGGCTTTCTTTTCCTCGCCCGCTGCGGCTGCCGGCTTCGGCATGAACCACCAGACCGCGCCGCCGGCACCAGCAGCGCTGACGATCACGGCGCCGACGATGGCCAGAATTGTTTTCTTGTTCATTGTGCTGTTCTTCGTATCTTTTTATGTTCAGGCTTCGCGTCCGCCGAGCGAAAAGGCGGACTTGGCCGAGGTTGCGCTGCTCGCTTCGGCCAGTGCGCGGCCCGGCTCATCCTGCTCGCGGCCCTGCTGGCGGCCGCGGCCCTGTTGTTGCTGGTTCGGGTCGCCGAACGGCGACGCATTGCCGCTCTTCGGCGCCGGGGTCACCGACACCGCCACGTCGACGTACTGGCGTTGCGCCAGGTCGTTGCGCAGGTTGTCGCCGACCGCCTGCAGCTGGCGCAGCACCTCGCCGTGGGTGGCCGAGATGTTCACTTCCAGCGTGCCGTTGCTGTGGCGGATCGCGATGTCGATGCGGCCGAGTTGCGGCGGCTCGAGGCGGATCACGGCCTGTTCAACGTTCTTGCCGACCTGGACGTGCAGGCGGTCGCCGAGGGCTTCCTGCAGGCTCTGGCGCCAGGCGGTCGGCGGGCCGGCCAGCTTGACGCTGTCGGCGGCCGGCTGGGCGGCGGCCGGCGCCGCGGCGACCGCGATGGCCGGGGTGGCCGGCGCGCCGTCCTGTGCGGTGCCGCTGTCCTGGCTGCCGGCATCGGCTTGTGCGGCGCTGTTGCCGCCACCATTGGTGCCGGCCGCCTGCACGGCCAGCTGCACGACGGCGGCATCCTGGCGCACCGGCTGGACCGTCGGGGCGAGCGGGGTTGCCGGTGCAGCCTGGGCTGCCAGCTGCGGCAGGACGATGTCGGCACGGCGGCCGCCATCCCGGCCGGGCGTGGCCACGCCGCGCGTCGCCACGCCGCGCGTCGCCACGCCCGGCGTCGCCACGCCCGGCGTCGCCACGCCGGGCGCCGTTGCACCGATCGCGTCCATGGCGGGCTGGGCGGCAGGCGCCGGCCTGATGTCGCCGTTGCCCTTGCTGCCGGCAGCCGGGCCGCCCTGGGCGATCTGCACCGCCTGCGCGATCTGCATCGGGGTCAGCGGCATCAGTGGCATGGCCATTGCGGCCAGCAACGTGTTGTCCTGGATGGTGGCGGTATCGGCGTCCTGGCCCTTGCCGGCGTCGGCGGCCGGCTTGGCGCCGCTTGCATCAGCGGCGGTGGCGGTAACGGGTACGGCGGCGCCGGCGGGTGCCGTGACGCCAGCCGGCAGCACGGCTGCGAAGCCGCCCGGCAGGGATGCCGCCGGGGGCAGGGCCGGCGGCAGCTGGGGCTGCGCAGCGTCGGCGTTGCCATCGGCCTGCCGGCCCAGCCATTGGGCAAACGGCACAGACGCGCCCGGCGCGGCGGTCGATGCCGCGGCGGCGGACGTCACGCCGTTTTGCGTGCCCGCCATCGTGGCCATCGTGGCCATCGTGACCGTGGTGGCCGAAGCGGCCATGGAGCCGGTCGCGGCAGCCGCGCCGCCCGCTGCGCCGCCGGCGGACGGCAGGCCGGCGCCCGCAGGCAGGCCGGCACCTGCAGGCAGGACTTGCGCCGCCTGCACCGCCTGGCCCGGGGCCGGCATGGCCGGGCTGCTGACTGGAGTGGACATGATGATGCTCATAACTGGCTCGTGCCTGATTCTGTGTCGCTGTGCATCGCATACGCGAGCCAGCCGTCTTTGTTACTGTTCAATTGCTGCAGCTTTGCGGCCAGCTCGCTGGACGCGGCGGCCGCGGCTTCGTAGGCCGCGTCGTGGGCGGCGCGCAAACGCACGCACGCCTGGCGCTCGGCCGCGTTCCACGGACCGCGCGCAGCCAGCGCACGCAGCTGCGGCGCCAGTGTGCGCACGTGCTCGCCGAGCAGCGCCCAGTCGGCGGCTGCCGACGCTGCGCGCAAGGCCTCGGCCATGCGCAGCAGCTGCGCAGCGCGCTCTGCCGGCACGCGTTCAAGCATTCCGGGCCTGCACGCCGGCCCAGCCCTGGCGGATCGTGGTCATGATCTTGATGACTTCATCGACCATTTTCGGATCCTGCTTGATGCCGGCGCCGTGCAGGTGGTTCACGCAGAAGTCGTACAGGTTGGCCAGGTTGGCCACGACCTGGCCGCCGCTCTCGATGTCGAGGGAGCTGGACAAACCGTTGATGATGTCGATGCACTTGCTGATGCTGTTGGCACGCTGCTCGTAGCGCTTGGCGACGATGTGGGCGCGGGCGCGCGCCAGTTCGTCGATCAGGCCGTCGGTGAGCAGCAACACGAGTTCGACGGGCGAGGCGCGCGAGGTCTGCGCGTCCAGGCTGGTCGAGTGGTAGCTTGCGTAGGCTTCTTGATAGGACATGGGATTTCTCTCAGGAGGACTTGTCGCTGCTGAACAGGGCGTCGAACAGCGATACGTTGCTGTTCATCGTCGACTGCAGCGTCTGCAGGTCGGTGAATTGTTTCAGGTAGCGGTCGTAGGCCGCGTTGTACTTGCTATCGAGGTCGGTCTGGCGCTTGGTCAGGCCCGATTGCTGCTTGGTGTTGGCGTCGGTGCGCTGCTTGATCTGGCCGTTGATGCCGCTCCACTGGTCGAGGTAGGTGTCGAGGGCGCCGGCGATGCCGGAGGCAGCGCTGGTGCTGGTGCTGCCCAGCAGGCGGTCGAGGCCGTCCGGCTGGATGGCCAGCTGCTTGTTCAGGCGTGTGGTGTCGAGCGCCAGCGTGCCGTCGCGCTGGGCGGTGATACCGAAGCTGGCCAGCGTGGAACCGCCGCCGGCCGGACGCAGCACGGTGACCAGGCGCGCCTGCAGTGCAAGCACGCCGGCATCCGCGGCGAAGGCGCCGGCAGCCGCGCCGGTATCGGTGTTGGCCGAGGCGACCATGCCGTCGAGCGTCTTCTTCAGCGCGTTGTAGGCGTCGACGAAGGACTTGACGTTGGCGGCGGTGCCGCTGTTGTCGGTCTTGACCGTCACCGTCAGGTTGGCATCGCCGTCCGCATGCGCCTTGGTGACGCTGACCGACAGGCCGTCGACGTTGGTGAAGGTGTTCGACGCCTGCTTGACCTCGGTCCCGCTCTTGCCGCCGACCCAGACGATGGCGTCCTGCGGCGTGGTGGTGCTGACGTTGGCGGCTGTGCCGAGCGCGGTCTTGAGCGTGCCGGCGTTGACGTTGGTCGTGTCGAGCGCGACCGCACTGGCTTCGCCGGTCTGGGTCGAGCTCAGCACCAGCTGGGTGTTGGTGCCGAAGGTGACGACCGAGGCCGACACCTTGCCGGCGTTGCCGCTGGCGTTGTTGATGGCGGCCGCCAGTTCGCGCACCGTCAGGCTGCCGTCGCCGGCGGCCTTGCCCAGGTCGACGTCGAAGCCGGCCGTGCCGCTGCCGATCTTCACGCGCAGCATGCCGCTGGCGCCGGTGGTGTCGGTCAGGTTGCTGTACTTGGCCTGGCCCGCGGTGGCGACCTGGCTGACGAAGAAATCGTAGGTGCCGGCTACCGCCTTGCCGCTGGCGCTGGCGCTGCCGTAGGCGGTATCGGACAGCGTGGCCGTCTGGCTCAGGATGGTCTTGCCGGTGCCGGTCAGCGTGCCCAGGCTGCTCTGGAAACTGGTGATCGCCGCGCCGAGACCGGCGAGCGCCTTTGCCGTCGCCGTCGCCGCGGCGGTGTCGGTGGTCAGGGCGCTCTGCGCCGTCGCCGTGTATTTCTGGGCCAGCGCTTGCGCGGTGGCGGTCGGATCGTAGGTAGGTGCGGTAATCGTCGACATGGTTTTCCTTTTTGCTTTTCCTGTTACTAGGCCCGTCCGGCCAGCCACGACTGCGTGGCGATATCGTCTTCGCGCTTGCGCTGCGCGCGGTCCTGCTCGCGTGCGAACGCGGCTTCCTGCTGGGTCAGCACCTTGCCGAGCAGTTCGCGCCGGGTCCAGGCCTGTGCCAGCCTGCTTTGCGAGACCGCCATGTTGGCCTCGTGCAGATGCAGGTCGGTGCGGTGGGTATCTGCCAGCGCGAACACGGCCTGCTTGTAGTTGCCGCAGTTGGCAGCCAGTGCCGGTGACAGGGCGCCGGCGCATTGGCCCGATGCGCCGCTGCCCACGGCCAGGTCGGTTAGGCGATCGACGCTGGTCTGGTAGCGCACGCGCGTGGCTTCCTGCTTCGCCAGGTCGGCCTGCAGGCGCTCGACTTCGGTGCTGCGCAGCCTGACCAGCGTGCCCAGGCTTTCGATCGTATTCGCCTTGCTCATGCCATCATCGCCTTCAATGCATCGATGCTGGGCGTCAGCGGTGCATCTTCACGCGTGCCCTGGCACAGGAAGGCTTCGATGTGCGGATGCAGCTTCACGGCGCGGTCGGTCTCCGGATCGGCGCCAGGCTGGTAGGCGCCGAGCGGGATCAGGTCGCGCACGCGCGCATGTTTTGCCATCGCCGCCTTCAGCTTGCGCGAGGCCTGCGCGTGTTCCGGCGTCACCACCTGGGCCATGCAGCGGCTGATCGACTGGGCGACGTCGATCGCCGGGTAGTGGCCGCGCTCGGCCAGTTCGCGCGTCAGCACGATGTGGCCGTCGAGGATGGCGCGCGCGCTGTCGACCACCGGGTCCTGCTGGTCGTCGCCTTCGGCCAGCACCGTATAGATGGCGCTCATGCTGCCGTTCGGGTTCTCGCCGTTGCCGGCCGATTCGCACAGCTGCGGCAGGTTCGAGAACACCGACGGCGGATAGCCGCGCGTGGCCGGCGGTTCGCCCAGCGACAGTGCGACTTCGCGCAGCGCCATCGCATAACGGGTCAGCGAGTCGCACAGCAGCAGCACGTTCTGGCCGCGGTCGCGGAAGTGGGCCGCGATCGAGTGGCACAATTCGGTCGCCATCACGCGCATCATCGGCGATTCGTCGGCCGGCGCGACCACCAGCACCGCGCGTTTCAGGCCATCCGGCCCGAGCGACTTCTCGACGAATTCGCGCACCTCGCGGTTACGTTCGCCGATCAGGCCGACCACGATCACGTCGGCCACGGTCTGGCGCGTGATCAGGCCGAGCAGCACCGACTTGCCGACGCCGGAACCGGCCATCAGGCCGACGCGCTGGCCCTTGCCGATGGTGAGCATCGAATTGATCGCGCGCACGCCGACGTCCAGCGCTTCTTCCACCGGCGCCTTGCGCAGCGGGTTCACCTTCGGCGGCGTGGTCGGCAGGGTCTGGTCGCCGCCAAGGCGCCCGAGGCCGTCGATCGGCTCGCCCAGGCCATTCACCATGCGCCCCATCCACGACGGGCCGATCTGGATGCTGGACGGGCCGGTGGCCGGCAGTACGCGCGCGCCGGTGACCAGGCCGTCCGCCTTCTTGAACGGCATGAGATACGTGACCTTGTCGCGGAAGCCCACCACCTGGGCATCGAGCCAGCCGCCGTCGACGGTCTCGACGCGGCAGCGCTGGCCGGTGTGCAGCTTGCAGCCGACGCTTTCCAGCAGCAGGCCCTGCACCGCGACCAGGCGGCCGGTCGGCACCGCCACCGGCACCGCGCCGATGTCAAGCGAACGCAGGGTATCGGCGAGCGCGCTCATTCGGCCTCCTTGCCGTCGGCTGCCGCCAGGCCTTCGCGCACCTGCTCCATGCAGGCGGCCAGGCGGTTCTGGCAGCCGGCGTCCACTTCATGGTCGCCCGCGCGCACGCGGCATTCGCCCGGCACCAGGCTCGGGTCGGCCATCAGGTTCCACTTCTTGGCGCGCTTCGGATCGAGTTCCTGGATACGCTTGAGTTCTTCCGGATTGAGCAGCACCTCGACTTCGTCGCGGGTCGGCGGCATGCCGGCCAGCGCCTCGTCGACCAGCGCCAGCATCTGCACCGGCTGCAGCGCCAGTTCGGCGCGGATCACCTGGCGCGCGATCTTGCCGACCAGGTCGACGACTTCGTTGCGCTGGGCATTGCGGTATTCGGTTTTCAGCTTCTTCAATGCGCGCAGCATGGCGTCGACCGGCTTGGTCGC